>Ga0210059_1002694_pt1 | contig 28024 bp, 22 predicted proteins | sample Ectturendosymbi2_FD_188042 | JGI IMG/M metagenome (GOLD analysis project Ga0210059, IMG submission 188042) | Ecteinascidia turbinata endosymbiont from Florida, USA - Sample 2 (SPAdes) (version 2) | ecosystem: Host-associated > Tunicates > Ascidians > Unclassified | place: Key West, Florida...
AGAAAGTTTTCAATAGGGGGCTTTGCGTATCTGCGGGGGGCTTGACACTCTAAAAATTGGCAAAAACTCTACTGATTGACAGTGTTTCATGTTTCAAGTTGGGGGGACTTGGAGCTGTATTCGGGGGTTTAAGTCCCCAAAAGCCCCAAGTGGCGACGGGACTGGTTCAAAGTTGCACGTCTTATGTTCGAAAATGCCATCGAACGATGCGGTCTACGTAAAAGTTAATTTTTCTATTTATCATAAATCACGATAAATTCACAATATTTGTCTGTTGTTTCAATAATCACAATAATTTTTGTTGTTGTGTCTAAAAATGAAGTTCGTTTACATACTAGCAATTATTTGAACATGGTGTGGCACGAAAATAGATTATCAGAAAAACTTTAGAACGCATCCCCATTCGACTTGTATACTCCTGTTCTAATCTATTGTCGACTTGTATGCCGCTACTTTGAGCTAAGGATGACGATTTTGTGGGCAAAACAAATACTTTGTTCACACAAGACGATTCTTTGGTAAGACGTGCAGAGCACTTTCTTCGCGCAGCTCGTTTCACTTTTCACTTGAATCGCGGAGGGAAACTGATGTCGCTTAGTTTTTCAGATCGGAACACTCTGTCAGTCAGGCACCGAGCTGTACGAAAAGCATTCAGTCACCGGTTAATGTATTTATACTGTGAAGAAAACAGTTCGATTTTGGTTTCTTTGCATAAAGCAGGTGTCAGTGCAATCAGCAGATTTTCACTCTTCATCCAGCAAATGAAGGAAGCTGTTGTCAGAAGAGAAGCATATCTCCTGTTTCGTGTCAAGTCTGACTGGCAAGCCTTTCAATAAAGTGCGATACAAGATTGCCGGTCTCGAAAAAAGGGATCTCGCCGCTGCAAAGCATTTAAACACCGATGCGCGTCGCGCATGTTAACACCAGATCGGGGAACGCTGTACCGTTACAGTGCTGCTGTTCAGCTATTTTGAGGCAGAAGTACTGATTCCTTGTCAGAGAAACGCTGCACCTTAAAGTCACAATAAGTACAGTACAGAAAGCGTCAGATTTTTTTGAGTATGCCGGGTTTATTGACTGGATCCTGCGTTTTGATTATCAGTTTTTGGCAGCAACTGCGGTTAGAATAAGCTTGCGAATGTGAAAGTTATTTATTAACTGCTTACGTCTTGTACCAGTTTTCTTAAATATTGCAAACCTAGTAGCTTTAAGACCTGCTTAATATCATGATCGAATCATAGATCGTGCAATCATACGCCGGAGTGAAAACTAAATTTTACTTACATAAAACTGGGCAGAGGTTTCACAAGATTAACACAAGAGCGGCCGAGTCTTTTTCAAATGACTGCTTGTTAATAAGGGCGAGCATCTCGTTTTACACGTAGACTGGAGTTAACGTTATAGTTGTTTGAAAACCGTTGAAAACCAGTTAGTAAACATTCGAAAGCTAATAGATGCCAAATCCGCAGCTCTTGAACTGCGAGTCGCAAAGCACAAACATAGTTTTGTTGACACAACGCGCACAGCTTTGGAGAGGCATCGTGGAGACAGCACAGGAAGTCTGGCTTTCAAGCCTCGGCCACCTTTTGCGATTACGAAGTAGAATTTTAAGGTGTTTTAGTAAAGAAGATACATCGTGCAATACAAACTTTGCAGTGTGTGGTGAATAACATATCCGGCTATTTTTGCATCAAATGGATCTAGCTGCTTCTGTGGTTTGTGGTTGTATCGATGTGAGTTGCATTGACAAGGAAGCTTGTCCCGAATTGCTGCCATTTTCGATGCACAAATACGCGGAAGCTCTGGTAATTTGCCGAGTCAAGAAAATCTCTTGTCCCCTTATTTTTATTGGTAAACCGGTTTAATACAAGCACGACAGCGTGTGTGTCTGACATGTGACGTTTTGAGCAGATCTGTCCAAATTTGCATTCCAGCCTTTACCATCCTGTTGTTGACCGCCAATTAACTGGATTGAAACTTTACTTGCTTCAGGTCGCAAACATCCGCAGGAACTGAATGTAATCCTGGCTACTGCAAAAAAAACTCACCGTAATCACAATGAAGAGTATTATTGGACTGCTTGAACTGTGTACTTTCTTGCTACTCGTTACCTCTGTATCTAATTTCAGTGCAGCTGCTTCAAGACACAGAATCCACAGCAAACGGAGCAATAGGTAAGAAATAGCCTCTTTTTTAATTCTTACTCTTTGACGCATACAGTGTTGTCAATGCGAGCAGTTTACGTGAACGAATGCATTGGATAAACTACCTCATTACAGGCTCTAATTTGCGTCGGAATTGGGTAAATTCAAAAGCATTCATCATTACTGCAGCTACTCAAGATCGTTGCGGCGACTTCAGAGGGTCGTTTGTGTTGTCGATATCAAACGACTTTATCGATCCACACGGAAATGCAGCTTGTATCCAGCTTTTTCCCCGACTTCAGTTACCTGCCGGCTCAGCATACAATTCCTTTCGGTTGAAAACCTCAGAATGAATGCATGCCTTTTCACAAAGCAAAGTTTAGCTTACACCCCGCGGATTGTGTTGCTCAACGCAGTAACGAGATACCTGTGACCGCAGTAATAATTACAAGTCTTTTCAAATTTCCTAATGTTCACAGTAAGTTTGTTTGCTGTGGTCATTTACAAATTTGTTGAGATCATGTATAAAAGTACATTTGTTTTTTTGTATAGACCTACAGTATGTTTCAACCATCTTTTCGTAGAAGTCCTTGGTTTTTATCCGAAGGCAATCTAAGTTTTATTAACTCGTATTCAGCAACTTCAACAACCAAACGCATAGAATACTTGCGATTTTACGCACATCCAACGCTGTTTACCGTCAGCACCCGCAATTTTATGAATGGAAGGACTGTTGCCGAAACGCGTTTCGTAGTAGGCTGCTGTCTTTGCTTATTTACGCGTGTAGTTGCTCTCATATTTGCGGCCAGTGTTCGGAGTTGTCCAGACCCATACATTTTGGATTGGGCTGCGCAACAAAAATCAACGTAATTTTACGGGAAAGATACAAAAACTGTTATAAATGCAAGCCAATTTTAGACAAATTGAACTAAAACTGCTTGCTTTCATGCTCTAGCGAAGAGCGACTTCAGTGTTTGCTATTCGTCTCTGCTCTCGAAATTTTGATCGCATGAGCCGAGTTGAAAGTTTTCTATTGTTTCGTAGCGTCGCGCTTGGAACTTCAAACAAGCTGAAGTGGTCCTGTGCGTCTGCTCGCGGGGTTATGCTGGAGTCGTTTTGAATTCTTAGCCCTTGCAAAAGCGCGGGTATTTACCACAAAATGTTCGGCCTGAGTACTTTGAAATAAAACTGCACAATCGTCAAGTGCACTTAGTTGCAGATTCAATACTTTAACTTTAAGTTCGTGACCCATATATGATTACGTGTATCAACCATCGAGCAAGAAGATTCCGGATTGTGAATGAATGCAGGCTTGTCGTAGCGTACCGGCGCTTCCCACGCGTTATGTTCCCACAAGTTGTTGAAGCTACAAACAGGCAATGAAACGCTGTCTGATGAGCCGGTGCTGCCCATGGCGACGCATGTTGTTGCACCTTTCAGGGAGATTTTAAAATTTGTTTGTTGGAAGGTAGTAACAAAAAGGTCGCTTCAATTTTGAAGCTAATTTTACACTTCCAGCTTAAATTTTGCCATTCACCTAATTGTTGATAAAATTCGTACATTAGAAAATGTCAATGTGTTTAGCAAATTCAATATGTATGGAATTGTCAAACTTAGCTTACCATTTTGTGATTTAATCTTTGTCGTTAAAGCAACGTTAGCGTAGGACAAAAAGGTAAAAAATAGGCAAGTTTCTGGGGATTGAGACACAAATTTTTATAACATAAAGTTGTTGTGTGTGTTGCTGCAGCACCTGATTCGCGATTGCGGTGAACATGCAGAGAAAGCGCAACGGAAGCAGCGGCTCACTGAGAAATGGCTGCAGTATTGAACGTTTCCGTCGTTGCAAGCCAAGTTTCTGTGCAACCTTGTGTGCTGTGAAAAGTCTTTCAACCCTACGGCAGCTGCTGTTCGGCTTGGTGTGCCGCATGCAGTGACCCATATAAACTGTGCGGAAAATCGTCTTGTTGCCATTGCAAAACGTTTAACCAATTCGGGTGAAGATACAACTGTACAGAATTTTAACGTGTTTTCGTCTGTGAAACTTATTACACATTTTTTAAACTTAGAAGTCTTTACACTAAACAGTTAAAAGAATTTTTTTAATTTTGTCAGTGGTATTCAACCGGCCATATTGAGCTTGAACGAAGTTCAAATGCTCCAGAGCTGCTTTAAGGTTGCACTGAGATTAGCAAAGCGATGTGCAGCTTCACTAAGAGCAAAGTTACCATTTCTTTCTATCTGTTAGGATGGTCGCCTTTGCCTGAACTTGTGACCTTTAAATGATTTAGGACCTCTTTCAAGATCTCTCCAATCACTTGAATCAGCGTGTCTGATACTACATATAATTTCGAGTATAATGCGCATTGTACTGGTCTATTGAAATATTCTTCAGCGCAGAGTCAAGACTTAAAGCGTGGAAAAAGTCAACTTAAATCTAAATTAAAGTGATTAGCGCACCGCAGCTGTAAATTGTGATAAAATTTACTGCATACAAAGAAGTTGTAAAGAAATGTTTTATATCAAAACTTTGCTGTCAATGTACTATAAACCGCAGCTTGCTCCAGCTGACATATGTCTTGTGGCCTTCTTGTTGTCGAAAGCCGCACGACAATTTCGGAATTCGGGGAAAGTGACTTGAAACTGAAACACGAGCCACGTGAAATTGTAAAAGTCTCGGTAATGGAAAGCATTTACTAAAAACCTTGTGACATTGAGGGCGATCCTTATGCAATTTAGCTCTGAATTAAAGGGTTGGCATGAGAAAAATTGACTAAGTTTTCTGAACATCACGCAGCCAAACAGCTCATTTATTTCAGTTTTTGTAGATCTTTCCGTTGGTATCGACCACTGCTCTTTCGGGTTGTTGGACAAATACGAGATTATTTACTTTTTAGACAAGCTTCGCGTCTGTTCCAATTTTATTGCGCGCTTTAAGGAAAGAATATAAAACCAATGAAATGGAAAACCGTTGTTAAGGCGGCTTCTCAAGAAACTTAAAACATCTCAGCAACGAGAATCAAAGCGCTCGTTTTCATTTCCAAGTAGCTGGTAAAGAGCCGCATGGCGAATTGCGCAGACAAGTCGAGCAGACATTGAATATGGAGCGCATATAACCACTGGCTCAAAGCAAACACTGAAGAGTGACCGTAGCGATCACAGTGTGCAACTACTACGATTCAGCGACTGCGAGTTAAAATGACGTAACTACCTGACCTAAAATCAATTCTAGGCTTTTGGGAACAGTTAATAACAAAGTTTTTTTAATGCTGCAGCCATTTTTAAAAGTGTGTTGGGTTCCGACAACTCTTTTAACGCACCTCTAAAATTTGAACAGTGAGGGGTTTTTTGAATTCTTACACGTAGAGAATTTTTATTCAGTTGCTCATCAGCATCTAACCATTATCACACTACCTTAACCGACGTCGCGAATGAAGTGCTTTTCGTGATGTGCAACCGACGATAAAAATATACTTCAAAAATGCTCACGTTGGCATAAACTGTGAAGGAAGTTTAAGCGGTGATGTGGTGATAAAGTTTTGGGTACAGTTCATAGGCAAGACGGCATGGGATAAGCTGTTGATGATAGCAAATGGTTTAAATATAGGTGACGGTACTGTAGTTATCGGGACGTCGTGATAGTTAACGTTGGCAGATGACTTTGGGGCAAATTTATGGTAACACTCGCCTGCCTATTAAACTGATTTCGGGCTCAAATCTAATCGTTTTATTAGAAACTAATCACCCAGTAAATAAAGGTTGTGTGATTGGGAGAAAGTTATTTGTAGAGAGATATCTGTGATTGAAGGAAAACGTTTGATTTGGGTGTCAGCAATTGTTGTATGGTCAAATGGAGTCATTAACAAGAATGACGCAAAAAATTTTAACGTCGAAAATTCTTCAGTTCGATTTGAACAGATTAGAAGAGTGTTTAGGATGTAAAACGCAGGTTTCACTGAAGTGCTTATAGTCTCAAATATCCTTTGCAGAACCTGTGACTGCCTTGCGATGCGAGTCGATGCGCATTAGGCATAACAGTGGATAATGTAACGCTGCGATTTCTGCCTAGTTTGGTAAATTTTGTACTGCATTCTCGCGATAACTTTTAGCTAATCAAGATTTAGCAGTAACTATCCGCTGTCACAGTTGCTCATGGTAGGACGACCTATTTCTTCAACGGATTTTCTCCCCAGATGTACCCTGATACTTAATATAATTTAAAGTGCATGACCCGGTATGATGACGCATTTATTTGCGAGCTGCTGTAGAAAACCTAAGCGTCATTATGGAAATCATTCAAATTGGGTCGTTTGGACCACGAAGGATAAAAAATGCAAGCGTGAGCGCAACGTACAGCGAATGGTCTCCTACTTCTGCAGAGGCTTCTATTAATTGTGAAATGCATTGCTGCAAACAACGCTCTGACACAAGCAACTGCAGACATGGTGTTCCATCAAAAAAGAAATGATCGCTCAAATTTAACGTTATCTCACGTCCAGAATTCTCAGGTGAAGCAGAATTGAAACACCCATTATACGTAATTATGCAGTCTGCGCTAATCCCTTGCTCTACTTTTGTTACAGCGTTGTGAAAAACTGAACAACTGGCTTGACTAATGTGCAGAACTCAGTCAAAACGTTTTTATGTTTTCTGTTTCAGAACAATACCCTTTCACCAGACCAGTGCTACTATACGGTGAAGAATTAGTTGAGGTTTAGATTTTAGATGCAAATTAGGGATTTTACTCTTTTTTGACGGCCGGATGCGTTTGTGCGCAGCTGGTTGGAACGGATCCAGGACTTTTTGTAAGGCAGACAACGATGCTCACAAAATTGGGCGAAGGACAGTGGGCATACGATCGAATTAGACAAATTGGTAACGAAACGTCTAATATGCGTGTAACCAGCGTAAATCTGTGTGAAGTCTCTCAACAGTATGTCCGAAAGGTATCTTTTTGTGTACCTCCAGATTGTGAGCTTCAATTTGAGTGAATGTGCAGCTCAATATTATCGATTGAGCAACTCATTATTATTGATTAATACTACAAGTGACGACGTGCACAAAAAGCTAATTGTTTTTACCACCTTTCGATTTTTGTGGTTGAAAATGTTTCCTTGTGATGTGCTGAACAGCGATGATACGCTGTAAATTTTAACGCATTCATCGTAGGTGTCCAGAGCGAAGCATCACATTCAACATGTCGCTTTATCGTCAAATCACTAAAATCAATGACCGCAGTTCCTGTGTGCTTGTTGTAAAGTGTGTGCTGGCGTGCTTGTTGGCTAGTGAAACGAGTGATGAAAATAGTTTTGCACTGCCCTTGCCGAATCAGCAAAAGCTGGCCAAGGACGTGCAGACACAGACGAAGAGTCGGAGGAAAAACTGCGGCGAAGTAAATGTGTCGCAGATGCGCACCAGTTTACCGAGATTCCCGCTTTGTGACCTATGGCATTTCTTTAAGAGGGTTCCAGTTTTGAAGAAAGGACAAAAACACTATTTGTAAATTGTCAGTGCGCCTGTGGTGAGTGAATGAAACATATATGAAGGGTCTTAACCGTAAGTTGCTTGCGGATTTTGGATGGCTGGTATCATGGACATGATGAACGCATCAATAATAAATCAATAGAGCAACTGCAAACTCCTTACCTGTTTGAAATGCAAATAAGCACACAATGTGGGCATGGTCCTTGCAATAGAAGGATGACAAGGGTCAAAGGGAAAAAGAAGCTTAAGTTGGTTGGCATACATGCACTGGCAAGTTTATAAAACCGTAGTAACAAATTGAATCCCGTGGACAGAGAAGCATCAAGTGATAAGAAAATGTCATATAAATAATAAACAAACTATTTTATAAGAGCTGTGGGTATGCAGCATTGATAGTGCAGAATGCTGTTTCTTATCGGCGAAATATATTAAATGCAGTTGTTACATGAGAAAGGGAATGAAGTCAAAATGTACTTTCAGAAGGCTTAAAGTATGTTGGAAACTCTTACCCCTCACCATCAGTTTACCACCAAACACGTACATCTCAACGCAACCAACCCACTGAGCCTGGGGAAATTGCTGACGACCGCTATCGAAGTAATTTTTTGGTGTAGTTTTACGCTACATCGACAGGCGCGCCAGGTGTACAATTGCAAAGTTAGTCACTCGGTCTGCGGACACCTGCTTCTCACCGAGAATCACGAGCCGTTGAGCTTAAACGGCGAAACCGATATATGCGAAGTTGTGCATCTGGCGACGAGTTCTTCGCAACATTTGGCTGCACGCAGAGTGTGGCACACCAGTGTTCGTGCCTAGAAAATCTCGGAAACCGTTAACAAACCTGAATTCAAAGATGTCTGTGTACAAGTTTCGAACTTCTCGCAGACAACAGCAGTGTTGCGACTTCATGTTTCTGGCATTTTTGAAGATAATCGTTCACTCTGAGCACGTCTTTAGCTGGAAAATGTGAATGTTCGACAAAGACAGCTGGGGATCAGTCTGCTCCATGGGATTAATAAATTTACTTATGATTCCCATCGTGTCAGACAACTACAAAAATAGTTAAAATTTTTTGCGAGCTCTCAAACCGGTATTCGTAATCCGTAATTGCGAAATATGAAATAGGTCAAAAATTTAATGAAAACTACATTTTTTACAAAACTGTCCAAGCGAGAACGCTCTAAGATGGTTTTCACCATAAAGGCGCGAATAACATCCAATGACAGTGAGGGCATCGGCTACAGGCACCAAGGTGTGCTTGTGCTTTCGGCATTGCCGTAACAAGCCTAAATCATTTCGAGTAAATGGAAGAACGACCAGCAGCGATTGATTGACTGACACGCACCACAGAACATCCCACACACGGAGCTGCGTGATCTACATCTTTGAACGTATGTGCTGCACAGTCGAAGTTATTTTTCGCCAAAGCTGTAGTGCAGCTGCTGCGCATTAAGTTGTATCTTGCAATGCAGGTGAGGTACCTTGTCGAATGAAGCTTAGTTTACGAGGCAATGTTGATTTCAGTGCAAAAACTGTTGACAAAAAAAAACAAAAAACATTTTTGCTATATTTACAAATCAACACTGATTTCTTTTTCGCTTGTTCTCGAAAGAAAAAAGTTATCATGAAGTACGACTCCTGCAACAGGAATTTTTTTGATTGTTGATTGGCTTCGTGTACAAATAAATAAAAATTCGACTTCAAGTGGAAAGATTTTTGCCCTCTGTTAATTTTCTCCAAAACCAGCTGGTTTTACGCGATCTTTTTCTTTAGTCTACGTTTTGTTTCAAACATCAAGCGAAATATTCACATTTTCCGTACCTTTGTGACAAAAAGTCATCAGCGCCTTACGAAGTCCCATGGTGTATGCACTAACTGGCTTGATATAATAGGTGATGATGCAACTGGCGGACTAAGAAAGTTTTTCGTGCTCGCGTGTTGGCATCGAATCAAGTTTAGCCGGTGATATGATATCTTGACAGACTATAGCCTAACCGCACGAGCCAAATCGTAAACCAAGCCCTACAGCTCCTTTCGTGCACAGAGACAGAAGGTGGCAAAAAAACGTAGAAGGCGATGTTGAAGCGGGCGCAGCAATTGTTTGCACGACACGTGGTGCTGCCTCTTCTGGCATAGTTGACCTAATTTTGATTGCTGCGTGCTTTCTGCGCATACTTGGCATTGTATGTTCGCTGACCGCGGTGAGCTGGCTGCTGCCATTGTTTTCTCTACTGCTTATGAGCAATGCTGGTATCTTGGATCGATGCCTGCATGCGCTAATTGCGGCGCTGTGGCAGTTTAAGTCGTTGATAATATTTTGTTTTTCTTCGAAGTTTCACAGTTCGCGATGCTTAATTTCAATTGTGTATTTTACCTCAGATACGGCGGGTATGGGAGGTTCACTTCCAGCCTCTATTCCGCGCGTAAGCCGATCTATTCCAGTCGTTTTAGGGCAAGGTACGCGGCTGCATGCTGTGTTTAGTTTTCGTTAAATTTCTTCCACACTCTTTATTTTACTTGCTTGCTACGCAAACGTTATTTGCTTGTGATGTAAAGTATGGACCTATTGCATGCGCTGCAATGCAGCTTCTCACTGACTCAGTTAACAATGCGAGTACTGGACACATCAAATTGCATGAAGTGATCATCACAATTAATTTCTAATTGCGCCAAATCAAAGTACAGCAGCAGAAGCCACGGTCCTGTCAGATGGTTTCCTCAAACAAAATTTATTTCGTTTTGTTCAGCGCCTCTTGAGCACTTGGGAGGACTATCTTGAAGTCTGTCTGTCAAAAAGTAAAACTTTCTGCTTGCGAGTCGAAAACAGTAACTGACTGGTATGTGACAGTTGCCCTCAACATCAGCACGGATCCACTAAATAAATTGGATCGTGGAACAGCATTGCTAAAAAATCCTTGCCATTGTTTGTAAAAAGATGCGTGTATCATAATTTTACCTTTTGGGATGTTATCGTCAACCTGTAGCATCCAGTAGCTTCAGGATTGTTCAACTGAACTCGTATGATAATTTGAGGAGCAAATTCATTTCAATTCATAAATTTTTCATCCGTCAAGCTTACCTGGACGAGCAGCTGAAGCTCGAATGCCGTGCAAAGCCGCCACAAAAAGTACAATGCACCCCATTGTCTGCAAATCCGTGCATGGCCTCTCACGGGGCAAAACTATTCGCCTTATCAGCGAGAACTCGTCATGATGCTGTTCATCAATCAGTCATGATTAGAAAACTTGTTCACCGCAGTCAAGTTGGAGCAATGAACAACGATCTGAAGGCTTGCGCACATCCTGGGTCATCGCAATGGGACCGGTCGCGCAGATTTATTACGATTAATTTTCGGCGCTGCTTGTCACTTTCCTTTTTTCTTTCTTTTTTTGTTTTCATTCATTTGGTTGGAAAACACAGCCATGCACCGTTATGGCGCAACAGCTGGCATTCACTTCTGTCGGTTGAAACTGAATGCCCCGCATGTTTTGTGAAAGTTGTTGTGTGCGTTTTAATTCACTATGTGCGCATCGACTGCTACATCGATTGAAAGATGACAGCAGAAAGTCAAACTTTTTAAGTTGTAAGTTAAATTAGTCCAAACTGCCCTTCTTTTGGAAAATAAGGAAGTTAAAAACTTCGATGTTACTTCAAACCTGAAACTAACGAATTCCGAGAGATGGTTTGCACTTTCTTACAAACCAAGCTCAGAGAACAAAAAGCTGATGAAAGTGAAAGTAATCAATCTGACTGAAGACTAGTAAGAAAAAAACGTGTTATTCTTGCGACCTGGTATTGTTGACTTCTACCTACTTCCTGTGGCTATAGAACAAAAATTGCTGTTTCCTTGTATCGATGACGAAATTTTCGCATATATTATTTTTTTAAATTAGAAACTAAAGTATTAATATATTGTTTCAAAGCACTGATTCGCGCTTTATGAGCCCGGATAATATTAGTTTGTGCAAATTTGGATATTCCGCCCGGACGGCGGTTGTGGCTTGCGAGCAATTTTTGAATGAAAATGTAAATTTTTAACGGTCACTCAAGGCATATTAATATCGGCATTAACTGACTTTGAAATGCGCGTTTTTGCTGTAGTTTTCACGAGCTATTCGCCCAGTATGCATAGAACTTTGCTATTAAAGATCCTTATTGACTTTCTCGTTTGATAGGTTGTTCGTTTTCAATGAATGTGGCTATCAATTTTGAAAAAGGTTTAAACGTTGAAAATCGAATAGCTGTACTGCAAGAATCGACGGACTTGGTACATGTTGTGTGGACTCAACGTCTCAACTATAGCGCTGAAATGGGTGTTTTTGAAAATGACAAGTGGTCATTTTCATTCGCTGCTAAAAAACGAGTTTGCCGCACATTCTGAGACAGTGATGAGAACCTAAAAACTCTTCAAAAAACTTAAAGAAAAAATGCAAGTTCTAAAAATGGAAGACGGAATCAAACCAGCAATAGTAATTGCATATTTCTTCTGCATTTCGGCGAGGTCAGTTCTTCAACCAATAAATTGTTGGCGCATTTAGTTCAAGTGGGAACGTGCGGTTGGACGTGACCTCCAGCGTCAGCGAAACAAGAAAAGCTTACAGCGGAAGATTCTGCGCTTACCCCAACACCAAGTTCGTCCCACACAGGTTTACGAACGGGACGCAAACCTATTTGAAGAGGATTGTCAAGCATTGTCCATGGACAAATCTGTATTGTAATCCGAAAGTGAGGTTGGTAGAGAAGTTAAAAATACTTGCTTTTATTGAGGCAAACGTTGGTTTGATCATCAGTGGTATTTTTCTGAACTTCGTCGTTACGTTCTCAAGCGAATATAGTATGCGTTAGTTCTCTTTCTGTAAAGAAAGAGATGAAATAAAGTTGTAAGTGCAAATAGTCCAGTTCGGTATATTTTAGCATCCCAACCACGTAGAGAATACGTGGTCAGAAGTGTCGGGGCAGGAAGCGATGGCCACCACAAGTTCATGCAAAACTACAAAATATAAGCAAAACACCATAGTGAAAAACAAAAAATACAAATATAGATAAAGACAAATAAATCTTATACCAGGGGTTGCCAAACTACGGCCCGCCGACTAGTTTAATCCGGCCCGCCAAATACCTTGCACATTTTTTTCAAGCCCCACGTTTCCGACTGTGGGCAGCAGTGCACCAGCATTGGCTGCTGCCTGTCTCTTGTTGACTTGTCTGCCGCAGCAGCACTTTGCTGCAAGCAGCGCTGTAAAAGTGTAAACAATACGGGGCGATTTTGTTGTTATTGTTGTACTACAATCTATTTTAGCAACCTGTTTTTGCATAGATTACGTAAATCGCCCTGTATCCGGCCCTCCAGTGGCCCGTCAGTCGCGAATTCGGCCCTCGGGTTAAAAGTTTGGCCACCCCTGTCTTATACTTTAGTGTTCACAAACCACTTCACACAAAAAGCAAAACTCGTTTCACGACAAGCCCTTCTTTATTAAGATTCAATGCAATGCAGTAAGTTTTGCACTTTTCGTCATTAAACATAGGAAGCTTCTGCGATTTTTCTTTTTAACAATTTTCTTTTCTCTGTCGGAACCGCGCTGTAAATACGACCGGAATTCTTGAAGCAATTAATGTTTGTGCTTGACGCTTAGCGTTCACCGCCTTCGCTCTCTCAATTTCTCAACGTGATGTTTTGAAACAAGATATGAATAGCGTTCCGCGTCTTGTGCTCGGCTTGTAACTGGTGGTGTTCTCCAGCTACGTTGTTGCGACGCGGCCAGTTTACGCCAGCCGACTGCGAAAAGTCACCGTCGACGAGTGGCGCTGTTGCCCGGGATTTTCTGGACCAGAATGCGACAACGGTAAGTGCGATCACAACGACCTTCAGTCGCACGTCGGCGTCACCAAGTGATGTCGCTTGATGTTTGTTGATTAAGCTGCTATCCATTCAGCCCGATGTCTCGTTGATAACCCGCGGTCAATTAATTAGCTTTTCCCTTTTCAGTACATTTTAACTAACTGTGTGGTTCAGTGTACGGTCATTTGCACATAAATGACTACGAGTTGCGAAATGTGGGTTTGCCAGCTCGTGAGAAATGTCAGCGTGCGAATTGCCTGCGTATTTATAGGGTTCGGGTTTGGGAAAATGCACTAGCAACTGTTTTAAAAACTCTTTGTGAGCGACTACAAATGCCATTTTGTTTTGATTAACATCTAATAGCGCGAGATACAGTCAATTACTTTCCTTCATCAACTTTGGTTTTCTTCTAAAAAGCGTGCAGGTACTTCTAACTTGGTCCGAAATGAGTTTACAGGAAAATACTTGGAAATGCAAATCTTTGTTGAATCCGTTGTTGCGCGCCGCATGGCTTATCAAGTTACTCGTTAGAAAACTCTTCAGCCCATAGTCCAGCGAAAGCTTTTTTTTTCGATGCGAGTAACACCTTGGAACGGCGAGGTTATCACACTTTTTCTCACGCGTTCCACTTATCATGTTTCTGAAAAGTGAAGGGAGTATGAACCGTAAGCAACCCATTCAACCTTTCCTGTCTTTGAAACTGGGCAATATTGAATTGCTAAACACGCCCTGTGGTCAGGAAACGTGTAGTTAAAGGCTTTGGTTTGCGCAATGAATTACCCGCAGCTGTTCCTCTTCTACCGTACAATGAGTGCCGACGCTGACGCTTTTGCGGTACGCCCCAAGTTAGGCTGTCATTACATATTACCAGTTGATTACTGGTCATCTATGTAGGTCAAGTAGCAGGTGAATTCGTGCCTTGGTGAACTTCGCAGTCACATAGGCTACATCGCTTTAAAAATTTTTAGACAGATACTGCTTTAACGAACTGCTGAATTTTCAACTGTAGCAGCCGATAGGGTCGCGACTCTTTCGATCGCACTGTTACTCATCTTCCGGCTTGTGAATCATGGAGTTTACAAATTAAACACAGTTCTGACCACAGGTGTAACGCCTGGCGCCTGAGTGCTCGTTTCTGTTCGCGTGCCGCTTAATGTATGCGTCGAGGCCGACTGCAAACTTACCAAAGCGCTTGTTTCACTTGTGAGCTTAGACGTACACTTGACTGTTTGTCGGTCTAGCACCTTGATCGCCACGGTTGTTTTAAGTCGGGTGGCGGTGCACGCGAACTTAGTTCTATGCCGCGGGCACAATTAACGATTACCGGAAACCCACACGAGAACAGATGTCACCGAGAGGTGGTTAGCGCTGAAGATAAATTTCCGATCGTAAATAGCTCTCAAACAGTTTTAAAAGGTTAAACACGGCCGTTTGTAGTTACGACACCACTTAAACCCCATGCCATGTCAAGCAACTGGTTTTGTTCGGTAGCTGTGCACAATTTTAACGGAAGTAACCGAAGATTTTTGCAAAATCTGCGTGACACTGAGGGTGCAGAACCGTACTTAAAGACTGCTGCTGAGACGATTCGTCGCCCGTCTTCCATCTATGCGGTCACCAACGGGATGTCCTCCAGACGCAGGGTTGTCTGACACCTTCCACCAAGTGATAAGAACTTATGAACATGACATTGATCAGTCAGACACGAGCTAGTTTGATAATGAAGCTATCATTTCTGTTTTTGGCTATATCAAGCAGATATGCTGTAAGCTTTCTTGGCAGAATGTGTGAGAATTATGCTCTTCTGCCGCAAAGTGGATTTTACAGGTAGAATTTGTCTTTCCAATTATGCAAAATTTTGACTATTCGATTGATGTTCGGGAAACACTTTTAAGTCTTTCATCAGATCTAAAGTATGTTTTCAATTCAGGTGTACCCAGAATTGCAGTTGCGAGCGTGTCTTTATCAAAAGCGCTCTCCTCTATTTTTTATATAGCAAAATGAATAGTAACTTCGATATCGGAATGCTTGCGGCAATTTTTCTCTCCAGTCACGATGGCGCTGGCCGTGATTCTCCGAAGTGAATGGAGCTTTTAGGCGTCACCAACGTAATATTTTAATTGAACGCTATTACTATTTTAATTCCTGTTTGATCGTCACTTAAAAAATTTGATTCCTCATGAAACAGCGCAAAGAAAGCTGTTGGCCATGTTCTTTCCACGTGATTATTGCCCACGATGTTGGTAACGCAACTGAGTTTCAAGGAAAAACGCTATGGGTGGCGAAACACTCGGGAAAGTACTACACAGCGTTTTGTTTGAAGTACTATTGCTACAAGCAATCGGGACGTACAAAAATAATTGAATATTTCAAAGTTGCCTTTCTGTTTAAACGCACAACAGATTTTTCCGCAGCCAAAAACTTTCCATTATGTTTTTTTTTCACGATAGCAAATCGAACCGGTTTCATTGTTTACTACGGTTTGCGACCGCCAACCACTGATAAGTTTTCAGGCCAGAGAAATATAAAAGTAACCTTTTATGATCGAATCATTTCTGCGGGTTCTATCAGTTTATTATCCAAATCTGACCACGTAAGGTTTTTGATGAAACATGGGCGACCGGAAGGATGTTTTCCAGGGAGGGGACAACAGTAGGTTTTTTACAGGAGGCCAAAAGGATTTTTTTCTAGGAGAACTAGCAGTGGTGAAACTTCACTTTACCAACTCGAAACAAAGAGAAAACTCTTTCTACTAAAAATGTAAGAGCAAAATATCACAATTCACAATCCAGGGGGTCCAAGGCCTTCCCTTGCCACTCACTTCCGACGCCCAGGGATGAAAGGTGCCAGTTTGGCCCCGGAAAGTATTGTAACAAGTTTTAAGTAGTTTAATTATGCTACAAAATAGCACAACGGTCACATGCGGTGGAAGTTTTGGTTCTGTTATTGTGTTTTGTCTTGTTACACTGCATTGACCGCACCGCTTCGCATTGCGCTTGAAAATACTGAAGAATGACTCATTTTTCAGTATGTTTTAACTGCACACGGATGGATCTTCTTGCTCAGAGAGTTGAAGAACTCACACAACAGGTAACTACAGTAACGACATGTGACTTCAGTAGTTAGTAATAAATCAAATATTCGTCTGGGTTTCTTAGCAGGTACTGTTTCTGTTTTCAGTGATCACAAATGTCAGATACTTAATCTGTGGAGCATGTTTCACAATTTCCCCGAATTTTTTCGCTCTATAGCGTGCAAACTATTTCTTCAGCGATTCCCTCGGTGTGTTGCGCAAAGACTACGAGACGCTTGTTTGATAGAACGTTCGTCTGAAACGTTTATCATTTGAATTACACAGAAGAAGGAAACTTGAAGAAGACTATTCACTTCCTCATGATAAAGCGAAGAAATACGCTTATTTTAGTAAAACTTTATTGTGTAGTTTGGTGCAGTTAATCTTTTACTTTACCTATTACGAAAAAATATTACTTCAAAATTGTTTAAGGAACAATGTAAAATGCTAAGGAAGCGAGAAAATGGCTTTATATGAAACGGCAACTTTCGAAATAATAAACTGCCGTAAAAATCACAAGCGATAAACTTTACAGATTTAGGACTCAGTTGCCAACCACAAATAAAAAGTTCGTTTGATGCATACGTTGTTTTATTACAAGTTTTTGAGTCATGGTTTGATTTCAAAGAGTTTTTGAATTGTTGAAAGCACCACAGATACTTGCGCCGTATCTTTCAAAGCTATTTAAACTGTTAGGACACACTAACTTAAGGTGCCATTAATCCGAAAGTGATGGCGAAGATGCAGTGTGCAATATGACTGTCGTAGCAAAGATTGCACCTCACAGTAAACCCGGGGCTTGCGTAATTTGTGCGAAGCGTTTTAGTGAATTAAGCAGTTTTGTTGGTTCAAGTGTGGGACTATAAACTAAGACCTGTAGACCCAGTTTACATCAGGGAGTCAGTTTTTTTCTTTCAAGTCTTATCAAGCTCCGTGTGTGTGAATACCGTTTCCGTGAGAGACCTACCGTGTTTTCACATTTATTTTTAAAATCAATGCAAGACAAGAAGCACCACTGTTCTAATATTGAATTGAACCAGAAGTCCTTATTCATGACTGTAAATGTGGAAGTATCTGAAACCTGGTTCGCCCCTCTTTAAGCATATGTGCCATTGAGGTAATGACAGAAAATTTATAAGCAGCTTTAAAATGTCAGGAAAGGTATCAGTGAAAATTTATTTGGTAGTTGAGCATTGGCATTGATGATTTGGACGACAGTATTTTGTGTAAAATGAAAATAACATCTTCCGCTAGTCTTCTGTTACTAGTATAAATACCATCAGCTGTCATTCTTGTCGAAGAGACAAAAGTTTTGGTGTTGTTGTAAGCTAATTTATAATCTTCATTTGGAACAGTAGCAACCATTTTATTCTTATTGATAAAATTCCCCAGCCTAAACCAGTCCCGTCGCCACGGGGGACTTTGGTGGGCTTAGCCCCCCCAAACAAAGCTCCAAGCCCCTAAATTGAAACGTGAGACACTATAAATAAGAGGAGTTTTGGTTAATTTTATAATGTCAAGCCCCCCCGCACAAACGAAAAGCCCCCCTATTGAAAACTTTCTGGCGACGATTCTGGCCTAAACCCGCAAGGTCATATTTGCTTGTCAATGGTTAAATGCCGTGTGTGAAAACAGGATATCTACTGCTATTCCTTTTGCAAAACTTTTGTTCCATAAAAATTGGTGCAAGCCTGATTCGGACCTCATAAAGTATCTAATGTCTTGATTGACATCAACTGTTGCAATAGAATAGTATGAAACTACTGCCGAATATTTGAAACCTTTCGGCACAGTGTATGTGCTGATAGCCGTTTTTGCAGCAAATAACACTCTCTTGATATTTCAGTTGACTTCTGTGTCGCCTGACTCTGTGACGGAAACAAGACCGCCACTCAACATAGAGCAAGGACAACGCGGTGCTCCTGGACCTAAAGGCTCCAAAGGTGAACCTGGAATTGCTGGACCCAAAGGCAACAAGGGCCACATGGGTCCGAGTGGTGTGACTGGACTAACAGGAAAACCTGGTATTCCGGGCCCGAGAGGCCCACCAGGAGTTTCAGGAAAAATGGGCCTACACGGGTTACCTGGCACTCCAGGCGAAAATGGCCAAGATGGTGCACCAGGACCAAAAGGATTACGAGGAGAAAAAGGCGACATTGGGACATCTGGAGAAAAAGGAGACCGTGGACCTATTGGTATGTAGCCTTGGAACGTATCAGCACTACAAACTAATACTTCACAAAAATGGAGATGTGAAGCATACACAGACTAGTCAAATACCATGTACGAAGTTTATATACTTTTTTCGATTAAAATCTTCAATTGTTTTTCCTGTGAAATTAATGTTTTGTTTTAGGTTTTCCCGGTCCTAGAGGTCCTCAAGGAGTCGACGGGTTCCCTGGAAATCCTGGTGCAAAAGGTATGTATTGCATTAAGTGGCTAAGTCTTTCATGATTTAACTGCACACTGTTTGAAATATTTTTGTGTGGTTTTCATAGATCACCAAATTTTACCAGTATGCGTACTTGCTGTGTTGTGTCAACGTGGGTTTTCATGTGACGAAGGTGTTTGGAATACATTAACCATGTGGTTGCCATCACGTCATGGGTGCAGTTTTATTTGTCACCTAGAAACAGTCCAGCAATCTTATTTCTCGGGGACCTCGCATCATTACGCCACCGCAATGAACCTGTACGTGAAATATGTACTGATCTGTGAGCACATAATACAGGTATTAAACTTCAGAAAATTCCTGCTATAAGACTTAAAATTACTAACGATGGGACATGGAACGAATGTCAAGTCCGCTGTCCCATCCCGTGGGATTCTCATAGCAATCCTATTCCCATGGGCACGCCTGCAAAATCACCTAACCCAGCCCATGTGTTTGTTCCCGGTTTAGATATTTTACTGAATTACTGCAGACAATGCAGCGCATCTTTTAAGCTTTGAGATAAAATGCCAAGAAATATCTCGTTTCTGTGTATACTAAACTTTAGTAGGGATTTTGTTAATATAATTGTGTTCCATTCCAACCTACATTTCATCTCCGCGGGAGCAACAAAACTATCGGCTCTTAGGACTTGAAACACCTCACGGTTCTCACCATAATCTGATAGTATTGCTGCCGAGACCAACGCAGACACGATATGTCGTCTTACGTGGTCCTCGACTGCCCTTTATTTTGAAGTGTCGAAGCTCGAACTAAACTATGTACGTACTTTGTACGTTTGGTTGAAGTACCTTATGACTCAGTAAAAACCTTTCGATGAATCTTTTAACGCAGGGTTCTTGACCTGGGGTCCATGAATGTGCTTTAGGGGGTCCGTAGACCGCAGTTCAATCAAGAGAATCTGCTAATTTTTATCCGTCCATTTGGGCCATTATTGAGCGTAATCGCACCACAACTGTAATCTGAGATGCACCTCATAGACCAGTGGTTCTTAACATTTTTTTACATATTTTACCCTTTTATCAAACAAGATTACCAGATTTACCCCCAATCCACTCAATATGGTGGTAAATCTGCTCATTTATTGAAAATACGACATTAAGAAACATAGAGTTTGGAATGATTTATATAAATTTGCATTGGTTGCAATTTATGGTTCAGTAAATTTACCCCCTTGGAAGATGAAATTTGCCCCCAGGGGTAAATTTACCCCAGGTTAAGAACCACTGTCATAGGCCTAACGAGGTAATTCCAGTAATACCTTTATGATGTAATAGTCCACACTGTCCACGGACTTATCTGCTAAAACTTTGCACGTGCCATCGTGCATTGACGTGAATAAAAAATAAATAAATATGACTTGAAGGTCTGCGAGATGGAATAGTTTGAGAAACGCTGTTTTAACTAACAGCGTCTACGCATACAACGGTCTGGGTACGATTCAAAGCAACTGGACTAAAATTGAGAAAGTAAACGTGTTTCAAGAAGCGAAGATACCAAGAAAGTGCAATAACAAAACTTATTTGCAGAAAGAGAATTACGTTTAACCCAGTAATGTTACATCACAGGTGTAATCGAAGGATGGGAGGCAAAATGATTTTACTTCTTTCACAGGGGAACCTGGCATTTCAGGGGTGGCAGGGCCAAAAGGAGAACCTGCACCCCCCGTAAATGTCACTTCGTTAAGAGGTCCACCAGGAGTCCCTGGAGAGCGAGGCCTTCCTGGTGCTGAAGGAGCTGTTGGACCACAAGGACCACCAGGTGTTTGCCAGTGCACTCCAGATAGCTCTCTATCAGGTACACCGTCAACGCCAACAGTTAACCCTGGTAAGTTTTTTTCAGTTGGCATACACTAGCAGAGTGGTGAGTGAAAATGCTGCAACATTTTCACAGTGGCTGACATTCCTTTCTGTACATGTTCTTTCGGTGATAGCGTAATGTTTAGTTAGTTCATCTATATACGTCCATGCATATCAACTAAAGCTTTAATGCGCTAAGTTCCTTGCAAAGCTGTTGCGTGAAGCGATTCATCAGAAGATGGGGGAAATTTTCAATGGCAATGAGCCAGCAATTTGCTGCAGTACCATTCGTTTTTTTTTTACCTGCAGCTCTGAATAAAGCAGAACTATTTCAACAAAATCTTTGCCACAGTTTTTGCACCAATCAACGACCGGTTCAGCTTTGCATGGAAGAAAACAGTCAAGCTTCCGCTACCGCTACTTTTTAAATGGAATCGAAAGCATTCGCATTCACAATAACAAGCACAGTGCTAGCAATCACAATTTAAGAACCATGAGGGGTTCGTTGAGAAGCCCAGAATCCCCCATAAAATGTCTAGTGATCGTCAATGTATCGCACTGAAACATTTTACCGTCAACGGCTGTTTTTTTTAAGGAAAATGTTTGGTACCCGGTGTGGACCTGTAAGGACCCGAAAAATTTCCAACTAAGTTTCATAGATATTTCCATTGATAATTTTCTCTGATTCTAGGGACCCGAATCGGGTCCGTAAAACACCTTAAAAAACCTGGTCAACGGTCTTGCACTGTCATTCGAACGGCAATTTTATCTCTCTGTCCCACACGCCACAGCGTGTCGCTCTGCGTAGAAAGCTTTTGTGGTGGTGTTTTTTGGATGTGCGTGAGTGACATGAAACGTTTTTCATGTGGTTCCAATGCTAACAGCGACGGCAATTTTGTCGCAGATACAGGTATGCAAAAGATAAAACTTTTCAATGACTGACTTTGCCAAAATCGCCTGAAGCTTTGTGTTTTGTACGCATGTATTAGGTGGAAACAATTAACTAAGCAGTTTAGTGACCACTGAATTGTTGGCGCGTGTGTAAACTATTGAAAACGTTATGATAACACTTCTTTGTTGAATTGCTAGAAACGCCCATTCTAATTTTATCTAAGTCAAACATTATCGCAGTTGTTACTGCGCTATCGAGCCTTGCATTCTGACTGATTGCCCTTCGGCAGTTAACGAACCGGATCCCTTACATGGCTTGGGCACCAATGAAGGACCGCTTTCTGTCGATTTTTGCGCTAGTATTTTATGGAAGCGGCTTGTTATGGATCTCAGCTGCGACTTCGACGAAGAAAATTTGCTCTCATTGCCTGCAAGAAAGCGGAAACGCGAATATGTACACAACAACGACGCCTCTAACGCGACGCGAAGAAAAGGCGGAACGTTTTGCATGTTTAAACCGGGCAGTCATCCTTCGGGATCAGCTAGTTGGCGAATTGACTCTCGTCGCGACGTTAGACATAAGGAACCTGGACAGCATTTCAGTCAACTATCACAAGCCTATGCCGTTCATGAAGATGAAGAAACCGGCGAAGAGACCCTTAACCGTGATGCGACAGGCGACGAGAATGTGTTGCAATCAACTGCAAATTTTGCAGAAGAACCAGTGGTCAACTACTTCGTTACGTACAGTACTACCTCAGCAAACTTGCAGAGCGCCATGGGCGCGACCCTTGCAAGCCCGTTCTTTCTCAATCCACTCAAGGGAGTGTGCATGACTTTCCGCTACCTCTTTCACTCGCAGCACGCATCAAGCCAAGCACTGCTCGTTTATTTACTTTCATGCAATTCTGGTTACCGCATACCAGTATTAAACTTGACACAGACCGAGTCGGTCAATGGCACAAACCTTTGGCAACGCGGTGCAGTGCCTTTGCCAGATTATCAGCACCCCTACCAAGTGATATTTGAAGTCAAAGCAGGCCCAACAGACAGTTTGATTTCGGCCTCAATTGACGACGTTGTTTTCTCCGCGTGCGGTGAGTGTTGTGGCGTGAAACTAGCCTTTGCCATGACTCGCTGGAATGCTTTGCTGGTAGTGGGTGCTTGCACTTCATGGGCTTTTTGTTTGCCAACCGCCAGCTTGCTTCAAAAATTTTTTAATGCGCACTATTGCTAGCGGTGAAAAATTCTATGTTGACGAATTTTCCAATAAATGATTTTTGTTTTGATCTGAGAAGAGAAGCTGTGAGTCGATTTGCAGTTGACTTCAAAAACCCTTCTGTCGTTTGGTGAAACAAAGAGCTTGTCGTTTACGTAGCTATATGTCTTGCATCATAAACGTGGTGCATATCAATAATTTTTAGCTGATCTGTCATCTTTTTAGCTAATCTGTCATCTTGAGTTCATTTCGTAGCGTGATTAACAACTAAGCCAAAAATAAGCAATTTGCGCTTTAATCGTTGACGACAAAATGCTTTTAGAAAGTTACGGAAAATATTTGGGTCTGAATGGAATTGGAGTTGCCAAAAATAAATAAACTGCTTAATAATTTGCCTTGCTTACTAAGATTGGCAGTTGTCCACGCCAAAAAAGTTAAGATTTTATTGTTTAGATCAGGGGTCACCAATGTGGTGCCCGCGGGGATCCGGCCGCCCGCAAGGACCAAGTCGCCCGCGGGTCTGTTCTAAAAGTAACATTAGCATGATCAATGTCTTCACATTAACGAATATAAAAACTAAAATAACTGAAGGAAAATTGTGCAAAATTTTTTATTTCATAAGTTTGTATCAACTAGTAGCCCTTCGCATTAATTGGTACACAAGAAGTAGCTAGCAGTTTCAAAAAGGTTGGTGACCCCTGGTTTAGATACAGTTTTCAAACGCTGGAGACTTGTACATTTTGTAGATTCTGAATGCTAGATAAGTGATTTTGAGCAGGATATAATGTTAGCAATGAAGAGCAAGAATTTTAAAATTGTCACCGTTCTTCTCAGGCAATTGGAAGCAAAACGCGATAAAATGCTTATTCAGTTGTTCATTGTTGCACGTGATTTCATTGAATGGTTTTCACTCATACACACTTAGTTTGCTGCGGTGGAAATTGCATGCTGGTGTTTTGAGTGCTGGTGGATTTGCATTTGATTTCTATGAACTATAAAATATAAATTGTTATCGTCTGCCTTCAAACTGTTATCGACTGCTTGTATTTACATTGCTGTTTAAAATGTTGGAAACTTTTTTAAATTGTGGGTTTCTCAATTTAATTATTGCTGAAACAAGAAGCTAGAAATTAAATCTAAACAAAAGAATGAATTTTTTTTTGTTAAATGTATTTTCGCCATAAGATCAGGTTCAACTTTTTCTAACATGTCATTGTTGTCAATTAGCAAAACATTAAGGCATTTCCGCCACTTTACAAATCTTTTGCTTTGCCGTTAGCTTTGCTGATGATGGTGATTTGCTTACGTGGATAAAAACCCATATACAGTAATAAGATAAGTGGTGAAGTCGGCCTGGTTACAACTTCTTTACGTTTTTCCATTTTTATATTTACCTCAAGAAAGCAAAATTATTTCACCAATTTTTGATGCTAGAAAAACAAGCAATGGCCGTTTGAAAGAAGTTGCATCTGCCATTATAAGGAAATTAAAGCATTCCTTTGTTTTTCTCCGTATTTCATGTACAAATATGTCGCTCGAAATGATTCCACAACACATTATTACCCAGTGTGTGATTGTTTTTTTGTGAAGGTATGTTTTGCCTTATCCTATATTGCTCACCATAATTCCAACAGCAATTTCTGAAACTGATAGTGCTTCAAGTATTTCGTAGCTACAGCATTATGCGCATCCCTGCATGTTGTGATTTGAAGTGTGCAATAGAGAAATCCATGAGCATGCTTTTCGTAGAAAGTAGCAGCGTAGTGTTTTTCAAAGTCAGCGCGTGATTTTCGATTTCTTGTCAGGTGTGAGTCGAGTATCGCTGCTGCTGCAAACTACTGTATTTCTGCCACCCGCCAAAGCGCACACTGGCAGGACCGCAATCAGCTGATCTTTTCGAGTGGGAAAATGATTGTGTATTATTTTCGGGGGGAACGAGCGTAAGTTGCTTCTGCTTCTGCATAGCAACTAAACATGTTTTTCAAAATATCGAAATTTCGGGGGGGTGCCCTGTTGCTCCGTGGTTGCGGGCCTGTACACTGACATCTGAATTGTTTTTGTTGCGTTCTGTTGTAACGTAGGTTTTGTGTTTGTGTTTTGGTGATACCGAAAACAGGGTCCAACTCATGCATCCACAATGGACTTGTGCATGCGAACAACGATGTTTGGAAAACGAGGGACTGTGAGGAATGCCTTTGTATTGATGGAGAAGTGAGTTGCTTCGACATTCTTTGTCCAAGTGAAACATCGTGCAGGTACACATACAAACCTTCAGGATACTGCTGCGATGTTTGCTGCCCTAATCAGATCACTGAAACCGACGAAGGTAAATTGCAGCTGATTGCGTCTGCTGTGAACTATATTTCTGGATACACTGTTTAAAAGAGTTTGTTTGCTTTGCATTTTGTTTGAAAAGTGTATGAGGTGATGCATGATAATTTTCAACGTTAGTGGGAAAAAGACATAATAGTAGGAAAGAATTGAAGCTTCTAAAGTTATATGATGCAGAACAGCTTAGGATGATGCGTGCTTTACCGATATGCAAACCTGAATTCAACTATTTGCAAGGTGTCATCGTTGATTGTTTCGAAGCGCAGTTACAAATGCAGCACGTTATTTTTATAGCATAGTAATGGGAACTATCGCATGGATAGAAACGTCTTGGTGTACAGATCGTATTCCGTAACAGTAGCGCAGCCAGAATGAGGCCGAAGAGGCCATGTTCCCCGAAACGAACTTGCTAAGATTTTTACAGGTGCTTTGTATCAATTTTCAACTGTTAGAAAATAAACGAAAGGAACAGTCGGACTCAAGACGACGTCATTGACTGGCCCTTCTCGAACAAAACTCTTCTGCAGACCTGGCGACATTCCAAAAAATACATCTTCACGTGCTATATTTCCCCAACAATTCGTCGGTTTTATAAATAATTTAAATTCTTAGCAAACATTTTTCTTGCTGAGCTTGTATTGATAACGAGTTGTATTTGATTTAGGAAGGTTGTCTGGCATAACCGCTGATGTAACATTAATTTTGTTTGGAAGTTGCCGTATATCTAATTGTAACTGTGTAAGTAAACGAATGTACGTTACGTTGCATGTTCACGTAAGGCTTTTTGTTGGGATTCGCATGTTAGCAAATATTGTACAAACAGCGACATTGTTTACGCTTGAACTATAATGACATTGTTTACACTTTAACTATAATGTGCTTTTGGTTATTAAATTCTGAGCCCTTATTTGAGTTTCTCAGTTGTGGGACTACCGGGAAAAGGAAGACTAACACGCCAGTTCTCATTTGCTTGCAAAAATTGCTCATCATTGTGTGTTTTTAGGAAGTGCTGAAGTGGGTGATGGTGGAAGTGAAACAGTTAATGGAACTGACAATGAAGACTATGAAGAATTATATCCAACCGAATATCCAACCGAATACCCTGACTCATACGAGGAACTAGAACCTGCATCCAGACGAAAACGATCATTTGATTCACTTGGATGTCCCATTGCTGTCATGCGAAGCTACCGGCGTAAGATACACTAAAAACATGTTAAAAAAGGCTGTACTGATTGTTGAGTTTAACTGTCATATGGCGGTTATTTACAATTACGATGAATCGCATGTACACATTGAAATAGGTGTACGTTAGAAAATATTTGCCGTAATTTCATTTTTTGTTATTAGTTTTACGTTTTGCTTTCATTCAAGAACGCTTTTTTAGAACTGCGTTAATAAACTTGGGCTGCTCTTGAGCAAGGCATTTTTAGTACAAGGGAGAAGTGAACCACTTTTTATAATATCTGCTTTTTGGAGATTAAACCCGTTAGTATCATTGCCTGGAATCTGCTGCTGATAAAAGGTACTTTAAGAAAGTTAGATCACTGGCTGTGAGATAGCGTTTGTGATCATGGCTGTGGGATCGCGTCTTTGAGGGATTGCGTACTTGAAAACAATAATCAGTTGGATCAGATAATGAAACGTTTTAGATAAAGTCATCGCCCAAACAATTTAATCTGCCTTTTATCCAGCTCGGCGGGCTTTGTTGCGGTATTTTTTTGCATAGGGCTTTTCCTCGCCTGAAACATGCTACTTATCTTATTCTACCTTTCTGGATACTGTCACTCCAGCAGATAGTTCAGCGTTCTGTAGTCAAACACATCAAGTCAGACGTGGCACTTGCAATTCAGAATAGATAAGGAGACACCAAATGCCAAAAATAGCACGCGTTCACGGTGCGCAATGCATGGTTCATGCTTGCTGCACTCTACGACTAAAGATTGGGTTTAGTCGAATGAATACGAGCGCATTAGGTCTAGCCCTGGTAGTATCAACGACTTACGTTGTTGAGATACAAGGGAAGCCCTCAGCATGCTCGTATAATGCAAATATTCGATTGGACGTTAAAGCTTTAATCCATGACTTCTTCAGAGCCTATCATTTAAGAAAAATGGCACGACCGAGTTTTCAAAAAAGTCTAAAATTATTTTCTATTTTTTCATTGTCCCTAATTCTTCATTTGTCTGGCAGTTTCGGGAATATTGTGATATAAGTCGTTCGGGAAAGTAAGTTTTGAATCTTGTTGATATTCCATGATATTTTAACTTGGACGGCCTGAAAGAGCCGAGAGTCGAACGAACGCGTCCTTTTCAAATGGCTCATTGTTGTGCAGGAGCAGAATCAGTTTGCATGCTTCCGAGAGACTCCGGGCCGTGTCGTGGAAGCTTCACAAAGTACTTTTACGATTACCGCACGCGAAGATGTCGGATTTTCACGTACGGCGGCTGCGAAGGCAACGCGAACAACTTCGACACCGCCGACCAGTGTCGACAGATGTGCATAGGTGGGAAGATGGAAAGGTCCGCGTCTGCTCGAGGTTAGCTGAAATGTTTTGCAAACACTTTGAAAGCAGTTGTAAATTTTTTGAGAAAAAAAAAGTGGTTGAAATTGAAAAATCTGTACTTGTTTAAGCAGAAGCATTTTCTAAATTGATCCTTTAGTCCAGTGATTTTCAACCGGTGTTCCGCGGAAAACTAGTGTTCCGTGAAAGATCGTCAGGTGTTCCGCAGGAAATTTGATAAGTTTGACTAGTGTTCCATCGAACACCGGTCGAAAATCACTAGTTTAAC
>Ga0210059_1002695_pt1 | contig 28022 bp, 13 predicted proteins | sample Ectturendosymbi2_FD_188042 | JGI IMG/M metagenome (GOLD analysis project Ga0210059, IMG submission 188042) | Ecteinascidia turbinata endosymbiont from Florida, USA - Sample 2 (SPAdes) (version 2) | ecosystem: Host-associated > Tunicates > Ascidians > Unclassified | place: Key West, Florida...
ATATTAGGGAGGATAACGAGGCAGTCGCCTCGGCCCCTCTTTTTCAGAGATACCATACCCCCCCTTGAGAGCTTTGCACCATTATTTAGTTAAAAAGTTATGTACCACTCCAGAGCCACATTTGAAGAAGCTCTGAAGCAAGTCATGTTTTTCAAAATAAAGCAAGACTTACGGGAAAATGTGCCATAAGAGTCAGCTTTCAATTGTGTAGCTGCAAAACTGTATATATTTTTCTTTCTTTCGTATGTATCTTATGCTCTTGAATTTAGTTCATAAATTGAAATGTGAAATAAATTTACGCCTTTTATCCAGCACGTAATTCCAAAACTTCCTTTCGCAATGGCGATGTTTTGGAGCCCCTTTCTGAGAGCTTGCCCCTAAATTTTAATATCGACTCCTGTGCAAGACTCCTGCGCAAGATTACTGTAGGATAGGGTGGCAAATAACATCAGATGAAAGTTGAAACATTGAGCTTATGAACAGCAGGTCGAAGTCTAATATCTTGAAAAGACTGATTTTTACTTGCCCGCAAGGTAAAGGGAAATCATTGATGAAACCTTTAAGGCTCCACATGATTGTGATTGAACCGTCATAATACATGTCATCACAAATAAATATCTAGAATGAATGCTATTGTTGCTAAACAGTGACTATGGCGCAATGGAATTGACTTAGAAACTGAATCGCTTCTTAGCCAAAGTTTGAGCTTCAAGATGTATAAAATTTATCTCAACGCCATATTCACGCATGTAGTTTTAAAACTGTGCAAAAACAAAAATCTACGATGTTGAGTTAAGGCTACGCTGGCACTGGAAACAAGGATAGGTTGTATTTGTAACACCCACTGTTATCAGAGAGGAATTTGCCATGGTCTTGAAATGAAGCTTACATAACTATTAGGTGGGATACAGCAAGCTGGTGCGCCAAAAACAGCTGCGAAAGCGTTACTCCAATTGTTTTTACCTGTGGTCATTGATGATTACAAAAAGTCAGATACAAGTTTCTACTCGACTAAAAGCTGAAGTAGGATGGGTTCCTTGAGGCAGTTTCGTTGATTTGCACTGAAGTATTTCTTTGGCTTATACTTCAAATATTTTCTGGAATTGGGGTGGCATTGTCCCGTTGCACTGCCTGTCTACGCGCCTGGTGGCAACCGTACTCTGATTACGGGCTACAGATCAGCGCAGGAATTCGTGATTGAGCGAAGTTCATGTGCACATCAATTCGGTAATTCAAATTAACCAACATAAATTTCAACAATCATGACAATTCAGTTTGCGTAGGAAATCTGTATACTGTGTCTACAGATAATCCAGTGATAATGTTCATTTTTCTCATTTATTCCCTGGTTTTATGCTGGGGAAACGTTTCCAACAGCAAAGTAACATGGAATTTGCACAGCTACATTACGTTTTATTACAAAATGTTGGGGTGGACAAAAGATATTATGTCCCCCCTGTCCAAAAGTTGGTGGACATGTCCTCCCGTAAGCTCGGTCCCTGCCTGAAGTTCTATGCAAATCACTGATTATATCAGAACCATCTTGCTGTTAGCTATCAAAACCATCTTACCGAGACGTTAGGTGTTGTTTTACCGTTTTGAAAATCTAATAATAACAAAAGATCAGCTTCATGGAAAGCGTCCCTGGAACTTTGCATCAAGCATTGCAAAAATGCATTTACACCCCACAAGAATGTTACCTTCCAGGAAAAAGTAATTTGTACATTGTTGGTGAACACTTTAAGTCATTAGCGTACCTGTCAGCGACGATCACCAAGTTTTTAAAATGCTGATGAAAAATGATACGCTACACACTTTTGGCACTGTCCCATTTGGCGTTATTTTGTTTCCTTCTGTTGTCCCGCGCACGAGTGCATTTTTATTGCGTGTCGATAATTATTTGGCATTCGTTAATTGTTTGCGGCGTGGTGTTGGTTCTTTGCGCCTCCAGTTTTGTTCAGCAGTCACTGTTCTCTTGAGACCGTGCATGTTGTTTCATTTGGTGTATGTCGCTTGATCCTTCGCTGCGGGCTCGACGAATAAGTTTAATAAAGCCTTCATTAGGTCACATCAGGCACTTTTACAACTCAGTAAAAACATTAACATTTTTGTAGATTCTAAATTGGTGGACAAGAATTGTCTCTGGCGTCGGCGATTATTTGTGAATAATAAGTGTGCGGAAGCATCAGTAGAAATTGTGTTTTTGGGTAATGAATTTGTATGAAATCATTAGGTAGTTCACAGCATGGTGTATGCTGGTGGATTGTTTCAGAAAAAAAGAGCATTGCCCAGCAGCCATTCGAGTTTTCCGAAGTCTTTTAATTTTCATCTCTTTTCAGACTCAAGTTTTGTGTTCCGACTTTACCCATTGCATATGGAAACTTCCAAATGGCCAGTCTTATCTGGACGCTTACTTTGTGGTTCGGATAGCTCTGGGATTCTTTATACCATTGGTGGTGATTGTGGTTTGTTATGTTTTTATTATAATCAAGCTGCGAAATCGACCTGAAAACTTGGGGGCATCTGGAACTCGAATCAACAGTCAGCAAAACAAAGTAAGTTATCAATTAATACATTGGAAAGGGTTTCTGAGTTGCGCCAACCAAGTTTAACAAACTCTCCACGATACCTTTTTGTACGACTTCAAATTAATCTTGTTCAAACAGGCCTGTTGCACAACGTTGTAGGCCGAAAGAACTCTTCTATTCATAGTACGGGCGGTGAATGGATTGCATTCTTCACCTCAGTAAATACGGTCATTTTAGTTGTTTTGCTATTTTATGTTGTTCTGGGCGCTCGTTAGAGAAGATCTCTGACAGTGTTTCGATTTTGCTAAAGTGAAACCAGAGTCGTATCAAGTGCACTCCACACCCCCCAATTGGGGGGGGCACGTTGTCACAGGGGCCCAAAAGTCAGTTATGTCACCACTTAGCCCCCAAAGAAAGCTTCGATCACCAAATTGAAATATGAAGCGCTAGAAATCAGTGAAGTTGGGGGGCCCTTTGAAAGAAAAGTGCTTTTTCATTGCAGTTACTTTGGGCGCAACGGGCCCCTTTGAAAGCAAGGTATTTGCGCAGTACAACTGCTGTTGGAGGGCCCTTTGAAAGCAATGTAGCCTACTAACACATAACAACTGCTGTTGGAGGGCCATTTGAAAGCAATGTAGCCTACTTACGCATTATAGTTGCTGTTGGGCCCTTTCGAAAGCAAAGTATTTCACACATTACATTTGCTATTGTGGGCCTCTTTGAAGGCGTAGGACTTAACACATTGCTGTTGCTATTTTGTCCCTTTGAAAGCAAATTATCATTTACCAATGCAGTTGCTCTTGGGCGCACTTGTAAAGCAGAGTACCTGCACATTACATATGTTGTTGGGGGCCCCTTTGAAGGCAGAGTACTGAATTATGATGTGGTTTGGAAAATATTATATGAGCGGATAATAAATTTTTCACTAAAAACGAGGAATATTTACGCGCGATATACTTTGAGGGGGCCTCTAAAAACGGGGGACCCGAGGCAACTGCCTCGCTTGCGTTTCCTTTTAAACACACCGCTGTATATAACCCCGACAATGCTCTCATATGAGAATGGCCAAATACTGAACCGATCCTGAGAAATCCTACATGTTGAGTGCAACTTTAAGTAACCCCTTTGGTTCACAAAATGCTGCCTAACACGTGCTAGTCTGCACCCACACATTACAGAAACTAAAACGATGTTTCCCAACGAAAGAAACACACAGGCGTTACGAGTACGAATACAGCAGTTCATACGTATAAGATCTCAAAGTTTTGCAACAGCAATGGCAACCCGCTGTTAATCAAGTACAATGCTCGCAGAGGTGGGTTGAACCCAACCAAAGCAGTGTCCCGAATCAATGTAACAATATTAGGAGTTTTTCTGGACCTAGTCTATCAGCGCATGCAAAATTCGACCGACCACGCCATCCAAAACCACGTGTGTTGGCAAGGCGGGATTTTTACTTCAGGACCGCTAGAATCGTTATCGCCACTCACAGGTCAGCAAATGAAAAAGAGAGTGCAGGCCGCCTCGGCTCCCCAGGGCTGACAGATTTACTTTTTTGACGCCAAATTTCACAAATTTGACTTTTTTCAGAGACAGTTGGCGTCAAAAAGATTGTTTTTTTCTCAATATTTGGCTTGTTCGGAGGCAGTTGGCATATGTTATCAGACTGGTGCCTTCGCTTTTTAAATATCTTGCTGAAAAGTGTTATTAGGATTTTTTAGACAGTGCTTGGTGCTTTTTCTCAAACGTTATCTGGCAACTCATAGAAGAATAAAAGTGTCGCATATGTGGCAACCCATAATGCCAAAGGTTCGAGTGGAAAGTGTGAAAGATGAAGAATGCTACAACTTTATTCTTCTAAAATGTCCTTGCTACAACTAATAAAAATTTTAAATTTTCATGTTGTTTAACAATTTGGCTTTTTTACCCGGTTTGGCTTTTTTTAGACGTGGTTTGGCTTTTTTCTCAAAAGGTGTCTGGCAACCCTGCGGCTGCCCATTACTCCAAAAGGCAAAAATTGTTCTGCGGCTTCCGAAGTAAATGACCGGTTCGCCACTAATGAAAATGACATCAGCGTCGAACTACAATCGCTTTATGAATCTAACACCACTTACGTAAGATGTTTCGATGTCATATACACAAGGCAGCAGAAAGCAAAACTGCAGCCAGGATAAATTCGTATAAATTAACTGAAACCAATTCTTAATGCTTTCACAAATCTTTTGCTACTGGGACAAGCAACAATCTGCTGAAAGTAATACAAAGTAACCCAATTCCATCTCACACTGAAATGCACGAAAGTTCAATCTTCCCATTTCTGCGACTGTGTCTTAGTTTCGAAATGAACTTTTCAACACCACGCCCGCGTTCTGACTAAATTTCACGCAGAATCTGAGCAACTACTGGTGTGTGTCATCATAAACAACTCTAGTTTCCCGACGGTCAAAAACAACAACACAGCTTATCATGCATTTGGAATATATTGAATGCAGGCTAGAGGGTTACGAAATTATCGTTTAAACTATTGCTGACCGAAAGTTATCTACTGTACATGTCAACCAAACGAACTTGAACGGGAAATTAAGAAAAAATCTGGGGTGGCCAAGCAAAAATCTGGGGGGGCGCATGGCCAATCCAGGCCACCCCTTAGAATCGCCACTGGTCTAGCCCCTGCACAAACATGACGCCCCCCAATGGAAGACTTTCTGGAGACGGTTCTGCCCAGGCCCGCAGACACGGGGGGGAATTCGGGGGCAGTTCCCCAAATTTTTTGTGACCTCCCAAATTTTGATGTGCTCAGAAAAATTTGTTCTAAACATATGATAAAAACAAAAATCTTTCCCCCCTAAAAATGCATTTTGCTCCCCCCAAATCTTAAAACCTGGCTACGGGCCTGGTTCTGCCAAAATTGTATCTGCAATTAAGATATTTTGTTTTGAAGGCCATTCGGCCTCGAGATGTAGCATAACGTCGAAAACGCATTTTTATAAATCGCCATTAGGGGGACTCTGTAAGTATTTTTGGGGGGCCAGAGTTGGGCTGCTACGACACTGAGTGAAACCAACATATATGTGCTCACTTAGGTGTAACCCTTAGTCGATGTTTCAAGTTGGCGTACATTTAGATTTAGTTGTTTGTTTTAAATGTCCTCTTCCAGTCGGTTTTGGCAGCGTAGCTTTTTCTGTCCGGTCCCATGGAAGCAATGTGGCTGTCCCATCTGGTAGAATTCCCACAAAATTAGTAACACGAAGTACATCATATCATGTGCATTTCTGATGTCTAGCCTCTATGGAACCGTGGATAAGACACCTAAAACGTCGCAAGTAGGGGAGCCATTAACTTTTTTATTGTCACCTGAAAGCGGCCAAACGACATTATTTTGGTGGGCCTTACATTACTATCCCATGACACTGGGCCTTTACGTCTAATACTTACTGTGCTATGGACATATAATAATATTCATCTTCAGAAAATTCCTGCTACATGACGTTAAAATTACCTACGATGGACATGGGACAAATTTCGAGTCCTCTGTCCCATCCCATGTGAAGGAATCCCATTTCCATGAACAAGCCTGGCAATCCCCTATGATAAAATAAAACTTATTGATTTCCAAAATCACGATTCTTTTAAAAACGTCGTTTGCTTACCGAGAAAGTGCATTAGAAAGTGTAAGAATTTTCATGTGAATGTGCAATAAGAGTTCTTGAGATGAAATATAAGAAAAGCAGGTGTTTCATTGTAGACTGCGCTGTATTCTCAATTTTAGTTATATTTTTCTTTCTATACCGAACATTACCTGCTCATCAGAAGTTAAATAATAATGACCAAATGATCTGATCTTTTTACATAGCCGCTGCAAACTCGAAAGGCACGATCGTTAAAACATTTTGAGTTTTTCCATGTCCATTCAACTAGGCATACAGTCCCTCAACCAAGACCTAAGATGAGCATTGCGTTTTTCAATGGTTTTCTACCCTCTCTTTTCCTTCTTATTTTTAAATAATTTTCTCCAATTGGCGGCACCGATAAAGCAGAAACTGCAATGTCAAAATCAAGAGTGCTTGTGTCTCTGAGGTTTTCAAAGGGTGTAAGCACGCTAAATGAGCAAAAAGCTAGATTTGGAAATGCACTTTCTGAAATACGCAATGTATTTTCTCTTTACTTTTGGCGACAGTGTTTAGGATGTACGCAAAACCTCATTTTATTAGGTAAGGTCAAAGTCCAGTGTTAACGTAATCAGTGATAAAGTTAAATAAAGACGTTGGCCTCGAATCTCAAAACATGCGAAACCAGCACTTCACTTACATCGCAAACACTCCAGTGGCAGAGAAAAAGATAAAAATAGTGAGTTCAATAAAAAAAGAAGTTTAACCACGCAATCAAAATGTGACGGGTCTTACGTTGAATTTGTTTCCATGAAAAACAATTTCAAGAGTCCTTAAAAGTTTAAGCATCAGTAGTTTGCAAAAAAAGGACAAATAAATTATGCAGTTGTCTTCTGGCTTAAAAAAGAACTTGCAGGGTTTTACAGAAAACATTTCTGAAAACCCAAAAAGGTGAGGAACACCCTTACAATAAAAACAACGTTTCAAATATATCAGCATTTACTTTTTGGGCTAACCTGCCAAGTCATGCCGAAAATTTTAAAACATTAAAAAATCGCAGGTGTGATTCACACCGTGTGAAGGAAGACAACGTCCTAATCACATCAGATGATGCTTATACAAAAGTCGTTTTCATGCCCAGTATGCACAGCGGTTACAAAATCAACACAGGTAGCGTGATTTAAGTGCGATTCATATGCAGATGCGAAACAGGCAGTAGTAAAATGTAAAGCATACATACTACTCAGTCAAGCGGCTCTCAGATGTGTCATAGAATATAGTTTCTTACATTCGAAAATTCATCGTGCAGTTATAGGCCACACATATACAATCTCTTACACAGACTGATCAAATCGATCAAATTCGAAAACTTGAACCATTACCAGTGGCGAAGCCAGCCCGAAAATTGTATGGGGGGTCAAAAATTTGGGGGAGGCTAAAATGTAGGATTTTAGGCGAGCAACAGTATTTTGTTTGGGATACCGCTTTTCAAAGCGCAAAATGACTAGATATTCTAAAAATTGTGGGGACGTGGACCCTTGGTCCCCCCTGGCTACGCTTATGACCATTACACGGGCCGCAACAATCTCGTCGGGCGTGGCACTACAGAACCAAATTTTCACTCTCCAGCAAATTTTCTACAAATCTTGGAAGTATGCCAAAGACGTCTACACATGTTTTGTCGACCTCGAAAGCATACGACCGCGTTTTGTCGTGAAAAGCTTTGGGAAGTATTGTCGCGGGAGTGCGGTCTTGACGGCCGCCTGTTGCTGGCTGTAAAGTCGTTGTATACCTGCTGAGAAGTTTATGTCGTGTCCGAGTCGTCGGAGTGATATCACAACCGTTCAAGTGGGTGTTAGACTCCGAAAAGGGTGTGTGTTGTCTCCACGTCTCTTCATAGTCCAAGCCGGAAAGAAAATCAGCACTAAAAAGACGGAGGTATTATGTCTCTCCGGAAACCCAAGGCAGTGTGCGCTACAAGTAAACAGTGAATTGCAGTAGGTTGAGAAGTTCAAGTACCTTGGGGTGGTATTCACCAGTGACGGAAACCGCAAGCTTCGAGCAAAATATCATTTTGATCTTCAACCGACTGTCAATAAAGGCTACTGGCGGAATTTCCAAATTTTACTGCCGGTTTGTTGTCATTAGTATGTCTACTTCCATCATTTTGGGGGAAGAAATTGTTTGATTTTGAAATGATAAAATTTTTTCGAAATACAACCTCTTTTTTTCAGATCAGATGAACTTAAGATAATTGCTGATTTGTTGAAAAATGCGCATGTGCTTCTAAAACGTTTCCGTAAGCCTCGGTAACGGTGGGAATAATATTTGCTTAATTAGGGCTATGTTACCAACAGTGTTACATTTTCTTTTGATCTGAATAGAAACCAACATTCTTGTTTTGAAAAATCAGGCAAAGAGTGTTTTTATTTTGGTGAATAACGAAGGATGGCAGTTGTCCTAGGTGGTAATTGTTCGGGTGGCAGTTGTCCAAATTGGATGTTCAACCTGTCACTGACAAAAAGCTCGCAACAACGCAAGACCGCCAGACGTTGAAGAACTCCGATAAAACGCAATATTATCAGTATTGGATGCTACGTGTTTTGTTACCAACTAGATTGCCGGCAGACAAAGATTGCTTGTTGAAGCTCTGTATCTCAGTTAAATCAGCTAGAACAGTTTCACGTGAGTTTTACATGGAAAAACGTGTCTACATTATGCTTACTTCATAAGGTTAGCTGAGGGTGTTTCGACAATACTTTGCTGCGAAAAACTTGTCTTTATGCTGTTTACCATCAGCCTATAGCATAGAGAAGATTAATACGCTATATTTTGCATTGGTTGGAAAATGACAACTTAAAAATCAAACATGTTGAACTAAGCATGACTCTTTCTATAATTTGACTGGATTCAAATCTTACGAGAAGACACTACTAATATTCAACATAAACAATAACATCACAGTCCCAAGAGTGAGAACCAGCCAATACACTTGATACCACGTCTGAAATGCTACACTGTACCAGTAACACTGCAATTTATAACACTGTGGTATTCTGTAAACGAAAAAATAAAATACTTTCAAAATAAAAATCACAGAGAAAGTGTCAGTGATAAGATGAAAAGATTTGTACATACTTGTTCGTGGACTACAAATTGCCATAAAATGAATAATTTTTCGAAGCTTGTTTTCAAAACAAAAGTGGTGCTAACGTATTGCCAAGCCCTTAGCATACGACAACTTCACAGGAATTACTTTAACAGAATTCAACAACAGAGCACATTAAGCAAAAGCGAACTTCTTGTCTTAATTGAAATGGGGGACTGGAAAGGTATTAGTAAGAGTTTCAAGTTAGACAACTCTTCCAATATACAAACTCTCAGAAAAAATCCCATATTCAGCAGAAGCAGTATAAACATATAGGTAATCCCAACAGCTAATATGTAGTAGTGCCCCAACAGAAAAAGCTAATATTAGTCCACAAACTTCAATTTTTCTTTCAAGTCATGCATTTTTTCACCAAGCTTTTTCTTCTCTTCTCTATTTTCACGTACTTTTTGTCTAAAAGCATTTGCTTTTGCAATCAAAGTAAAATCATGCTTTTCTTCTACTGCTACTGCCAAATTATCAGCTTCTTCACACATACTTTCCAAAAGCTTTGAACAGTGTAAGATACTTGTAAGTTTGTCTATTTCATACAATCATTTAGTTCAAATTTGTTAAACATTTTTTCAGTAGATAGAATTTCATGACTCCTAATTATTTTCAAAATTTCCATGACTTTTCCATGACTTTCCAGAAGAAAAATTTTTTCAAGGATTTTTCAAGACTCCATGACTGTGGGAACCCTGCACAAGATTTCCCGCAAACAGAGATTGCTTGTTGAAACTCTATATGTTAGTTGAATCAGCTAGAACAGTTTCTCGTGAGCTTTACTTGGAAGACGTGTCCACATTGGGCGTTCTTCGTATGGTTAACTGAGCGCGTTGCGACAATACTTTTCTGCTGTGCAAAACTTGTCTTCATACTGTTTACCATCGGCATATGGCATATATAGAGGAGTAAAACTCTATATTTTGTACTGCTTCGAAAATGCCAACTTCAAAACGGCATAAATAAGCCCTGTGTCCACTGAATTGATTGTGCTTGTTTGGTTCATAAAATATGTGGTAATTGCTGTATTACTATAAAAAAGGAGTTTACGTACAATCAGATCGACATCTAGACGATATTTTCGAGGGCGGCAACACGGTCCCGCATGAAAATGTAGATATCCGAAAAACAAACCTAATAATTTAACAAAGAGATCTTCTGAACTACACGAAAGAGCTATAAATTCCAAGAAAAGATTGTAATGCCATTTGTTTTTTAGAAGAATGTAGGAAAGGTTTTAATTTCTATTGAAGATCTAATTCTAACGCAATTGTAGAACCAAAGTCGGCACAACAAACGATATATTTTTGAGGGGGCACTACACATACTTTCACGCTTTGCAGACAAACGGCCGAATCAGTCACACTTTCGTGGGGCCCCAAAAACTAAGATGGCCTAGGGCCCACACTCCCTAAACCGTCCCTGGGTCCGGCATGAAAATGCATATATATCCGAAAAATAAACCTATAAAAACGCTATAAATCAAGGAAATGCAATGAACAGACCTTCTGAACTACACGAAAGAGCTATAAATTCCAAGAAAAGATCGCATTATCATTTGTTCTTGAGAAGAATGTAGGAAACGCATTAATTTCTGTCAAAGATGTAAGGCAATCGTAGAACCAAAGTCGGCACCACAAAAGATAGATTTTTGAGGGGGCATTACAAATAAGAGGGGCATGCTTTCACGCTTTTCAGACAAACGGTCAAATAGGGCACACCTGCATGGGGCCACAAAAACTAAGATGGCCTAGGGTGCCGCACCCCCCTAAATCCGTCCCTGACCACAATAGGAGATTTACTTCATTCAAACATCATATTCAGCACTCATGCTTAGGATAAAAAGCAAAAAAACTTGATTTTCATTGAATGCACTCTAAAGGTTTTTGCTCGAACCTTTACCAACCTGTTAGCTTCAAACTTGTTTCACGAAAGAGCCGAGCTCTCATTCCCCATCTCATAATCAAGCAATCCAAAAACATACGTTTTTGGCCAGGTAGAAATTTTTGCTCACCAAAGCTCCTAAAACTAAGCAGGATACAGTGCAACCCACATTTGTAACTGTACCATGAAGATTGGCAAACTGATCTGCGACTGGTTGCTCACATTGTAACGTGGAATGGTGTGAAGTTGGTAATAAAGCAAACGAAGTCGTATATTCAGGTGCCTTTGAAGGTGGTAAAGGTGATTTGTTAGTTTCACCTCGTTTTCAACCTAGAGCAGTGGTTCTTAAACCGTGGGTAATAGCCACCAAAGTGGCAATTTGACATTTTTTCGGGGGTAATTTAGATTATCATTTTTTTGGTTACGTTGCACTAAAATATTTTCAACTCTGTAGTGTAGAATGTAGAGTTTCGTGTGTGTTTGTATGTTGTTTCGTTTCACTTACATCACCATGCCTCATATGTGACTTATATAGTGCCGGAGTATTTTATGTATCGTAGACCGTAATCTAGTGACTATGAAGTAGTGGTCGCTAGCAGTGTAGGCTGTTGTGTAATCTAGAGTAAACTAAAACCTATTCACTTGAAAGAAACGAAGCTAGAAAGAATCTTTTCTGAAGTTTGGGTTTGCTAGTGTCAATGATTGTTGGACATTTGAACGCAACTTAAGGGCTAACTGAAATCTATCAGGTTTTTTTCAGGGGCAACGATATCAAAAAGCTTAAGAACCACTGACCTAGAGAAAAAGGCTCTGGGTTTGTCTATGTGTTTACGATTCAACGGTTAAATCTTTCATTCAATGTTTTTCGTACTGTTGCGATCGAAAAGCTCGAGCGGCATGTGCGCAAAGCTTGGCACTGCGGCAGCAAGCAACAATAGAGTTCACCCGAGGAGATCACTTTCGTCGTCACCGTTAGCACATACAATCAACTGATCACCAGATCCACAAGCAATGTAAGAGATCGCTCACCAAGATCACTCCATTGGGATCACTCTATTGCTGCTTGTTCGCGCCACATAGATATGGGTGCTGTTCTTCGCGCACATTCCGTTCGTGGTGAACCGCGCATTCAGCGCAAAGCCAACGGAGAGGTTACAACAGTGCTGACGGGATGGCTTTAAGCTGAAATTTTTGAGAACTGCTTAGATTATTGAGGTTTCATTTGACATGTCCAAACAACATGAGGAAAAGGTGAATTGGGAAAAAGGTATGCAGCAACATATTCTGAACGGTTCCCTTTCAAAACAGACCATGTTCATAACAGACCACGTTCATAACAGATCCGCTCACAACGGAAAACCTTCACAATGGGTCTGTTATAAATGTAGCGTGTTATGAACATGGTCTGTGATGAACGTGGTCTGTGATGAACGTGGTCTGTTATGAACGGGTCTGTTACGAACGGGTCTGTTCTGAATGCGGTCTGTTATGAACGTGGTCTACTATGAACGTGGTCTGTTATGAACGGGTCTGTTATGAACAGGTCTGTTAAGAACGTGGTTTGTTTCGAGTGGTCTGTTATGAAAATGTCTCTTTTGAACGGACACCATTCTGAACTACCAAATGGTTAGCAAGAGGTGGCTCTCACAATTACCTTTGCCCGAGGAACTTATCAATTGCGAAAAGCAAATATGCAGTAACCAAAAACACATTTACATGAGAGAGCAACTATACAGCAACGTAGTTATTTCACTCAAAATGACAGAAAGTGAAACTATACCTAATGCTACACAACAAGCAAAACAAACTTCTGCAGGTGGAAAGGCTGTACAAATTTGCATGATCAGTATGATCACCCGAAGTAACAAAATTACCCAGTATGAAAGAAACTGCACGTTGAAGAATACCTTTGGGTTTGTATTGTTTAATAGACACCACAATAAAAGGAAATGTGTTATCACGCAGTCTGTGCTCTCCAACTACAACTTGTAAGCATCCGTCGTACATCACTGAGTTATGAATAATTCATTACCTAAATGTCTGCAGATCACTCGTCTTATTCTCTGCGTAATTAGTCTTTTCGTGATCTGCTGGCTTCCCAATCACACTGTCAATCTTATAAAAGCTGTGAAGAAAACAGACGACTTGGAAGGTTTAAAAGTGAGACAAATTCTTTGCTTTGATAGCAACCACAAAAAGTGCATGCGGAAAATATGTGCTGATTTTTCTGCAGTGATTTGATTATATAGCTTGTTGTCGAAAATATCTTGTCATTCTTGTCCAATCCGTACCGGTTTGATCGCTGCACAACTAATCGTGTTCTTTGTAACTTCAGACAGCTGGTCTCATTTCGACCTGCCTGGCGTATGCAAACTCAAGTCTCAACCCTATTGTATACGCTTTTATGAAAGAAGACCTTCGCCAACAAGGACTAATCCTGGTGAGTAACACATAGCAATGTTTTGTTGGTTTCTGCCTTGATCCTTCAGTTGTATAATTTCAGGAAAAATATGGCTCAAATCACTGAATTATTCAACTTTTCGCAATTTATATCTCAGTCACAAAAATAGCTATTCGGTAAATGTGCCAAAAGCGAAAGCAAGCGCAGGAGAGTTTTGTGGTATAAGCAAGGCCACACCAACTGATATTTTCCGAAGGGGAATGATTGTAACTGTTATTGTTCCTAACTAAACATGTTTTTAAAAATTTCGGGGAGGGAAGTGCCTTGTTGCCCCCCTGGTTGTGGGTCTGGGTGTAGCTAGTTTAGAAGAGTCTTTGCTGTTGGCAGCACTAAAGAAATATGATAGTACTGTAGTGTCAAACGCGCTGCATATGTGAAAAGAAGCCTTGTGAAGCCTTTGCCAGTTGAATCCGGCTTGCAATCGAGGACTCCAAATTAGAAGTTTATAAGTCTTTGCTTCATCAAGTAAATTTTTCTTAATCATATACAGCATGTGACGATTTCATCAAAACCGAATCCTTGAAAATATTTTTAATGACATACACTTCGGAATTCTGCAGCCTAAATGACCCCTGGACCTTCGCAGCCTCCCAATTCCTCATGCATTTTATAAATCGATGTGCTTGGAAGTCATCGCTGTACTACATTATAACAATCACGGTGGCGTCATTCATGCGTATGTCTTATATGCTTGTGTTTCATCAAATTAGTAAATGTATTAGCGCCATCAAGCGTATACTCTCTACTACCGCCCCGTATCCGAACCTCGTGCTCTTTCATGTATATGCGTGTTCCTTGTTACTGCGATGCATGTTTAAAGTCTAGCGCGTTGCGTGTGTGTGAGTGAAGACGTTACATAATACAGTAAAATAAGTGCTTGTTTCCAGCCACTTGAAAATTCTAAGACAGTATCAGTGGCGAATCCAGGGGGGGGAATTTAGTGCAATTATCACCCAAACGACCATAAAGCTCTTCAGAAGCTGTGAATAGGGCTGGGTTCAAGTGACAAAAATTTATTGTTTAAGTAATAAGTAATTTCTGACAGGTTACTAAGTAACTTAAGTAATTCAAGCAAATCATGAAAATCAACACTTTAACCTAAAATTATGCAAGCACGGCAAAATCATTGCAATTTTTAAATCACATAATGGGCGAATAGCTATTTATTTTCTGAACAACTTTGCACAAGCCACAATCTCTCCATCGTCTCATCACTCATTAGAACTGTCCCACGATAGGACTCAAGCAATCGTTAAAGTCGGTCATTAGAACCCTTTTAGATGAACAGTCTGGCAGCACTAAAGCATCATTCAGATTAAACTGAAGAAAGTGGGACACAATTCAAGGCTTTTCTTTTCTAAAAGCACATTACTTAAAATCAAGTAAGGGCAAAATTGCTAAGTAATAAGTAAAAGTTTGTAAGTAATTTCTATCCAGCCAGGCCAGAAAACACAGAGGAGAATGAGCCTATCACCAATTTAAAACCACGAACCTTCGTCAACACCACGGTCACCAGTGAAAAGTTAAAGATTTCACCAGAAGATTACTTTTTTGCTCAGATTTATATGATACAAGCGTAATGATCTAACAACCAATAAACTAAGCATTTTTCTGTCGGTTGCAAATGTCGCTAACCATGCCAAATTTGTCTTTTCATGGTCAGCGTGAGTTCTCTACGGGTTTGCAATTGCAACAAAAGGTTCAAAACCACACAGCCATCAGTAACTGTTGCCTGACGCGTAGCCAGGTGAGGGCAAAAGCCGTCGTCATTCCCCCGATTTTGGACTGCAAATATTCAAGTGTTGAGCAAAAATTGTTGTGACCACGTAAAACCAATTATTCAATCCACTAAGCTGAAGATAGCTGGTATTTTGCCAAAGTTTCTGCGTTAGAGCTATAAGCGTACGAAGTGAGGGGGAGATTTGCACAAGATGTAAAAAATTGAGGAAAAACTTCCCGATATGTTTGGGCAAGTTTCGTAAGGAGAACCATCGCCCTGCAAAACTCTCCCATTCGTTTTCATCAAAGTGGCGCAAAAATTCGGGCGAATTGAAAAATTTTGCCCCGCCTAAAGCCCAATGTTCCCGTATGCAGTAATCAGGAGCGTAATGTCGGGGGTCAAGGGGCACAATTCCCCGGGAGCCGAATCACTATGAGGGCGCCGAAAAGTTCTAACAATGTCACAAGTACTTCAGTGCAGTGCATTTGCTTCCGAAAGACCTCACGTTCGAATGTGGGGGCGCCAAACTTGCTTCTTGCCCCGGGCGCCAACCAGTGGCGTACGCAGAAACTTTTCATGGGGGGGTTTCACTCAGTGGCATGTGGCGGACATTTTTATTTGGTGTGCGTTGTTTATGACGTCACAATCTGACGTCATATTCATGTTTCCAAAGCAATGTTTTAGCGAAGTTAGTTGACATAATATGCTTATTCTTCTACACCCACTCCCCTTATTTTGTGTCATTACACTGAATATAAATATCAGCGCTCCAGGTTAGGATATCGGAGGAAAATACACTTAACGCTACGACACAGCCGTTCATAACTGCAAAAATATCAGGCTGCGTATTAAAACAGGGGAGAAATACATACTCATCATTTCGTCAATTTACAACTACAAAATGAGGCTGCGCTAATGTCTTGTCGAATGCGAGCAGTCAAGCATAGTAAGTTTGCGACTGGACTGGCTGGAGTACACCCCGGTTTGCAAGATCGAATCTAGCTAAACTACACAAGAATTAAGAATGTGCACAAAATACGCAAGAAAACTTTAGATTTTTTGTTATGTATGGAAGTCCAGCAAAGTTTTACTTTTCCTTTTTACCTGCTGAGACATTATCAAATGCCTGAATGCTTCTATGTTAACAATTGCTGTTTTTCAGCTTGTTCAACAGTGCTATCATGCTACAGAAATAGGTAATGTAGCCATATACGGTCAGCGCTTGCGCTGATCAGCCATAGTAGACAAAAAAGACAATTATTTTGGACAAAGCAAAAATAAACCTTATCCATTTGGATAAATGGATAAAGTCGCGGAACACAATCTTAAACATGCGTAGTGGATGAAAGGTCTGCAAAAAGTAGTGAGATGGTTCCTGGATTCTGACGATAACCTAGGTTCTCACCAAAACCTAATTATTACGTTTTGGCCCATTTACAATGTTCATTGAAATTTGCATGCAAATTCATTCCGTGGTATTTGCATTAAGTCGACAAACTAACAAGCAGAAAGTATGCGAAAACAATTAATCGCCTTTGCGCAGGTAACAATGTTATTGTAAAATATCAAGCTTAAGGCAGCCCCGGATTTAGGGGGGCCCAAGGGGCCCGGGGCTTCCCACCAAAAAGGATGACCCCCACCACGTTCATGTGCTTAGCCATATGTACGACATGTGCGTGCCACTTTGTCATTTTTATTAGCGAGGAAATTTGTTTGTAGATGCTATCGGTCGTCCAGACGGCAGCATTTCACTTGTATATTATTTGATATTGTGACGAAACAACTGTTGCACTTATCGTTTTCCTGAAAGTCGGCAGGTATCTGAATCTAGTGAATGCAAGGCCAAGCCACGTACATCGCATTAGTTTACGTCTCTACTCGCTGCTGGCAGATTTTGCGTCTGCCTTACCAGGGTTGAGAAAAACCCGTTTTTTTCAAAAAAAAACAACCCACCAGTTTTTTTGTTTTTTTTTTTAAAAAAAGCGTTACTTTTTTGGGTTTTTTAAAAAGCAACAAGATTTTGTTCTTTTTTCAAAGAAAACAGAAAAACCACATTCTGAATTGTTTTTATTCCATCATGCAATATCCCTATTTTCAGAATTACACAATAATTTGTTATACCTATTATGCCATCAACATTGAGGGTGAAGCAATGTACCCCATCTTTGATTTTGCAATGTGTTGTTGGTCAGTTCACTCCTAAATGATAAGGCTTGGCAAGCATGCGCATATCAAACACAGAAAAACCACTACCACACAAACTCTGCAGTTTCACATCAAGTTTACGTGCATGCCCTGCTAGTTCAGCATCTACAGAGTGTCTTTTTTCAATATATGATTTGGTATGTTCCAAAATCAGAAAAAGTTCAGATTTAGAGAAGGCAGAAAATTGGTGAAAATATACCGATTGTGCACAGCTGAAGAAGATAACTATTAGAATTTGCTCAAACTGTTGAATATATTCTACTCTTTTTTTCAAGTCCTTTTAAATTTCGTTGCTGTTTGTTTTGTTTGATTGAAAAAAACAATTACAGACAACTGCAAAAGTGTCCTGCTTATTTTATTTTTTACTTCGTAGTAGATTTTTCAAAGGAAAAGTGAAGAGTGAGTTTTCCGGTGGGTTTTATTGGGTTGTTTTAAGTGGGCTTTTTTAAAAAAACCCGGGTGGTTTTTTTTGGGTCGGGTTTCTTTACAACAACCCTGTGCCTTACTCAGATTTGCACAGGTCGCATATGAGTAGGGTGTTAGTTAATTTGAATTACCGAATCGGTGTGCACATGAACTTCGCCCAATCAAGAATGAATGTGCTGTTCTGTATCCTACAATCAGAATACGGTTGCCACCAGGCGCGTAGCTACGGGGGACAACGGGGCAATGCCACCAATTCCAAAGTTTTCAGGTTAATAAAATATTTGAAGTATAAGCCAAAAAAATACTTCAGTGCCAATCAACGAAACTCACTCAAGGAACCTATTCTACTTCAGTTTTTAGTCGAACACAAACTTGTATCTGACTTTTTGTAATCATCAGTGACCACAGGTAAAAACAATTGAAGTAACGCTTTTCGCAGCTGTTTTTGGCGCACCAGCTTGCTGTATCCCACCTAATGGTTATGTAAGCTTCATTTCAAGACAATCGCAAATTTCTCTCTGACACCCTGGATGTTACAAATGTAACCTATCCTTGTTTCCAGTGTCAGCGTAGCCTTAATCAATATCGTAGATTTTTGTTATTGTACAGTTCTAAAACTACATGCGTGAATATGGCGATGATATAAATTTTATGTCTTGAAGCTCAAACTTTGGCTAAAAAGCGATTCAGTTTCAAAGTCTTCTTCATTGCGCCGCAGTAACTGTCTAGCAACAATAGCATTCATTCTAGATGTTTCTTTGTGATGACATGTATTTGCGGCATTTCAATCACAATTATGTGGAGCTTTACCGTTTTCACCAATGATTTCTATTTACCTTGCCGGCGAGGAAAAATCAGTCTTGTCAAGACATTAGACTTCGACCTACTGTTCATAAGCTCAGTGTTTCAACTTTCATCTGATGTTATTTGCCACCCTATCCTACAGTAAATTATTTGAAATCATTTAACTGCAACGAAAAGAATCGACGGCAAAATGTAACGTAAGTAGCAAGATGCTTTTCATTTTGCAAGTGCTGAGGGAATTGACACTGGCATTACTTACAGATACTGAGATATCTTGCATGGGGGTGTATATTGAAATTTAGGGGCAAGCTCTCATAAAGGGGTTCCAAGACATCGCCATTGCGAAAGGTAGATGTGGGATTACGTGGATAAAAGAGTTAAATTTGTTTCACATGTCCATTTATGAACTAAATTCAAGAGCATAAGATACCTACGAAAGGAACAAAATTTTGTAAAGTTTTGCAGCTACACAATTGAAAGGTGCCTCCGATGGCATATTTTCCCATAATTTTTGCTTTATTTTGAAAAACATATGACTTGCTTCAGAGCTTCTTTAAATGTGGCTCTGGAGTGGTACATAACCGTTTTAACTGAACAATGGTGCAAAGCTTTCAAGGGGGCACAGTATCTCTGAAAAGGATGGCCTGAGGCGACTGCCTCCTTATCCTTTTTCTTATATCCATCCTTGAGTTTGCAATCTCTCTTGTTGGCAAAGCGCATGTGACTAAAATGAAACTAAATTTGAATTTTTTCCCATTAGGGCTTCAAATTCCGAAGATAAGTTATTGTATTTTCAAGAAGCCCGTGATTTGTACAAATTTAATTACGTGCAATGCTAAACCATCATTACCTGCAGCTGAGGGGAGTCAATAAGTTTTGTAATACTGGTTTTACTATTGCATTTACGGTTTAATTCCATCTTATATTTCGATGAAGTCAGTTAAATTTGGCGAAGTCTAATCAAACAATTTAAGTTAAGTAAGTTTAAAGTAGCTACAAAGGTTTTACGGAATAGGTTGAATATAGCCAAATATCTTACGGATTATAAAAAATCCAAACATTTTTCAAACGTGGTGAAAGACTCTAGCGTAGCCTATACGGTTATCAACTACAGACGTAAATAAATTGCTCAAAAATTAGATGTCAGCGGGATCCACTTCTGATATGCGCGAATGTTTTGTAGAAGGCCGACTTCGGATGTAAGTGCCTCAGAGCAAAGTCGCTGTTCAGCTTCGGTTGAACATGCTGTGTTGGTTTACATCAGAAGCGTGTAAATACAGTATAAGCGCAAACGTAGTGGCGGCCGCGATGGCTTCTTGCTCAAGTGCAATGTTCGGCATTGAGAGGTTTACTAGCGCTTTTGCAAGAAGGATTTATGAGCATTGATTCAAAGTAGAAGCTTGGAACTTTACTATCAACACGCTAAAAACTTGTCAATTAAATGAATGCATACTTTTTATTTGTCGAGTTAAATCTGAACACAAATGTTCAGGAGAAAACGCCAGAAATATGCACGTTTCATGGATGATGCTTTAAAAATAAGGAGCATTAAAAATATGGAAATGTTAAAACTCGGTTGTTGTCTTCCCCAGCCCTAATAAAATTTTTGGCTACGCGCCTGGTTCCACTGCTAGTATTTACCAAAAGATCTTGTGGTTTGTTTTTAATGATCATTAGTAGCAGTGCATTTTATTTACCGAAACTGATCAAGTTTGAATTGATTTGATTATCACAATTTTTTAGCATAATTGTGTCTATTTAAGCTCTCAGAATTAATGTGTTCTCACACTAAATGCAGTGTTATGTGGTAGATATCTAGATACAGCACCGTTGTATACTTGTAGTTACTATGCCACCACGATGGGCGTAGCCAGTATCAATTCCATAATGTGCCCCCAATTTGGACAATTTTACAAAAAGGTCGTACTACGGTTGGGTGAACATGGTGACGTCATCGAAACGCAAACAGTAAGGCTTGTCCCCCCAACGTTTTTTAGCAAACTCGGTCCCTGTTTTAAAGTACATGTCCACTTTTTTCATGAGAAATGAAATAATGTCCAAAAATATTCAAAAATGTCAAAATATCCTCCTTTTTACATTTCTTATTTTACATAGCTATAATCAGTGGCGTAACTAAAGGCTTGAGCCAGGGTAGTAAACTTGGATAAAAGGGTTCCACTGGCCACTGTACGGGGTCCACTAGCCAACACTCAGAAAAAAACTTGAGAAATGATGGTGAATCCGGATGTCGATGGCTAAACTGAAACCCTAAATCACCGGAAAATAATCCGAAAAACACACAAAAACAACAACCTACTGAAAACCAAAAGAATGCTAAAACCGAAATACGGTACCGGTTTTTATATTTAGCTTCCAAGGGGGGAATTCGCCCCTCTGCCGCCGTCAGGGTGGGGTCTTTCCCCCATGGATTTTGAAATTTTCAGCAAAAATGGTTGTTTTCTTAGTTTCGAGTGGGAAAATACAATTTTCACCACTTTTGGCCCTCCCTGGAAAAATTTAGGAAAAATTCCCTAGTGGCCATCCCCTGGAAAAATCCTTCCGACGCCCATGGCTGCCCTACTCAACTGCAACAAGATATGAGTTGGTGGCGTAGCTTAATTTACGGGAGGGCCTGCAAGTTGTCTAATTAATCTATGTTTTGGTTGAGTTAATTCTCGGCTGGAAAGGCGGGAATGGTTTCACATTAATCGTTACATAACAGTGGTAAAGCTTTTTCAACATCTCAATGACTTTGGCATTAGAGCGCGGACATCTGACTCCATTATAGGTACTGTACTAGCTTTGCTGATGAATCGTGACACGATGATCAGTGTATTGTGCATAGCTTAGTGTAGTACTTTCTAGTACTTATAGACAATCAGTAATGCTAAAAAATTAAGAAATTCGTCAGAGGTAGCCCTTTTTCAGAAAAGGACAAAATGATTTTGAAACTGAGTGAATTACGTGTAGTTACATTTTCAAAGTTGGCAAAAGAGATTGAAAAGGCTATTGTGACTTTGTGGATATTGAGTACCAAACACTTATTTACTCACAGTGTAACCAGGTGGCCATCACTTTATCCAAGCTTGCCAAGGACGTTTCAAATGTACCCAGCTTCACATTTATACTTCATGTCCATCGACACGCCAACTGTTTTTTGAAACGTTTTTTTTTATATATTCTCTGAGCGAACCCTGTTTAAGACATTAAGACATTTGCAATCATTTCTGGTTGCTTTTAATGAGCAAGTTCAGGATGTTGAGAAGTCTGAAGCATCATTTGTTGAGGTTGCATCGTGTTTCGCCACTGTGAAGCCAAGGATTCAAGAGAGACAATCAGATGTACATATCAAGCCAAGTTAAATCAGCACTAAGAAAACTCAGACTGAGAGAAGGCAAGGATCGTGACTGTGTATTATTCATGTCAGATGTATCTGTATTCTACAAGTCTTGGATTGCACATCTGGCTAAACAGAACACTTTGGTTGAACTTAAATTCTTTGACTAGATTCCTCCGTTTGCAAACAACTGAATGGGAAAATGTTTAACCATATGAGTAGTATATTTTTGATAGAAACGTTTCTATTAACGAAGCTGAAGTAAACAGTTTGACCAATAACAAAACGTATTTGAGTTCGTGCAAAAAGAGCATTAACCAAATACAATTTATTGTAAAATGATGGCATATGAAAGATTGGAAAATATTTTGCAACTTGCAATACCATTACATGCTTTAGCAAACTGATAAAAATTGCAGTTTTACTTCAGCGTTATGGCTCACTACACTAATACGGAATAATTATTTCCTTGATGCAGCCGAAAGAGAAATCTTTCTAACTGAACCAGTTTGTTTTCTTTAAAGCTGGTGTGCAATTCAAAAAATCTTTCATGCAATTAGTTTCATAATATTGTTGAAGACAATTTTACATTTTGAAGAAATTTGAGGAGACAGCAAACTATTCATGAGCTAAATAGAACATGTAAATACGAATTTTGTTATGTGTGTTTTGACTGAAACATCGTCCACACTGGATGTCTAACTTCAATGCTTAAAACTATCAATAGGCCTAATTTTTTTATGACTTGTTAAGTGTGATATTACACTCAAGCAAGTAACAGTCACAAATTGTCTTCCCTTTTTGCGATGAAAATGTGGCAGCCTCATTGAGCTTATTGATAAATAAGCATGGACAGAAGGGGGATCGTCATCTTAAATGTAGAGCTTATCCAAGTGGTTCTAAAAGACGTAAAAATGCATATGTGGCAAACATGAGACAGGAAGAAGTTGCAGCCAAGTCAAGAAACATTCAAGTGACTATTTTACAGTGGTAGTGAAGTCCAGCGGAGACATTTCTGCGGAACCTGTAAGACGACAGAAAATCGAAGAACATGTTGTGACAGGTTCTCAGCACAGAATCAGACACTAAGATCTTACAGAGTATATAATTCGCCTACAGAGTAGGCATCATCAGCTCTTATTCAAATAGAATTGTGACAGACTTAGATCTACGTAACGATGAAAACAGACCTAGCTTAACCAGCAGTGCAGTAGCAGAAGAACGTCAGGATTTATCATCGAAAAACGCGATAGATGAGATGGCTGACGCTATCACAACTAGCCAGCCAGGTCAATCAATGCGAACAATATTGGAAATCAACTCTCCCTGCAACGTTTGGTTTCTGTCGTAAAATTTATTGCTGAGCGAGGACTGGCGTTTAGAGATGATGAAAACGTTAGATCGCCCAGAACGTTTTTCCAAAACATATTCAAAACTTTTTTCAAGCAAATATTAAAAAAAGGAGATGCGATGCTTCTAGCGACTGGTTTTGTAACATTTTCACAAATCGATAATCATTGTCAAATACCATGTTGCGCCACAAAGCTTAGTTACAGTTGAGTTAACAAATGTGACGTCACAAGATTACGTCATAAATATTAACAATACTGTATGTGGAAATACTAGTGACTTCATCGATCATCCCCTACCTAAACATTTTGTATCCGCACGTGGGGCCTCCCACCACGCTTGGGTCCTAAGTTCCCCGCCATCTAAATCCGGCGCTGGCTCAAGGGTGGGGGGTTAACCCCACCCTTGCGTACGCCCTTGGCGCCATCTAACCTCGTTACGCCCCTAACAGCGTAACCTCGTTACGCCCCTCTCACATCCAATCTGCGTCGATATTTTCATATTATCTTCACCAAACTTGAAAAAACAACCTCACACGAATATGTAGTAGTGAAAGGAAGGACTTCTTTCAGTGCCATGATAGCCACAGTATTGTGAGTTTGCAACTGAGAAGCCCAGAAACACGACAGTCGAGGCGAGAATAAGTTTATGTTGGCTCCATCGGCATGCAAATCTATGAGCTCTTCTTAAAATCTTCGTCGTCATCAACTTCATTTAGGACAGCTAAAAATGGATTTCTCTCATTCTTGCCGCTTAAGTTACTGAAAACATGTGTCAACTTCATTTAGGACAGCTAAAAATGGATTTCTCTCATTCTTGCCGCTTAAGTTACTGAAAACATGTGCTTACACTAAGAGCTGGATAACTTGTCTTTCTATTGACTTTGGAAGTTGTGAAATAACAGTGACGATTTAACAACCAACTTCAGTGATGTAACAATGACTTTTGATGGTACCGTGACTTTTATGCTCAAAACGTCCAAATAAGTTGTACTACTTTGTAAGACAAAACAGCAATAGCCAAAGGAGAGGTTTAGTGCTGTTGCTTTACTGCGAACGTACTTTCAAGTTGTTCATCGTTCCAAATATCTTGAAGTTTTTTTCACTTGGTGGAACCCAAACACCAATTTTTTCACCCCTGGGGTCGGCCGACCCCACTTGAGAACTTATGCTTTATCTTCTTGAAATTGCTACCTTTTGGCTCTATCTGGTTTAACATCAGGAAAATGTAAAACCTGGGAAGTGTGAGTATGAGTTATGAGGTAGAGTTGATTTTTTTCGAGCAAGCACATGGTTTTCTAGGAGCTTCATGAAAGTCATCGGGTTAGCTTGGTTCTACTCTTGATGTAAATACATGCTCCCAGTAAGAATTTTTGTCGCTGGCGTTTGTAAAAAATAAATATAATTTAGTCTATCATATTCCAATTATTTTACAATGGAAGAAAACCTGTATCTGACATAAAGACACCAGCGTCGTGTCAACGGCAGCAGCAGCCAGCTTGATTTTCTTAAAAATTAAATTAATAGTTGCACTGGACGCCTACAATTTTTTCCAAACATGGACGTTACGTGAATGAAGCGATGAAGCTTTCAAATAACGGTAAAGGTTATGTGAAATTTCCTTGCGTTAAGATAGTGTGTGTTAACTCCTCTGATTTCTGCAAAAATTTCAGTGAAAAAGAAGAAAAAATCTTCGAAATGCATTTCTATCATTTTCCTTTTCGCAGCTCTCAAATGCTTTGCTGTCTGCAACCGGTCTGGTTTTCTGAAACAATCAAGCAACAAACTGAGACACCAGGACACAACCCCCGAAATCTGGGATGGGACGTATGGCCAGTCTACTTACTTGCCTTTACAAAAATTATTCCTATAATCCAACTCTCGCTGCATCCATTTTTCTGCAGCACTCACGCTATAATTTCAGGTTGATAAAATCGACAAAAATGAAACAACTAAACAGAAACAACGCACATGATTTTACTTAGGTTTGGGTAAATGATGTTGTCAAAATATTTTCAGATATTAATCTGAAAGAAATGGAGAGGGTATGCAGCCAATTAGTGAACAACGTGATTTAAATAAACCTAACCGAAACTGCTACGAACTCCCTTTAAAGCCTAATTACTACGATTTAATAACATTTGTTAAATTTTGAGAGAACAATGCACATCATGCAAGGTTTTTTTACCGTCATGCATTTGCCGCACCTGCAAATTGAAGTGCATCATTGCATGTTTAAGTTTATGATAACTATCGAAATGTTTTTGCGTGCGAAAAATCTTTTTCAAAAAGTAAATATTCCACCGACCATTTACATAGTTAATATAGTAAAATACAAACATTTTAAATAAGTAGTTAATCACCTTTTTGTCAGCAATAGGTGGTTACCGGCAAAAGAACACAGTACATATTGAAAACTATCAGTTCAAAACACTATGTATCTCAGTATCACTGGCACTGGCGTGAATAGAACTAATTTTAATTTGGTTTCAGAAATAATGTAACCATCTGCACTGCACTTAAATTTAAAGAACGAATTGTTGTTTTCGCTTTCCAAGTTTTTTTTGTTGGTTTTTGTCCTTTGCATCAGCTTTCTCAAACCAAATTTTCTAAAAAAGCGAATGCGATGATAACTTATCACCTCGAACAGAAGAAATTCGTACATACAAATAAATAAAGGAAATGAAGTTTGAAATCCAAATAAAAATAGATAAAAGTGCACTGCTCATAATCTTTTTAAAAAAATTAATAAATCTTACTTAAATAACAATAAGCTCAAGAATTGATATCTGGATTCGTGCTAACAAATTATGCATATCAGTTACTTAAAGTAATTTCATGCTCATGAACAACCGTAACAATACAATTTTTTTCAGTTTCTATTGAGCTACGTTTTCGTGAAATTGCTTGGTGATTAAAATGTTTTAGCATTAGACTTGATGATGAACTCAATTGAAAGCCTCAAGTCAAAGTTGGAAACACAGCTACGTTTTTGTGAAATTGCTTGGGGATTAAAATGTTTTGGCATTAGACTTGATGATAAACTCAGTTGAAAGCCTCAAGTCAAAGTTGGAAACACAACTCTCCGAACATTGCGGAATGTTGTTCAAATTAAAAACTGCACTAATATTTCAGTGTTCAAATATGTTCCCTTTGCTATTTTTCATTCTCATTTAACTTACTCACTACTCAACTGGGAAGAGCCAATTGAACTGCTTCACTCCCTCTAATTAGACTGCAGAATAAAAGTAAGATATCCCTTAAGTATAACAAAACCAAAACAGCTATACTCTATTCTAAGCACAGAGTTTTAAATATTTCAGACTTACTTAAATTGTCAGTGGCCAAATTTATGCACTCTTTTGACATTGGTGAACTACCTTGGCCTGCGTTTCTTAAACATTTGTGGGTCCCTGATCTCTAGCACATCCTAATAAAAGTTACAGACCCTCATGAGAAAACGTTGCAATAAATATTCGAAATTAGGTTTAATCATCGTAGTAAAAATCAAAATGTTTGCAAATGACTTTGACATTTTCTTAACTATTTGTTGCAGGGCGGTAACTTGTTTTACGATTTCTGGCGCTGGTACCGTGCTACAGTCCATCGTTGTAGATAGTTTGGTACTATAGGAGAGACCGGGTGCAGCTGTTACGATTTTCACTTGAGTAATATAACCACCAATGTACAATAGCTGCAGCAAACAAAATTTGCAGAAGTTTTGCTACATCCTTCAGCTAACGAATCCAACAAACAAACCAAAAAGATTCATATGCTGAGAACTTTTATTGAATGAAAAGTGAGGTGGTGTCAAGTGTAACAGCTGACCAATTATTGCACGACTAAACCTGTCAATTCAAATGCAACAAGACCTCAAAGAAACGAAAAGCCATACGCTGTGATAGGCAGCTAAACATTAACATTTAGAATGCCGTTTCTGTCACCAGGCGTAATTTTCTGATTGCAAACATATCCAAATCCAAAACAACGCATGCTCAAAAGCTGCAAGAAAACGAAAGTAAAGGTTTAAGAACACAATCAATGCAATAAACAAGCTCAGTCATTGCAAGAATACAGAAAAAATTAATGCAGTGACTGGACTAACGCGCAGTGGCACTGCAAATCACAATAACAGTGTTTTAATCCAGGCAAATATCATTAATCTCGGGTTGCTGTTCTTGTATCAGAAGTGTCTCTTTAATTAATAATTCGCGGTAGTTAAAAGCAGATGCCAAGATTTCAGGATTTTTAAAGTCCATTAATGTAGACAATTTTTCCACCCCTTTATACCTCTTCAATACGTAGATTTTATGTCAAATAATTGGTTGATGCTCAGTTCTTATGTTAATACACATTGCGTGCATTGCTGTTGCTGCTGACGTAGACATATCGTGCTGATTGTGAACTTGAAAATGTTACACAAAATTTTTGCATCCTTCGTTTGCAGTGCTCTGTGAATAGTCTTTTGCTGCTGGTCTTGGCTTATTTACGTAAATTACGATCTTATGCAGGTTTTGTTTTAGCACCTTCTGCATACCTGTTGGTC
>Ga0210059_1002697_pt1 | contig 28008 bp, 10 predicted proteins | sample Ectturendosymbi2_FD_188042 | JGI IMG/M metagenome (GOLD analysis project Ga0210059, IMG submission 188042) | Ecteinascidia turbinata endosymbiont from Florida, USA - Sample 2 (SPAdes) (version 2) | ecosystem: Host-associated > Tunicates > Ascidians > Unclassified | place: Key West, Florida...
ACTTATGTGCCAAACGCTCAAGGATGCGTTTTGTAAGGCAAAAAGACAATGAGTTGAGCAAACATTTCAAAGCCAATAATTTGTGGTTTGGTAGACATATTATGTTGTCAATCAAAAGCGTCTTACAGCCAATTTTTTGGATTATGTAGACATATTATGTTGAAGCCGCATAACAGCGGCAGCTTCTCTACAGTTTTGACCTTTGTTCAACTCTACACTAAGGGACGCCTATTTTGCCAAGGCATATTAAGCGTCTGTATATTCATTGTATAACAATGATAACAGTCAATAAACAAGTCTTTCATACTTTATTATGTAATATTAATATTGGGAAGGGGAATCGCTCTGATACGCAAATAAAATGTGACCTGGTAATGTAATTAGGCTTGCCGATTGCGCTCATGTAAGTTGACAGACATACAGTCCAGCACAAAGTTTTAAATTTGATTTTTGATAGCACACTACCATGCGCAATTCTGTCAAGTACCGGCAATATTTTGTTGTTCGCTGTGTGGAAATGGAAGATCGAATCGTCAAAACAAATGCTTAAGTTCGGACAGCACTCAGATTTCAAACCTACACAACAAAATCATTTTTACAGTTGGTTGCGTGATGGGAATTTAGACTGACATGTGATGATTCATTGCTCGAAAACATGAAGTTATTGCCTAAACCTGAATGTATCATGTTTGTAGTATCTGCACCACGGATTACCATCCAGTGTGCGGTTCGGATGGTGTTACCTACGGCAATCCATGCATGTTTGAAGCAGCAAACTGGTAAGTGATTTTGTAATCGATGATGTTAGTTTTTTTTACACAGTTACACAATTTCTGTGGCAAGCATTCCTTTAGATCAGGGATCTCCAAACTACGGCCCCGCGAATCCATTTCATCCTGCCCGTAAAACATTTTATCAATACAGTAATGAAAGCGTATTATATTTACGAAAAATGTATTGATTTAAAAGAATGTAAGATATCCTGGAACAATCGCATTACGTACGATGTCCCGTTCTCCAACTGTTGTGTAGTAATTCATGTGGCACTCTGACATAATGTTTGGAGACTCTTGCTGTGGATCTTGAGGTAAATGATTCGTTAACGTTTTGCTTGGCATAAATATTTGCGTTTATTGCGCCCTTGCAACAATGTGAGCTCAAAAATAGGAGACAAGAAAAAAACGTTTATGATGTTCCTGCTAGTATTTTTCTGGGTCTAACTGGAGTTAGAGAAAAAGACAAAACCTTTTGCGTCCCTATCATCGCGACGTATCATTCAACATTCTACCGGTATCTAATGATAATTGTATTCAGGAGAAACTCACTGTCGAAACGCAAAGTCTCTGATCAAAACATTTTCCTGCATTTTAAAATATTTTGCCGTCCGACGAACTTAAAGCATTCGTGTTTCTTTCCTGCAAAGACTATTTCATTGCTTTTTTATCGAAAAATAGTCATTTTTGATTAGTAATGCATCATCACGTTTTTTTACAAAATGTATCATCACAACAAATAGTAGATTGAAAGGTGTTTCTTGATTTGTCCAATTATGACCAGATAAATTTTGAAAGTGAAGTACAGTACTCCGAAACTTAAAATGGCTAGCTAGTTGTGAATAAGCTAAGGCATCAATGGCTAAAGCAGCTCTGTCCAATCCAAATTCCTTACTGATCCAAACATTATGTGACTATCTCGACCAGGGCCGCACATTGAATGACGTTTGAATGAGGGACGCGCATTAAATGATGTACTTTGATCTTTGCAAACAAAATTTAGTTTAATTGTAAGTACTGAAAGTATTCGAATCCCAACTGCAATGGTGACGACTATTTGGCACCATTAAACACTCCGAAATTTGATTTCTTATGCAGGTTTGTGCCAATGGATCAAGGGTAGAAATCAAAAAACTAAAAACAAGTTTTGCACCAAGGTGTCAGTGAACGCATGGAAATCTCACAGAACGCGGTACAGATGTGATAAAGTGACGCTGAGATCACCTGCAGTGAAAATATCAAATTTAAGACCAACACAAATATGGACAGGTTGTCAGCATGTAGTCTACTTATGCAACAGCAAAAAACTAAACTGGGCAGCGTAAAATCTTCGACTACACTGCGGGGTGGACATAGCTGGGCTGAGTTGTCAAAGAAACTGTAACAACGCAAAGATGATCTGTCGATTATTAAAAAATCTTTAGAAACCAACAACCAAAGCTCGAGTTTTGCTGCAACGTTTAAAGGAATCAGCCGATTCGTCTCTGCTTTCATATTTTTGCGATCATTCAATCTTGCACATGTCTGACTGCCAGTAACTAGTATCCACAAGAGTAATAAACAAGGAATCGATTGCGCAGATTCTTTTAACTGAATATCTGTTTCACGTATCAAAGCATCTTGCACCACTGTGCACCGATATCGATTTCCTGTAACTTTCGCTCGTTAGATTCTTCATTTGTCACTCACGCTTTAGAAAACATCCATGAGTTGTTGTTGAATTGAATTTGTTGATGCAAAGATCAAACGATTTCATGGAAGTCAGGTGAAAGCGCTGTGACTCCGAAATTAACCTGTTGAACAGTCTGTTTATGAGACCACGCTTGAAGTTTGGCAATTTTCTTCTAATGATCTGGAGTTGACGGATGACTTGTAGTTGAAACGCTGTGATGCGCAGTTCCACGTAATTCACAGCGGTTGGTTCAGAGCTTCTGTTCATTAAACGTTGCTCAAAATATAAACTGTTTCAATTATGACGTGACCAGCAATGACGTAACTGCCCACTTGCGCAATTGGAGCTCATACTGCAGATAACAAGTAAAAGTTTTTCCTTTAAACATTACCTTGTAGTGAAACAAAAAATGTCGCTCAGTGTTACAAAATATTACACATGTGGTACATGTATTCCACCATTGTTGGTTGTATCTCGAAAAATAACTTATGTTTGTATCTTGAAAACTAACTTGTGTTCCCAATCTTTTGCCGAAGCCAATACAATGTACGTGGTTTTTTGCAGCGAGAGCGGCGGAAACCTATCATCCACGCCTGGAGAATGCTAGCTTGGCCAAACTCCTCCGAAGAAACACCAAGATTGACATTTGCTTATGTAGCCAAATATCGCCACCTAGCAGCGGATATTCGCCTGTAAATTACACACTTACCGTTTGTAGTAACTAGAATTTCCTTTGCCCTTGTGTATCAATACATTTTTCATTGACATACATTGCCATGTAGTGCTGGTGTTGAGCATACAAGTGGCTAGCGAAGGTTGAAGTGAAAGTACGTGATATGTTTAGAGGTGCAATAAAGGCAGAAGTATTGTTGCTATTGTTGTTCACCGCAGCAGGCTTCAGCAAGCGTTTTTTCAATCATTGTAACCCACCGATACTATCGGAATCAGGGCCTGCTCTGAGCCGATTGGAGCAATTGCTTCCAATCGGGCCCCGCCCTACGCCTACTAACCTACGCACCTACGCAAGGTGGCGCTCTCCATCGAAGCTGCTTGTGCAGCGCCGGAACGGGGCCAACAGTTTTTGTAAGCGTGCGGCCTGTTGCTAATGAAAATCAAAGTGAACTGCGCGTTTTTTGAACATTTTCATTAATCAGGGTTCGTTCTGAAATCGTAGTAGTGGTCAATTGTCTTTGATATGTAGTCTAGTCGTTTCAATAGCAGCTAGTTAAAGCAGAGAGGACTTGATTTTGCAGCTGTTTTCTGTTTCAGTTGCAAGCGTTTTGTAGCCTACGTGACACAGAAGAATATTCCTGTTTGAACAGTAACTGCAACTTGTCTTCTTAAAGTACAGTTTAGGTCGAAGTTGCAAATGTTTGCTACCTCGTCTGTCTTTTATAGTGTTATGCATTTTGCTTCGTAGAGATCTGATGAGGCAGCCTCTTTGCACATTGGTCTATTGCCCTCAGAATTTACAGTTAACCATCCTATTGGCCCTGATATCCTGAGAAAGGAGTTTTCTATGCTGACACTAATTAAAACCCTCGTATATGAGTACATCAATCTAGCAAATGTGCCTAAATAGTTTCACGATTGTGTCCATTGAATCCAAAGTTAGCAGAGCCTCAAACTTGGACAAAGTTGTGAAGGGCACTGCTAATGCTAAAGCCCGAGAAACACGTTTCTATTGTTGCTAATCAAGCAGTGTTACTAATTTAATTTAACACATGGCCAATTGGCCTGAAGTACACGGCAGTAGGTCCTGGTGAGACAGAAGTTATTGAGTATAGAAAGTCATGCATTTATTGGTTGTTACGGAGATATTCGTGGAATGGACGTGGAAAGTCTCAGCTGCAGAAGTGAACCTGGGGTTATGCCCCAGACACATCTAGCCCCCGTTTTTGGACCTCACTCTTTCACCACAACTCATTATTTCTTTGGTTATGACTTGATCCCCTCTTAAAAAGTTTCTGCAGAATCCCTGGTCAGAATGTTAACAAAAAATGCTTTCTGCTTAGCTTTTCATAGCCTTGGCAGCAATCGGTGCAATTTTTTTCACTAGCCGAGAAACTTGCCGCTGTGGCTTCACTTTCAAAATGGCAAGATGCGGCTTTCGGGAGGTAGACAGTTTTTGCCTTCTACGCATATTCAATGACCTAACATTTTGTTTTTAACCGTATTCGAAGAGTACCGTATTTATTCGATTGTAAGCCGTCCTGGATTGTAAACCGCACTTGAACAATTATTACCCAAACCTCTGAGATACCTTCGCGTACTAGCACGTTTCGTTTTTTTGGAAGTTCTGGTAATGATGCTTCACCACTACAATTGCCTTCTGTTCATCATAATCCCTCCTGTGATGGGATGTGCTCGTAATGCTCAAGAGAATGCGAAAAGAGAGTTTGGTCAACAAAGCGTAGCTAAGGAAAAGCTGGGCGTTGCCGTAACTAGACATGTTCGACAACATAAAGAAAAACAATGCAAGCCACCATTGATGGCAGGCAGCCATTTCAATTGTAGGCCGCACGAAATGATGGAAAAACATTAAAGCCGCGGCTTACAATCGAGTAAATACAGTACGGCATTTTTACATCGGTTTGGTAACTATCGTTTAGATAAGCATGGGTCCCCTCAAATCAGTCCTGGTTTTGTTACTGGACATAGTGGGATACAGTTGAGATACAAAGTTTAAAACCACCACACATGCATTCAGCATTCAAGGAAATCACGTTTCACATTTTGAATTGGCGATATAAACATATGAGAAACACCTATTATTGAATAGTCGGTGCACCTACATTTCGTGCTAATTAGAATTTGTTTTTCAGTAGTTGCAATATTGTTCAGTAGTTGCAGTCAGAAAAAGGGATTCTGTTTCTGCTTTATTTGAAAAACCTAAAAATTCGTAAAATACATCACTGTTGGATGTCGAATTTATTCGATTGTAAGCCGCGGCTTACAATCTTTCTTTCATCATTTGGTGCAGCTTACATTCAAAGGCGTCTTACAACCAAGGCAGCTTGCATTTTTTTGTTTACCTTAACAAAAGGTCAAGATGACGCACAGCCCTTCCTTGGCTAGGTCTTGTCAACCAAACTCTCTTGTCGCATCCTCTTTCTTTACTTCAGCATCATGTGTTCACTTGTCACAGTAGGGATTAAGATGAACAGAAACAGCTGTAATGGTGAAACATCACTAACTGGGTTGCCAATTGCACGCGAAACGTGCTAATAGGGCAAGAGAAGGAAATTCGATACCGAAGGTAATTTGATACACACCCGTTTCAACATTCCAGAAATGAAATTTGTTGGATTTACTGCCATCAAGTGGAAGAAAAAAACAAAAAGCACATCCGTGTTAATTCTACGGCGCAAACATAGCGCTTTAAATGTTGAAATTAACTGAAGTAACTTTTTTAATATTTTTTGTAAAGTTTTTGGCCTATGGTTAGCTCCGTCTAGAAAATTTAAGAGAAGCAGTAGGATGATCAAAACCTAATCAGCTTGTAAGGTGTAGATGCGTCTTCAATTCTGAATGTTTTTTATTTTCGCTGGCACGTTTCTAACTCAACAGCCACAGTGCCGGATTAAGGTAGCGCGGGGTCCGACCATTTCGAGAGCGCGGTGCCCCAAGTTAAAAATAAAACATCTCAACACCTGCTAAATCATAAAGTGTGTGGGCGAGGCATCCGTGTTTCTAGCTTTACTCTCTGTATGCTCTATCCAGTTCGCATCGTGACGTGGTAGTCTGAGTGTATCTTCTGACTGCCAGTATTGCCAAATGGTTGTGACCTAAATCTGCTAAATAGTGTCACAAAAAACTGCTAGATTCTGCTAAAGGTCTTGTCACAAAGTTTCAGCTAAAATCTGCTAAAAGCAGTGGAACTCTGTTACAAAAGTGTCATTTTGAATATGATTAAAAGAAACCTATAAAGTTATATAATATCTTCATAAAGTTATGCAATACTGTAATTTTTCGTCTTGCACTCGCTCTCAATAAGCATGGGCTGAAAATGCCGGTCTTGGCCAACACACTTTTCCGCACACAATTTTCTACCAGTCGACCTTTTGACTTTTTGAGCCACGTAACTGCAGCTTGCCTTGTTTTTTGTGTGACACACAGTTCTTGACGATCTCTTTCAAATGGTTGCATGTTTTTATATAGTAGAATAATGCTCAGCGATAAACAATCTGAGCATAGCTTCAGCCCTACAACTTTCTAAGTCTGGTCTTTGTAACTTTGTGTTACATTAGGGAGCATACAATAAGTTCTTTAGTCTTATCTGAGTGCTTTTGCTGCCAGTTATGCCAGTGGTTCCCAACCTTTCTTGATGCATTCCTCCCTTTGCTCATTTTGGAACTTTTCATTCCTCTCCTGTTCGGGTTCATAGGTTAGTATTAACTACAGGTGGAACAATGGTCTTTATTGACGACAATAACTTGATTAATGAAAATGGGACAAAAACTGTTGTGAAATAATTGCATTAAAGTTTGTCAAGAAAAACATTTGATAGTCCACTAACAAACTTACAAATCTAAAGTGATTTAACTAATTTTAAAGAGCTAATGTCAACTTCAAAAAGAAGTACAACTTGCAATGTATTGGTAACGTAACTATAAAATGGAAATTCTTCCCCTGAACTCATGAAATTCCTCCCTGGGAAGGAATTCCTCCCCGGTTGAGAACCACCTTTTAAGCTAAAAGTACTTTGCTATGATTGCATTGTTGCAAGCTTTGCAAAAGGCTTTTGTTGAAGCAGCAGGATAGGCAGGAAACATTGAGCCAACTTTTGCAGTAAGTTCTGAATCTTACAACCACATATGTCGATACGTTTGGCAGCTTCGGTTTACCAGGAAGATTTTAACAGGCAGTACTACTTACTAGGGTAACTGAATCACTTGGAAATATCGTGTCGTGGGATAAAAACATATTTTCCCAATGTTGCTTTTCAACCTAACGCACTCACTAACCACACAAGCAAATAAATGAGGCTTCACCAAGCTATCTAATTAATTACTTGTTATCATGATACAATCATCTGCTTGAAGCAGCTTCTTTGCATCATGATAAAAATTCCAAATAATTGCAGGCAGTTGGTTGTGCTTTGTCCTGGAGTTACCCAGTGGCGGTTCTAAGGGGGGGCCTGGGTAGGCCATAGCTCCCCCCGATGTTTGGCTGGCCCCCTGCTTGGCCCCAAGTTTGTTGCTTAATTTCACGTTCAAGTTTGTTTGATTGACATATACAGCAGATAAGTTTCAGCCAGCAAAATTTTAAACGATTTGAAGACTTTCTGGCGACGGTTCTGACGATATTCACAAGCCTATGTTGGATTTGATAGGGTTAATCATAGCAAATCAATCTTCATTAAACGGAAAATCACCACGCAGGAGAGACATTTATGTTGGCCCCCTTTTTTCCTTGGCCCCGCAGTGCCCCGCCAGTTTTTTCATTCTAGAATCGCCACTGGCGTTAACCAGTTAAAAACGTCATGAAGAAGATACGTATAATTTTTGAGGAAGAGGTTGTAAAGTTTAAACACTCTTAGAATAGTTTTTTGATCAGGAATTTGTCGCCTGCTAAACCCGCTAAACGGTTGGTAAAATCTTGCTCGGAAATTAGCTAACTGCTATATTGAACATTTTACAGCTAACAGTGAGAGAATCCTGCAAGATTTAGCAGCAAATCAGCTAAAATGGCAACACTGCTGACTGCAATGTTATCCATTTTGTTACGCAGCTGAACAATAGGAATCAAACAAGAATTTCTGGACACAGACAGCGTTCAATTGAAAACCTTGCTTACAACTTATGGCAAATTTAGCAAAATACTGTCTTCTTGAGTTCTTAGACTGAACAAATTTTTATATATAATGTAATAAATAAGATTTATTACAGAAGATTGTGGGGCCCCCAAAAGTGCGGGGCCCGTAGCAATTGCTACATTTGCTACTATAGTTAATCCGGCACTGAACAGCCATCGATTTTTATTAGAATTGCGAGGTAAGGTAATTTCATGCAGTGTAAAAAGGCAATTTGATACGCTGTATCATACGCTGTGGGAGAAGGTAATTTGATACGCTGTATCAAATTACCTTCCGCCATTGAGAATAGATCTATCTAAATGTAATGAATAATCTGATTGAATGAGTAAGTTTTCTATAAACTTGTAATGATCATATTGAGTTGTGTAAACAGTTCGTATGCACTTGAGTAGGGAGAGATTAAGTGAGGATAGTGATATCACCACAGGAAAGAGTATAGAGTACGGTAAGCTAAATTCTTGCAGCAGATTTAATTCCATTTTCCTACCATTTCCAACATATCAGTTTGTATCTTTGATACATACTAGCATACTTGTAAATTGTGATGTATCTTGTAGCTTTGTTTTCAGTTATCGCTAGCACTAGTTAATCACAGCATTGAACAAAAACTTGTAAGTACAACTTGTAAGTAAATATGTAGTAGATATGCCTACCAAATATGTACAAACGACGAATCGATCCGTCCTATCACCAGTAGATGTCCTTGAAAGAACGGCCAAACAAGTCAGTGATGAAGGAATATCATACCAAGAAGCTGCTGATAATTTTGGGGTCAACGTAATGAAACTTTTGCGCTATATGAAGAAGAAGCAGGCAGATCCATGTTTTGCAGTTGGATATGCTTGAACAAGTCTTTGCCACAGAAAAAATTCTAGCAGACATGGAAAAAGACCTTGCGAGTCACATAAGCTGCTTAGCACACATGTAATTATGGTTTGCTGTTGGAAAAATGCAAACAGCTAGACCACGAGTTTGCTGAAGTGTTTCGAATTCTTGACATAAGAATAAAAAAGCGGGAAAACAGTGGTGGTTTGGCTTAAAAGAAAAGACACAACTTGTCCATCAGATCTCCTGAAGCAACATCAATTGGCCGTGCTATGGCATTCAACAAACACACAGTCAAGGAATATTTTGAAAGTCTTACTGATGTGTTGGATATACAGCAGTTTACACCAGATCGCATTTACTACGTAGACGAGACTGATGTCACAACAGTGCAGTCCACAAAGAAAATCGTGTTGCAACTGATGCTGAACTAAACTGATGTTGTCATTTTATGTTGTTATTTTGCGACAAGACAAGCCATTGTTTTTGTGCGTTCTTACAAAGTTGCATTTGTACAGTGCACAACATAAACGTTTGCTTGAAGAAAACTTAAGTTTGACATGCGCTGCGTAAACATTATGTAAGTAAGTTTAGAATAAAAAAGTCGAACTGGAATCAGCAAAACAAAAATTAATGGTTTGAGTTCATTTCCTCTTGAATCAAACTAATTCGTTCGGCCCCTTAATTTTGGTCATTTTCTGGATTGATTTTCTGTTGAAAAGACGTGTTTCAGGTTCAGCAGCAACGTTTGAAAGAGTCGGGTTTGGTTCCGGTTCGAGAAAAACAATGCGGTTCCATGAATCGGTACTGTTCATCTCCATTGACTACATATTAAGCTTAGCTTGGTACGGTGCCAAATTGCCTTTTTGATGGATCAACTTACCTTGCAGAGAAGGTAAATTGATAAAATGAAATGAAATTTCAAAATTGTAAAATTCAACACAAAATTCGAGGTAGAAGGTTGAATAGGTTTCAGAAAGTAATGTAAGGCCCAGAGTTTGGTTTGCGCCTGTAACCGTCTACATCCGGCAATTCATTTTCTAATGACAGCGAAAACTGTCAAAAGTGTGCCACATTCCCTTCCCATTTCAGCGAAAGCATCCCATAGTCTGAGGCAGGCCCGTAACAAGAGAGGCGCAGTGGGGGCGAAGCCTCACATGAACTTTTTTTCAACCCCTAGAAAATGTGTTGGACATAGTTCGAAACTATTGGACATAGTTTAAAAAATTCGGACCCCTCCTAGAAAACTCTTCGCCCCACCTGGTGTACCAAGTTGATTACGGGCTTGGGCGTAGGTAACCTATGATCATGTGCGGCTTGCAATAAAGGGCGGCTAACAATCGAACAGAAGCCATAGGCGAAGTTCAAGACTTGTAGTTTCCATCATGAAGATATTCAGAAACAGAAATTAGCTTAGCATAGAAAAAATGTAGTGCAACAACTGTGCATAATGCATTTGTAAATTTGAAAAGTCTTGATGCTGCTCAGGGAGTGCGCGATTTGGGCGCCATACAGTAGAGCAAGGACGACAAGGGATGGTCGCCTCGTGAAGCGTATTACTGTTCGGTCTGCACAACTGTATATTATTCTAATTGTGTCCAGCAATATTGCCACATTGTACAGATGTGCCTTCCAAAACTGTGAAATGACTCTTAACAGATGAATTTGGTTTCAAAAGGTCTATAAACCACATAAACAACCGTTCAAATTCACCAATGAGATTGGAGAGATTGGAATTTCCAAAGAAACATATTAATTCAACAAATGAATAGAGTTGTACAGTAATGATGAACAGCAGTGTTTTTCAACCGGGTTTCCGCGGCAACAGGGTTCCGCGCATGGTTGCCAGGGTTCCACCAAAACAGACCGAAATTGCTTTGGACGAAAATTGCAACCACAGTTCTGTGTGGTTGCAGAAATATAGACAATAGGATCGTTCCATAGAGTTTCATGAGCAACGCAAACATTCAACCATGAATGGTTAAAAAATCTTGCATTGATACATAAGTTCGAACATCATTGAAGATTCATCATTGCCATCAATGGAGTGTTGTCATGCATGACGGCGCTCCGGGTCACAAATCGTAGACTTTCGGCAAATTTTCGAAACGCAGGAAGATTCAGTTCCTCGATTGGCCAGGAAACAGTCCTGATCTGAGCTTAATTGAAAATCTGTGGGTAGTGCTCGAAGTGAAGGTTTAGGGAAAAAGCAGCAGTTACAAGCAACTCCGAAAATGTGATAATAACTGTTTGGAAACGTGACATAACATTTAAATATTGTTGCAAACTAATTGAAGGTATGCCGCGACGTCTGAAAATGGATATTGATAATGCCGATGACCATACAAATTATTGAACATGTTGTGCTTTACGCAGCAAAACCAGGTAACGATTCGAAACAAAAGTAGTATCGCTATTGTTTTACAGTCATAATGATGAAGAATATATGACATTTCGCACTACTATGAGTTATAGCTCATTATTTGTATGAAATACTGAGACGTTAGTCCTCGGCTGCAATATCAAAATGGAAACATGTTCTTATATGTCAGCAAACAACCAGGTTGTGGTCTCTCCACTTTTTTCTCCAGCGTTATTTGTAATAGCATTCAATTAGCGTATGACAGAGCCTTTGGCGAGAGAGTGATGTAACCATCCGAGTGAATGATAAGGTCCGCGTTGCAGGTTCTGGTTTTGCCTCTGAATCTAGAAAATTATTTTCCGCCAAATTTTCCTAAAAATCCCATCTGAATCGAATTTCGTGGAAAGAGAGCTGCAGTAATTTCAGGGCCTGCCATATCATCAGTATATGACCAGACCCGTAGCCAGGATGTAGCAGCAGGGTGGCCAAACACCAGAAGGGGGGGCCAAAACCAGAAGGGGGGCCAAAACCAGAAGGGGGGGCACATTTAAAAAATTCAGTATTAAATATATGCAGCAACCAGGGGGCCAAAAGTGAAATGGGGGGCGCCGATTTTAAATGGAGGGGCCGGGCACCACTGGCCCCCCCGCTGGCGAGGGCCTTGTTATGACACAACCTTCTGATTCACAGAGCCAAGGTCCAAATGGGGGTGAAAATTGTTATTCGCGCGATGAGGTGAGGATGACCTCCTCTTGTTCGCATAATAAACTGTGCTTCCCAATCGTTTCAGAGAGGCCCAGTAAGATTCAAGGTTATTTATTTCATGTTGTGCCCGCGTACAAATGTTTGTTAATAGCTATTGGTTGTATCAATTTTTGACTGTGGTTGTTTTGTTTTCAAACGCGAGTTGTATTATAATAGTTTCCAAACAAGTATGGCATTGCAAAAGGAATAAAAGCAAATATTTTCGGTGAACTTTGAAAATTTTTTCAGATTACATAATACAATTTAGAACGTTTTTCCATTTATACGATGAATTCACACCTGCTTTTGTTTCTTTCGCCTGTAAATGATAAAACGAATGATCTTTTTACGCGTAGTGCTTTGAACTTTTCATAAACAATAAGTTTAGCCAAGACTTGTAGTGACATATCGTTTTGAAAGCAAATTAATCTGTTAAGAGTCATTTCACAATTTTGGAAGACACATTTGTACCATGTGGCAATAATTCTGAACACATTTTTTAGAATAACGTACAGTAGTGCAGACCGAAGAGCAATACGCATAACGTGGCGACCATCCCTTGTCGTTTTTTTACTACTGTATGGCGCCCAAATCACTTACTCCCTGAGTGGCTTCAAGACTTTTCAAACGCGACAAATGTATTATGCACAGTTGTTACAATATATTTTTGCTATGTTAATTCTTTTCTGAATACCATTCATGGTGGAAACTACAAGTCTAGAACTTTGCCTATGGTATCTGTTCGTCTGTTAGCCGCCCTTGATTGCAAGCCGCACATGATCATAGGTTACCTACGCCCAGGCCCGTAATCAACTCGGTACACCACGTGGGGCGAAGAGTTTTCTAGGAGGGGCCCATATTTCTTAAACTATGTCCAATAGTTTTGAACTATGTCCAACACATTTTTCTAGGGGGCGAAAAAGGTTTATGTGGGGCTTCGACCCACTGCTCCCCCTTGTTACGGGCCTGCCTAAGATTTGGGATACTTTCGCGTACTAGCACGTTTCGCGTGCAATTGGCAACCATGGTAGTGATGTTTCACCATTACAGCTGCTTTCCGTTCATCTTAATCTCTACTGTGACAAGTGAACACATGATGCTGAAGTAAAGAAAGAGAATGTGAAAAGAGAGTTTGGTTGACAAGACCTAACCAAGGAAGGGCTGTGCGTCATCTTAACCTTTCGTTAAGGTAAACAAAAACAATTCAAGCTGCCTTGGTTGTAAGACGCCTTTGAATGTAAGCTGCACCAAATGATGAAAAAAAGATTATAAGCCGCTGCTTACAATCGAATAAATACGACATTCAACCATGATATATTTTACCAATTTTTAGGTTTTTCAAACAAAGTAAAAACTGAATATATTTTTCTGACTGCAAATACTGAACAACATTGCAACTACTGAAAAACAAATTCTAATTAGCACGAAATGTAGGTGCACTGAGTATTTTATAATACTGTTTTGCATGATGTTTGTCGCGCCAATTCCAAATGCAAAACGTGATTTCCTTGAATGCTGAATGACTTTGTATCTCAACTGCAACCCACTATGTCCAATAACAAAACTAGGATTGATTTGAGGGGATCCTTGCTTATCTTAATCTGTCAGATTCAACGTGGGCCAAATGGCCCCCTTGGGGAGCGATTTTATGCGTTAAGGGGGAGATTTTGTGATTTACCATATTTCGGGGGCGATTTCAGTTTCCAGGGTGGCGATTTCAGCAGGTAAGAATGTACAAAAATTCTGAATTGATTCCAAAAATAAAAAGAAGAATTGCCCTCTTAGGAGCTAATTCATTTGATGCAGATTCGACTCCATGTTTCGTAAAAAGGTTATGAAACACAAGATAAACAACTGATGATGTAACAATCAAATTAGCATTGTCCTGTGTAACGTATTAATGCACTGACCATCTTAGGCCGCGGAGGGTGTTACAGGTTTGAAGCCAAGCACTGCGGTTCTGACGAATTTTCCGGTATATTGTTAAGCCTGATGTTTAAAATAAGGTAACATAGTGGAAAAACTGTTGCAATAAGTGGTTTGGTAGTTTGTTGACCTATTAGTTGCATAGGCAGCGTCAAAAAAGCGACATCAAGCAATAACATTTGCAAGCCTTTGGGCATGTCAGCACGCGCGGATTTTGAGATTTTTCTCGTATGCAATACGTAATATGTATTATTTCGTTTTGTTATATTTATGTTGGTTGAAAGCAATCGACACTGATAGAGCTATCGGCAAATACCTAATCGGCCGAACGCCATTTCTTAAAGACGAAAAACGTCAGTTTCTTTGAAGCAACTAAAAATGGTCCAACGATCATAACATTTCTTCCACTGATTCATCACATCAACTTTCGCTGCGATGAAGAACATTAACAAAAAGTTGTGATAAGTTTTGCCTAAGTACAGTGGTGTGCAAATTAATTGGGACAGTCGACTTTTTTGGACTTTTTAATCGTTTTTGACAGTTGGTTCAAGTCATATAAGTTCCTTTGCTATTATGCAACTTAGTTTTGCATATATATGCATTCCTACAGTAATCTATCATGTTCTGTCATTTGTATTGCCGATTCGATCATTTATTTTAGATTTCAGCTTAATTATTAGCGCTGTACTTTGAATACCATTCTTGTATTTTGTTGCTTTTAATGATTCACTTCTTTTGAGAATGGATTTGACTCCGAGAAAGCGAGCACAAATTGTGACTTTAAATAAACATGCTAAGAAGTCAGTGAGAGAGATCGGGAAGAAGTTAGGAATACCCAAATCCACAGTTTGCCGGATTGTTAAGAAGAACAACGACAGTGATGTCGTCTCTATCCCACGACGGGGGAGATGCAGCAGAAAGAGAAAAACGACTGCTTGATATGACCAAATGATAATGAGAAACAGCGTTAAAGATCAGAGAAAAAACAGTGTAGACATTAAAAGTGATTTGTCAGCTGCTGGGGTGAATGTATGCTCATTAACTACTATAAGGAGGTTGAAAGAGGAGGAATTGCAAGAAGGCCCAAGAAAAAGCAACTTTTAACACCAGTTATGAAAAAGGAACGACTGCAGCGGGCAAAGAAACCAAAGAAATGGGATCAACATAAATGGAGACAGGCTGTATTCTCTGACTAAAGTCATTTTGAAGTTTAAGGATACCGGTTTTAATAATTACAAAGAAGTTAGGGAGAACCCCTCCAGGTGGTTGTATTGAGTAAGCGCCAAAACACTCCCCAAAAAAGATGTTTGGGGCTGTTTTACTTTTAAAGGTACGGGAAGGCTAATCTCTGTCGAAGGAATGATGAATTCCATCAAATGCAAAGAAATTTTGACCAAATATGTGCTTCCAACTGTCCGAGTTACTTTTACTGAAGGAGGTGGCATTTTTAACAGGATCTGGCGCCGTGCCACACATAAAAAATGATGCAAAAGGTTTTTAAAGAGAGCAAGGCAAGTGTTTTAGAGTGGCCTGGCAATTAACCAGGCCTCAATCCGATTGAAAACTGTGGGCAATAATGAAAAAAAGCTTGCAAATGTATGATTGCAAAACCAAAGCAAAGCCGATAGTGGGGATAATTTAGATTTGGTATCATGATGAGGGACTGCAAAATCTCTGCTTCATCTTGGTAGATTCAATGCCCACACGTGTTGCTATGCTTATAAATGCCAAAGGAGGACACATAAATTATCAAAGCCGTTGTAAATGTTGTTCTTTCTGTACATAATTAAAAATGCGATTTTTTACCAATTTGTTGTGACTGGGTGAAGTGTTTTGCCAGTTAACTAACATTAGCGAATGCGATTTCACATCCGGAACTTTTTATCGACTAACAAAGCGATGATGAAGCCTGTGCCATATTTATTAACACGGATGGCCAGACGTTTGGATCAAGTGCAGTGAGCGTTTTCCGGAATTTTTGGGGAAAGTTAGGCTAATATCACTATTGAGGTTTCCCACGAAATATGTTGCTGAGCAAGTTTCAACCATGCACTGCACATGCGTAATAAACTTCGCAATCGTCTCGACATGAGCATAGACTGGTGGAAACGCCATACGATTGAAGGATTTGCGACCTGTTTCAAAAATCTAGCAGATAAAAAGCCCGGGGCAAGGTTCGCAGCAGTTGGAAGCGGAACCAGGGCTGTGGCTCCGGTTCCAGCTCCAGGTATCAAAAATTTTTGCTCCGGCTCTAACCTCTAAAAGTTTCCGGCTCCGTCTCCAGAACGACGTGGTCCAAAAAAACTAAAAACGTTCGTTTTCTTTGTACAAGTGGCTTGCTCCACAAACTGTGTCGGTTGAACGGGAAGTCAAATGTCAGGCTCTGGCTCCACCATTCAAAAATTTGTAGCTCCCGTTCCCCAGCCCTGCTTGAAACCAACTGCTTTTGGAAATGAATAACATTGTTTCTACAAATGCAATTGCAATCGTTTTGTTTGTTCGTTCTTTGTGCTAACTGAACTGTCCCTATATTTCATTAGCATTGGAATATTTTGAAATTGAAATAATATATTCGCCAACCCTAAAATCATAAGTGTGGGGCGATTTTTAAGCAAAGTTTATGTAGGAGGGCGATTGAACAAAAAAGTTTGAAGGCCACTGACCTACATTGAACACAATTACAGTAGTTACGACCCAACAGCAGATTTTCGCACAAACAAAACGAATTTACTGATGTATTTGCATTGGCATAGGACTGATTTGAGGGGACCCTGCTCAGGTAAACTCTGCCCAATTAGGGCAAACGGTTCTTCTACTTAAATTAAAAATTAGTTTGCGTTCACGTAGAAAGCTGGTTCTTTCAGTAGCTGCATTGTTTTAGACGCTCTTTCGGGCAGTCCTATCGAAATCTGCACAAGTTTTGTAGTTTTCGATGAGGAACAAATATTTGCCCAAATTGACCCGTGATTACCTGAGTTGTAACAAAGTTCCTTCACAAAGATCCTTCCTAAGGTAACCTTGACCAATTTGGGCAAAAGAAGTTGGTGCATGTAGTTCATTAATAGGCCACGCCAGCAACCTTTGACCGAAGCCAGCACGGGAGTAGATCACACGAGTGCAAGACCTGTCGACGCAAATCAATTTGGCGCGAATGGCTCCTGCTCAGCTCGTGGTTTTCATTGAGAAACAGACAGGAGAATGTATGACGCCTTCTCCGTCAGAGGAAAGAAATTGGAGCCAGAAAGGGCCTGCGCCTTGTGTGCACTTGTGGTGAAAGGTCAAAGCATTTTATTGAGGACATGATTAACCTTATGCTTCTCTTTACGTGATTGAAGACTTCTAGAACTCTGGCTTAGCCAAAAAAGGCTTTCTATTCGTTGTGCGTGAACTTGTGGTAAAAGGCCAAAGCATTTTGTTGAGGACATGAACTTTGAGGCCAGACAACGCTGTAGAACCTGTCCACCATCAAAACAGAATAAAACGAGGTTCACGTCCCAACTGCCAACGAATGGGAGCACTTGTTTGCATTGATCACTTTCAAGATTTCTGTAAAGATTTTTCACAGCCCTGGAATACTAACACCCGGGTGATTTCCACCCAGACAGGAATGGTGGCCACTTGGTCCCTAGGTGAAAATCACCCGACGCTATGGTTAGTGAGATTTCGGGTGAAAATCACCCAACGTTATGGTTGGTGTGAGTTTGGAGTGAAAATAACCCGACGTTGTGGTTAGAGTGAGTTTTTGGTTTCCCTTTTAATGCCTTGACATTGTACAAAATGACAAAACTCCACTAATTTATAGTTTTCATATTTCAATTTTGTGGAGCTTGGTGCATAGTTTAGATGTGCTTAGCCCACCAAATCCCCCCTGTGGCGACGGGACTGGGCGTGTGTGAGAAATGAAAGTCAATAGCAGTGCCACGATCAATCTGATTGCCCAACAATTGTCGTAAAGCATTTGCCCATTTTGGGCAAGTTTACCTTATGTCCCTGATTTTCGTAAAAAATTTGCCCATTATGGGCAAGGTTGATTACTGTGACTGAAAACTGCAATGAAAATAGAAAAATTTCATGTCTCAAGCTAATTTACTTTTATTGCAGGTAGAACCATAATCTTGAAATGAGGTTCTGTTCAAACTTTAAACCGACCACCAATGACGTTTACTGGCGGAATTTTAGAATTTTTCTTTACTTTTTGGTTGATTTGTTAAGAGCAATTCCCACGTTTTTGTTTGGAAAATTGCTTTTGTTCTTGATCACATAAAAATTTTTCCCAAATCGTCACTTTGTTTTTTTCTGATCGGATTGAGAAGACTTTCTAAGTTGTAAAAAAGCCCACGCGCGTCTAAACCTGTCCGTTAGTCCAGTATAAGCGAAAAAACAAAATCTGCCCATTTTCGGCAAGGACAACAAAGGTGTTTGTGTTTAGAGGTTACCTGAGGAGGGTTAAACACAAAATGTTAGGTCATTGAATATGCGTAGAAGGCAAAAACTATCTACCTCCCGAAAGCCGCATCTTGCCATTTTGCAAGTTAAGCCACAGCGGCAAGTTTCTCGGCTAGTGAAAAAAAAGTTGCACCGATTGCTAGCAAGGCCATGAAAAGCTAAGCAGAAAGCATTTCTTTAACGTACCGATCAGGGCCGGCCTTAGCAAGTGCGGGGCCCGATTAGAAGCACTTTTGCGGGGCCCCACGCAGCGGCTTCTGTAAAACTGTTTAAGAGGGCATCAATTCACACTCAAAGAAATCATGAGTTGTGGTGAAAGAGGAGGTTCGAAAACGGGGGCTAGATGTGTCTGGGGCATAACCCCAGGTTCACTTCTGCAACAGAGACTTTCCATGGCCATTCCACGAATATCTCCGTAACAACCAATAAATGCATGACTTTCTATACTCAATAACTTCTGTCTCACCAGGACCTACCGCGGTGTACTTCAGGCCAATTGGCCATGTGTTAAATGAAATTAGCAGCACTGCTTGATTAGCAACAATGAAAACGTATTTTTGGGGCTTTAGCATTAGCAGTGCCCTTCACAATTTTGTCCAAGTTTAAGGCTTTGCTAATTTTGGATTCAATGGACATAATCGTCAAACTATCTAGGCACATTTGCTAGATTGATGAACTCATATACGAGGGTTTTAATTAGGGTCAGCTTAGAAAACTCCTTTCTCAGGATGTCAGGGTCACTAGGATGGTTAACTGTAAATTCTGAGGGCAATAAACATATATGGAAAGAGACTGCCTCATCATATCTCTACGAAGGAAAATGCATAACGCTATAAAAGGCCGACTAGGCAACCAACATTTGCAACTACGACATAAACTGTGCTTTCAGAAGACAAGTGACAGTTTACTGTTCAAACAACAATATCCTTCTGCGTCAAGTAGGCTACAAAACGCTTACAACTAAAATAGCAAACAGCTTCATAACTTAAGCCCTCTCTGCCTTAACTAGCTGCTATTGAAACGACTAGACCAGCGCTCCTCAACCGGTGTGCACGGTGCACCCTAGAGTGCACCAAAATATGTGTGGAGTGCACCACTAAGAAAGGGTTCACAAGGGAGAATCACACACTTGTCACACTAAACAGATAATTTTTACGAAAACTTTTTGTTGGCAAAACTGAACCATTAAGCCACCAATGACTTTCAGGATTTAACCGAGACTTTGCACAATGTAACGTGTGGTACATAAGCATCACCCCATATCAAGCTAATTGTTAATACATGAGTTTTTGTGAGTCATTAGCAACAGGCAATGAGCCATTATCAACTGAATTATGCAACTGAGTTACTGAATTTGTGGACTTGCTTATTCAGGCCAGGGTTCTTACAGACATGGGCGCAATTAGGTGGGGGACACGGAAGAAGTGTCATTAAAGAGGGTGCATGAGTTTAAGTGTTTAAGTAAATAGGGTGCATGAGTTCGCCAAAATATATTTAAGGGTGCACCGTAACAAAAAAGGTTGAAGAGCACTGGACTAGACCACATACCGAAGAAAATGACCACTGCTACGATTTCAGAACGAATTAAGTGTTGAAAAAACGCGCAGTTCACTTTGATTTTCATCAGAAACAGACCGCACGCTTACAAAAACTGTTGGCCCCACTCCGGCGCTGCAGAAGCAGCTTCGATGGAGAGCGCCACCTTGCGTAGGTGCGTAGGTTAGTAGGCGTAGGGCGGGGCCCGATTGGAAGCAATTGGTCCAATCGGCTCATGGCCGACCCTGATTCCGATAATGTCGGTAGGTTACAGCGATTGCAAAAACGCTTGCTGAAACCTGCTGCAGTAAAAACAAGAACAACAAAATTTCTGCGTGTACTGTACCTCTAAACATATGACGTACTTTCATTTCAACCTTCGCTAGCCACTTGTATGCTCAACACCAGCACTACATGGCAATGCATGTGAATTAAAAATGTATTGATACACGACAAGAGCAAAGGAAATTCTATCAACTGCAAACGATAAGTGTGTAATTTACAGGCGAATATCCGCTGCTAGGTTGCGATATTTGGCTATGAGCAAATGACGGTATTTGGTGTTTCTTCGGAGGAGTTTAACCAAGCTGGCATTTTCCATCCGTGGATGTTAGTGTTCCGTCGTTCTGGCTGCTAAAAGAACACGTACATTGTATTAACTTTGTCAAAAGATTGGGATGCAAACACAAGTTGTTTTTCAAGATACAACCAACAATCGTTGAATACATGCGGCATTTATAATATTTTTTAACACTGACCGACATGCGTGTGGATTATTGCAAAGCAATGTTGAAAGGCAAAACTTTTTCTTGTTATCTACAGTATAAGCTCCAATTGCGCAAATGGGCAGTTGCGTCATTGCTGGTCACGTCAGTATTGAAAACTTTCATATTTTGAGAAACGTTTAATGTTACGTTCAAGCAATTCCTCTGGTCGAGTTTCGCGCTTTCCTCACGAGTTGATTGGTGCAGCGCCTGCAAGCGAAGAAAGCTGTTGATAGCAGCTCGCCACGTGGTCTTGGCTTTAAAAGCGCGTTGTCGTGCAGTCGAAGTTCTTTTGGCTTGTAGCATTCCGTTGTTTCTGATCAAATTTGTTTTCGCCAGGAATTAATTCGTAACTGCTTGGTCCTGGCACGGACATTTTTCTAAAAGCTTGTTTTCCTCAAATCTGTGACTAGTTGTTTATCGACTGGCCGTGCTTTATCGGCATCTATCCGTGAACGTATCACTGTAAGGTAATACAACAGCTTTCTAGGACTGGTCGCAAGTTTTCGGAGACAGGACTTTTTGAGTACCAGGCTTATATCGAACTCATCTCAGTAGAAACCAGGACCTCCTCCTGGGTGCTACCTTTGATTTTAGAAAAATGTCCGTACCAGGACCAAGTAGTTACGAATAAATTCCTGGCGAAAACAAATTCGATAAAAACAACGGAATGCTACAAGCCAAAAGAACTTCGACTGCACGACAACGCGCTTTTAAAGCCAAGACCACGTGGCGAACTGCTATCAACAGTTTTCTTCGCTTGCAGGCGCTGCACCAACCAACTCGTGAGGAAAGCGCGAAACTCGACCAGAGGAATTGCTTGGACGTAACACTTAATGAAGAGAAGCTCTGAACCAACCGCTGTGAATTACGTGGAACAGCGCGTCACTGCGTTTCAACTACAATTCAACCAGCAGATGAAGTAGTTCTTCTGGCGATTATTTTATTATTTGCCGATGTTTCGCCCACCCATTCAAAAATTTCTGCAGCCCGTGAACCATTGGAGAAAAGAAACGAAGCCTGGACGCTCGACTGAAAGAACACCGCATGGACACCTTACCTAGAAATATTCTTAAAAACCCAGAAAAAAACAACGTTAACAAATCATGCAGCCCAAAGTCGCTATGCTTTCAATTGGAATTGCGCCCATGTTCTGCATGACGTAAATAGTTATCATAAACACGTTTTTCAAAACTTTGTCTTTAATTTAAAAACTAACACTGTGAACGATAAAAGCGCAAACTTCCCGGCTATCTATTACAATGTTTTAAAAGATGAACGAAACGTATCCGTTACCGAACATCCTTGAGTTTGCCTTCCTTTTTTTGGCGCCTTTGTGCCTGTAAGTTTGCCAACTTTCACCACGCAAGCTTTACACTTCATTTATTCACGCATTTTTTTGTTTGTTCTCTGTTTTATCCCATACCTTCACGCTATTTAACCATTTTTTTGCATTTTTATGTAGGTTTTACTCCACATATTGTGTTGTTATACTTCATCATCTCCCAGCCTTTTTCATTTTACACACCTACGATTTTTCTGTGGCATACTGTCAGCCATTCCTATAACGTGATGGTCAATTTTGCGTTTTTTGTCTTTGTACGTCATACTGCTCATTGTTTCTTGTTATTAGTAAGTTGCATGTTATTCGTGGTAAAAAAACATTGCCCTGAGGAAGCCCACTTGAATAGGATGGCGAAATCTCGCCCAATAATAAATATCGCCAGAAGAGCTAATTTATCCGCTTGATTTGAAACCAGGTGGCAAATGCTACGATACAAAGTGTATGGCAAAAAGAAGATCATTTTACAAGTCATCCAATAACTCCAGATCATCAAAAGAAAATTACCAAACTTTCAAGGGAGCTGTCATACACAGACAGGTCAACAAGTTATTTTCGGAGTCACAGCGCTTTGACCCTGACTTCCATGAAACTGTTTGATCTTTGCATCAATAAATAAAGTTCAACAGCAACTCATGGATGTTTTCTAAAGCATTAGTGACAAATGAAGAATCTAACTAGCGAAAGTTATAGGAAATCGATTTCGATGTACAGTGGTGCAAGATGCTTTGTTACGTGAAATAGATACTCAGTTAAAAGAATCTGCGCAATAGATTCCTTGCTTATTACTGTTGTGGACACTAGTTACTGGCAGTCAGACATGTGCAAGTTTGAATCATCGCAAAAATATGAAAGCAGAGACGAATCGGCTGATTCCTTTAAAGGTTGCAGCAAAACTCGAGCCTTGGTTGTTGGTTTCTAAAGGGTTTTTGTCATGATCACCCGATCATCTTTAGGCTGTTGAAGATTCTTTGACATTTGTTGAACCTTTAGCCCAGTTATGTCCAACCCGCGGCCTAGTCCAAGGCTTTGTGCGGTCCAGTTTAATATTTTGCTGTTGCATAAGTAGCCTGCACACTGACAACCTTTCCTTATTTTGTTAATCTTAATTTTGACATTTTTGTCCAGATGGTCCTCAGCGTCTCTTTATCCCATAAGTACCGCGTGCTGGGAGATTTCCATGTTTTCACTGACACCTTGGTGCAAAACTTGTCATTCGTTTTCTGATTTCTACCCTTGATCCATTGACACAAGCCTGGTTAAGAAATGAAACTTTCGGAGTGTTGAATGGTGCCAAATAGTCGTTACCATTGCACTTTGGATTCGAACACTTTCAGTACTTTCAGTTAAACTAAATTTTGTTTGCAAAGATCAAAGTACATCATTTAATGTGCGTCCCTCATTGAAATGTCATTCAATGTGGGGCCTTGGTAGAGATGGTCCGTTTCGGCACAGAGTTTCTCCTGAATACAATTATCATTAGATACAGGTAGAATGTTGAATGATATGTCGTGATGATATGGAAGCAAAAGGCTTTGTCTTTTTCTCTATCTCCAGTTAGAACCACTGAAATCCTAACAGCAACATCATAAATGTTATTTTCGTGGATCCTTATTGTGAGCTCACATTGTTGAAAGTGCCACGTGAACTGCTACACAACAGTACAAGGACCGGACATCTTACGTAATGTGATTGTTTCGGGATATCTTACATTCTTTTGAATTAATACAGTTTTCGTAAAAATAATACGTTTTCATTGCTGTATTGACAAAATGTTTTTGCGGGCAGGATGAAATGGCTTCGCGGGCCGTAGTTTGGAGATCCCTGATCTAAAGGAACGCTTGCCACAGAAATTGTGTAACTTTCTAAAAACCTAACATCACCGATTACAAAATCACTTACCAGTTAACCTTTTCAAACTCGCATTGATTGCTGTAGGTAACACCATCCGAACCGCACACTTCCTTCTTAATCCGGGGGCAAGCGCTGTGAACAAGATACCTTCAGATTTAGGCAATAACGTCATGTTTTCGAGCAATGAAGCATCACATGTCAGTCTAAATTCCCATCACGCAACCAACCGTAAAAATGATTTTGTTTTGCAGGTTTGAAATCTGAGTGCTGTCCGAACTTAAGCATTTGTTCTGAGGATTCGATCTTCCATTTCCACGCAGTGAACAACAAAATATTACCGGTACTTGACAGAATTGCGCATGGTTGTGTGCTATCAAAAATCAAAATTAAAACTTTGTGCTGGACTGTATGTCTGTCAACTTACATGAGCGCATTCGCTAAGTTTCATTGCATTGTCAGTTCAAATTTTATTTGCGTAACAGAACGATTCCCCTTCCCCAATATTAATAATACATAATAAAGTATGAAGACTTGTGCATTGACTGTTATCATTGCTATGCACTGAATATACAGACGCTTAATATGCCTTGGCACAAAATACGCGTCAATCAATGTGGAGTAGAACAAGGGTCAAACTGTAGAGAAGCTGTTGGTCCTATGCGGCATCAATACAATATGTCTACCGAACCCAAAATTGGCTTTGAAATGTTTGCTCAACGTATTGTCATTCTGCCTTGAAAAACGCATCCTGGAACGTTTGCCACAACAGTTACCTCTTGAACTTCCGATTAAATACCTGTCTTTAAATTTTGCCTAAAAACTTTGCCTAACAATTCAACTTTTGTCACTACATCTTTTTCCATTTACACAAAACATTTGCCTAAATATGGCATTGTGACTATTGTACCAAGTAAACATCAAAATCATGTGTTTTGTGGTGTTTCTGACCACCCGTCCCGAAAGACACAGCTATGACACCAAATGCAAATGCACACACGAATGAAAATCGCATATCAAAGTAGTTTTCCACCATATCTGCCAAAACGTTCAAATTTTGGTGTTTAGCGCTGCATACCACGTATCCAACAAACTTTCCGCACTGCTTTGGTAACTGCAGGCAAATTTGGCAAAACTCTGACGTTGTCATGAATTTAACGGTATTGATTTCACTTACAGCGGACATCCATCAGGTCCAACAGGCAAGGCATCAACAGTGGAAGTGAAACTGATGAAAGCGATGAACAGAAGCACGGCAGCAACCTTCATCATGTTGATTTTATCACAGACGTTGTAAATTGAAAATACTATACTAACAAGTCCTTCTTGTTCGAAAAAAATATAATTTCAACACACGTCCTGATTGCTTCAAATCTTAGCGTGAATAAACACTAAATACTCTTTCATTAAAAAACAGGCAAACCATAAACCAAGAAGTGTCATAACAAGTTTGGTTCCAAGCTTTACTAGCAAGTTTGGGTGTGGTCACTTTTATCCATTACTTCATGTTAGAAAAATCTTTGTGAAAACTTTATACGCATTTTCAGTCCATGTTTATGAGAAATGATATTTCCTACATGGACCTCAAATATTTACACCTCCTATTCTTTGAAGAGCTTTGTTTCACGAATTGACAAAGTCCTAAAAACAAACTTGCTCATTTGACCGACAAACACAGCAAAAGACGCAAACGTCTTTCTTACTGATGACGATATTGTGATTGCAAGAAAAAATGGAACGACCAAGATTTTTCAAAGTGGAAAGGTTTATGTCATTGAAAGTGGGAAATCATTCGCCAATGAGTTTATTTTAGGATGTACATTTGTCAGAATGATAAAATCTACATCACGTTTAAAAGTAACGTCAGCTTATAACTTAAAAAAGGCGGTCTACTCCTCAAAAAAGCATGAGACAACCTGCAATTTTTTCGCTACAGTTCAGCTCAATACGATCAACAACTCATCTGAAGGATAATGCCGGATCGAAGAATACCAGCAGCCCAGCACCCTTTCACTGGTTCTGAGTCCAGTGGCTGTCAGGTCGAATTTCGTTCGACTGCAAGTGTACGTCAACCCGACACAGGTCTTATTCTACGTTTGCATAAGGTCATTCGACCTTGCACAGAATTTTGGCACGGAGCATGAGTACCAACATGACGCATGTTGACTCTGTGACGTGTTTCATTGTTCCTCTGGTTTCCCAATAGAAGTGCAATTGCAGTTTATTCTGCCAAGCGTTATTGACTTGGAAAGATCGTAATCGGCCTTGTTGCTTTTATTTGCCTGTTTTGTGCAGTTTAGCCACTGCACAATAGGAAAGCCTTTCAATCTTGTTCTCAAACACGTCTGGAAACGGAGAGAAAACTGATCAGTTGTAATCGTGAACAGTTTTGCAAAACGTTGGGGGTGCAGTATTTCTTGAATTGACCTTAGAACCTTGTCAAGCCAACTTCTTACTCAATCAGGAAAGCCTAAAGGTCGACGCGCAGGTTCCAAGTCAGTGACTGCGGCAGTTTTCTTATTTAGCATTAAATAATATGAACGATTTTTCTCAATGCCTATTATACCATAAAACTCAAAAAGTGCCAGTATGGTTTGCCAAAATTTGAAAAGACTACACAACAGATATAATTGTTTAAACCTCTATGGACAAGAATTTGGTTTAGCTTCCAAAAAATTTATTCGGTGTGGTTTTATGTTTCTTTTGGAACCTTATTTGAGAAGTTTTGACGTCATCAACATTTTTGTTTCTTTTCTGTGTTGAGAAATGTTACATATTTGTAATACCTGTCAATAAAGTAGGGAAATTTCGTTTTTTCTTGTGGAAACTAAGAAAATGCCATTTTTTTGCAAATGTTATAATGGGTAAATGTCAAATTTAAAAATCCGGGTGAGGGCTTAGCCCCTTTTCCCCCCCGAACGTCCGACGGCCATGTGCTATAGGCATGCAAGTTTTTCAATAAAATTTCCTCACATCCATTTCTACACCTAATGTATTTGTTACAGTTTTCAAAATGGCTAGTAAATAGGAAAAAATAATAGTTTGATTTTCTTCTACAATGATTACGATAATGGAGCAATAGACAGGGGATTTTAATGTTTAACGTTTGAATCAAATCAATGCACAGAACAGCACAAAGTGCATGTTCTCAAAAACATGGTGTTCATTGATAATTTAACCTATTTTGTACTAAAAATATTTAGCAACTAATTTCTTCGTGGCCCTCCCCCCATCAATGCCCTGGGCCAAACACCCCCTACAAGCATCCAGTCATAATGCCTCATAAGCCTTACAAACTGTTTCACTGCTAAAAAAACACAAGTTGCAGGGCTTCCAAAGGCGAAAAAATATATGAGTCCAAACGTGGGAAATCAACGACTGCAGGCATCTGCGACCATGAATCCGTTTCTGTGCTATTTTAAATTATATATTTCAAACGATACAGATCTGTCACTTGCGTCCATAGAAGGTAGACATGTTCGCAATCAACTAAGCATATACAATAGATGACTCAACTACAGGGTGACACAAAAAAACGGTCATCACCAAAAATCGAATAACTTCCAAAATTTTATTTAGATTGACACAAAACTTCAGCTACATTAGGTCAAGCCTGTGTAGCAGACATCTCCAAAGTTTTAAGTCTGTACTACAAAAACTCTTTGTTTCACTGGCGCTCAAAAAATGTGCTACAAATGAGCTCCCCGGCGCTGCAGGAACATTTGGATCCGGCGGGCAAAGTTCTCGATGACCCTCCCGCATTCCTCCCTTGGGATCGCTCTTATTGCTGCTGCGATTGCTGCCTTCAGGTCAGGTATAGTCTGCGGATTGTTGGTATACACCCTCTCCATAAGGTATCCCCACATATAAAAATCTGGGGTGTTCAAGTCCGGTGAATGCGGCGACCACTGCGGGTCACACCTGCGGCTGATCAGTCGGTCAGGGAAAC
>Ga0210059_1002698_pt1 | contig 28007 bp, 22 predicted proteins | sample Ectturendosymbi2_FD_188042 | JGI IMG/M metagenome (GOLD analysis project Ga0210059, IMG submission 188042) | Ecteinascidia turbinata endosymbiont from Florida, USA - Sample 2 (SPAdes) (version 2) | ecosystem: Host-associated > Tunicates > Ascidians > Unclassified | place: Key West, Florida...
CATTGTTTCCAGCAATGAGCAGATTGGTCAAACTGAGAGAGTGTTATTTTGCATTGTTGATTCCCAGCAAATAGAAGATTTCTCAAAGTGAGAGAGGGTTATCTTGCATTGTTGATTCTCAGCAAATGGGAGTTTTCTAAAGAATATGTGCAGACCATAAAGCGTCTGCTACATGCACCTGCTGTGTGTGTGCTGATGTGACTGTCCGGCCTTTGCTTGGCAGAATGTTTCTGGTAATGTTTTTTTTGTATATGCGAACTGTCTTTATGCTGTAGAGTTTGTTTTGCTTAGGACTGGCGTAGCCTATTGCGTTTCTTCTCTGTTGACATAAGCGCGAAAAGAATTTCTTTTCGCAACAAACGATTAGGACTACCGTTGTTGTGGCCAAGTACACTGGTGAATTGTCTCAATGTAGAATAATTTTTGATGTGGATTTTCTTCCTAGTCACGCTTGCTAGTTGCATTTTCCCTTGGTTAATTTCTTGTTTTTGTTTGCGTTTCGGTTTCCTGTCATTCGTTTTGAAAACTTTTGTTTGGCTGTTGACAGTCTTGGGAGTAGAGTAATGGTGACTTCAGTCATATCAACTCCTGCCCACTACAAATCTTGTGTTTGTTCGAAAATACTAATTGTTGAGTAAATACAACAAAATCTTTGTTTTTTCGTTCACGTTTCTCAATTTTTTGTTAGTCTCGTAATCTTGTTTTTTGTTTCGAAACAGTCCAACTTAAAATTTGCCGTTTGTCATAGTTGTTAGTTATATAGTTGTTCGAATACTCTGCTCATATGGTGATATCGTCATGTTGTAGCTGTTACCAGATGCATTGGTATGGTGTTCGGGGAGGTTAAGCAGTCGACAATTTACGCTAAATATGGCGAAAGTCCTTGCAAAAAGGTCTTCAAAAAACAAAAGATCCTAGCATGGTTGACTGAGCACGATGACGTCACAATTATCACACCACTTCCCTGAACAGGGGGCGGCATTTCCTGCTGGGACCAGGGGTGGAAGACTGTGCTCCTACGCCACTGTCTCAGGGGCGGATAAACGTTGTGAAATCTACAGGCAAAATGTTCATTATCTCAAACCGCAGCTTCATCCTTAAAACTGGCACAGGGCAATGCAGCCGCCTCCGAAGTCTGAAGAACGGAGTGCCCCAAGGGTAAACGTTTGTACCTGTGCATTTTAAATCTATATCACTGACATCTCCGAAACCGTGTCCACCCAATATGGCTATGCTGATGACCTGACCTTTCTGTTTTCTCACAAGTGTTGGCATGAGGTGGAAGAAGTCCTTTCCCTGGACATGCAAAGAATTGCTGATTACCTACCTGCATGGAGGCTCAGGCGGAGCACGGCCAAAATTACATGCACTGCGTTCCACCTGAACAATAGGGAATCCAGCCATAAGCTTTCGGTCACCGATAACGGTACCACCATATCCTACACCCAGAATCCAACTTACCTTGGAGTCATGCTTGATCGCCAACTCACCTTCAAGCAACACTTGAAAGGCCTCTGTAGCAAAGTCCGAGCCTGTGATTGCCTCTTACGTGTCCTGGCTGGCTCAACATGGGGTGCCCACTCCTGTTCTGCGAATTTCAATGTTGACCTAGGTCTACACTGCCGTGGAATGCGCAGCCCCAGCTTGGTGCCGCAGCACCCACACTAAGAAGCTAGATGTTGCGTTAAACGGTACGTTGCGCATCATCTCTGGGTGCCTGTAACCGACCTGCATGGAGCTTTTGCCAGTGCTCTCGGGCATTTCTCCGTCCCACCTGCGTAGTGAACACTCCACTTTCAAGCTGGCGCTCCAGGCACAGCAGAACACTAACCACCCCCTTCATACCCTTGTCCATAGTGCACAGTTCCTCGGCACACAGCGCCTGCATTCACGACGCCCCTTCCACCGCCATGCTGCGGCGCTGATGAACTCCGGCTTCAATGTCCTGGAGTCATGGAGAGCGGCTTGGAAAAGTGCCACACCACCGACGCAGTTTTAAGTCACCCCTGCCATTTGCCTCCCGTCTGGCTCAGAGTTACCCCGTAGTCTGTGGGCAGGGCCGGCCTTAAGCCGATGCAACCGATGCCGCCGCATTGGGTCCCGCGCCTCTGTGGGCCCAGCACCTCGGTCGCCCCGCGCCATTGTGTTTAGGTAGATTGTTGATTTTTTCCAGATATCCCTTGCGCTCGAGAATTCAGTACAAATGGCTTATAAATCTCATTATTAACAAACAACGCTCTTGTTAGAACTAGCGGTGAATTTCCTCTATTATCGAACGTTAGCAACATTCTCAGTTCTAATGCTAAGACGTTATATGTGCGCTCTGCCATGGTCGTATGGCACGGTTGACTGAACATGATGACGTCATAAAACTACTTCTCAGAGGGACCCCACGCCTGCTAGGGTCGGACCTGTCTGTGGGAGGCACTGAATAGACTAAGAACTTGCGTCGACCGCTTTGGTACATCCCTGTACCGCTGGGGCATGCTAGATACACCCAAATGCATCTGTGGCGCTGAGGAGCAGTCGGTCAATCATGTAATCTTCGACTGTGACATTCTCCGCCCTCCAAACTGGCTGAATGACCTGCGTTCCGCTACCATTAACAACAGTAAATGGCTTGAGGACTTTGTGGATTTTGTTTGAACCGCTGCTCACACGCAAGAAGAAGGAAAAATGTTAAAAATTAATTTCGTTCGTTGCGCTTGGTGTACTCACAAAGTTATCTGCGTAAGAGTTTCGATGAATTGGTGGTCTGATTGGTCAAAGTTCATTGAAAAATGGAAAAGTAAGATAAACGTTTTTTGGCATTTTTTCATTGCTGCATTTTTCCCACTTAACTTGCTTAGCTCTGCAGATAAAACGTTAAATATTTTGCCATTATTGTACGTTACACCTAATAGAAAACGTAGAAAATTCCTCAAAAATATAGACTTTTTCTCCACTCATTTGAAGCTTGTCTAAGACTAACAGATAAGACAATTTTTCTAAATATTGCAGCAATTCAATAAAATACGATATATTGCTCTGATACTTTCAAGTACCGTTTTAGTAAAAATATGTTTTACTGGTAGTTTCGGAGTTGGTAAAATAAAATTTCACCATTGTTAGCCCGCCCTGGAAAAAAATCCTTTTGACCACATCCTAGAAAAATCACTACGACCCTTGAAAAAATCCATCGGACGCCCATGCTTTAGTGCCAGTTGGGTGACTGTTATGTTCCTGAATTCAAGATAATCTGTTTTCGACTGTAAAGAAGCGTGTCAATGTTTTCATGAAAAAATCATGCCAGTTGTCATGAAATAAACAGCGTGTGACTCAAAAATTTCACGCACATTGTTTCTGTTGCAATCAGTGCTTGTGGTATAAATACGATCGCGACACTGAAGCACATTTTTAGCTAACTTTCTTTCAACAGTTTATGAATGAGTTGAAATTCTCGTTATTTAGCAATCATAAACCAGATCAACATCTGAAGACTGTTTGCACAATGCCGTTTAATAAATCTTTGAGATTATATCTTAAAATTTAAAAAACGTGGGATGTTTTTATATGTCCACTTAAAAAAAATTTGCTTTGCTCAAAATTGGTTTACCCACGTCAGACTTTTCATCGTAGGAAATAGATTAATAACCATACCGCTCATATCAAATGCAGTTGTACTGCATTCGCTGCAATTACTGCAAAGGACACCTTGAAGGGTGATTTTTGAGCTGTCACAACACACAGAGCATTGCAAAATCTTTGGCTAAAACAGGACATTTAAAATTAGGTTAAACTTTCCGATTTACTGGCGGAAGCTGAAATGATGTCACGGCGTTGTTTAGAGTTTTAGCAAGCAGCTTCTAAAGATTTAAAGCCTTTGAAATAGTGAATAGTCTACAACTAAGACGCAGTGTTAAAAACTGTAGAAACAATGAAATTATTATTTCTTCCCTCGCATATATACTCCAAACATTTCCTGTTCACACGAATAACTTCAGTTTTTGTCCTGATTTGATTTAGAGATTTTTGGCCTTATGATTTATTGTCTGTTTCTCTCTGTTCAGACAGTTTCCTATAAGCAGGTATTAACAGATAATAGTCTATTGCGAGCTTGACCACTTGAAACATAATTTTGCAAACTGTTCTATTGAGTTGTATTTTGTTGCCAACGGCCAAGACACACGGTGAAGGTTGCCCTTACCTTGATTTGCGATATTTTGAGGCGTAAACGCTTGTTGTGTAAATTATGACGCAGCAGCTGTACAAATATCGTTGAATATAAAGCAACGGTAACGCAAACAGTCAAAATATACTTGAGTTTAAACGGTTGTTGCAGACTCAGAGCAAAACCAGTTCTGCCACAGCTGCGATGGTCTGCTTCAGACAGGCTGTTTGTTTCTACCTAAACTCAACCGCGAATTTTTGTCACACTGTGGAATGCCAGCGCGTTTTGATGTCGCTCTGAGAAATATAAATGAAAGCTTGTATCGACGGTCATCATCCAAATAAAACGAATTAGATCTTTTCAGTTTTGTAGTTTTGTGCAAGATAGATTGGAATTGGTTGTAAAGGAGAATATTTCATGGTGACCATTCCGGGGAAATGGAACATTCGATGAATTCACAGAAAGAAGGAAAGTCGCCGAATCCATCAGTGACTTCAAAGAAACAGAAGATTGGAAAGGTAAAATAACATAAGCTGACATGACATTTTTGTGATGGTTAAGCTTTAAGGCGAATAGCCTCAATCAGATTTTTTCGCGATATATGGCAACGCCAACCCCAATAACTTTGTTTTGCAACCTGAAATCCAGATGCAACAAAAGTCCGACCGACCCATTCTTCCAACGCATGCAGAAATTTTGTTTTTCTTGAGGATTTTAATTTTTCGGACAAAAAGGTCAGTCAAATTGCAACATTAACTGCACATTGTGACATATGGGCCACTACACAGCGAAAACTATCACTACAGAAATGCATTTTTTCTGGTTTCAGAGGCGATTTGAATTTTTTATGCAATTTGTAAAGAGTCGTGAAACAGCTTTGAAACGTTTCGCCTCACCTAAAGGCTCTGCTTAAAACTCTTTCAAAGCGTTTGAATGGTTATCTACAAAACAGTTAGTGGATCATTGTATATAAGTTCAAGGAATTATATTTGAAGAAGTTATTTTTTGTCATCTTCGAAACGTTTCTTGCAAAGATTTTCTGAAATATTCTTCGTTAAATTCACGCAGTTTTTATTTTTTAATAAAACAGTGTCAGCTTCAATTAATTCTCAATTTTCTGTTGAAAATAAATTATATTTCTGCAAACGACTGATGGGATTAGTCCACGTTTCAACGGAAAACAAAAACCTTAATGGTGAAGGACGTTTTGAAAAGAAGCCGGAGCTATTTTTCATGGAGGTTATTACCCATGCACCTTGCCCAGGATCTTGAAAACAACTTTGTGAATTGCAGATAATTGTGAAGATACGCACTTTATACCCCCTTTTGACAAGACCCCTTAAGGTGTTTCGCGCGTAAACTTTCCTCATTTTCGGTGAAAACCTACTATCCATTCATATAATATACTCCGAAGCAGATCATACGTAGAACTCTGCTTTCAAAGGGTCTCCCAACAGCAACTGCAATGTGCAAGTATCTTGCTTTCAAAGGGCCCCAACATCAATTGTAATGTGTAAGTATACCTTGCTTTCTGAGGGGCCCCCAGTAGCAATTGTAATGTGTGAATACTCTGCTTTCAAAAGGGCTCCAACAGCAACTGTAATGTCCAAGAACTCTGCTTTGAAAAGGGTCCCCAGTAGCAATTGTAATGTGTAAGTTCATTGCTTTCAAATGGGTCCCAACAGCCACTGCAATGTGTAAGTACTCCGCTTTCAAAAGGGCCCCCACCAGCATCTTTAATGTGCAAATAAGGAAAAGCTTCAAACCAATTTCGATACCTTAAAAAAAACTGTGAGTTAAAATTTGTTCCAAAAAATTGTGAGAAGACTCTATCAATCAAGAGCAAAAATTTATACCAACGGATAATTTTTTTTACTGTTAGAGAATGAAGCTTTTCATAACATAGTGTGGATGACTGTCAAAAAGGGGCCCCTGCTTTAAGAGCCTATGTAGGGCATATGGAATACTTTTGCAAATTTTTCAAACAACTAGTGCAACGCAAGATGAGGGCAGCTTTGACTCATCCAGCCTCAAAGCTTTTTCCAAAGCAAGTCTCAGGCCGGATGCTTTTGCATGTATGGCATCTTCTTGAATATAGTTCAAAAGATGAAATTTGAAACAAATTTAGTGTTTTGAATCTGCTTGGTTGTTGCCTGTGGTTTCATGGACTCCCTTAAGAACATGGCGGTGAACACATTCAGGTAACCAAGCATTTTTTCTTGGGGGAAAGTGTGTTATAAAGTTTCTAGTTTATCGATGGTGAATTCAGAGAAATGTAGCGCAAAACTAGAGAAGTGGGGAACAATGCCAACTTGCCATCGCTAACCTTTTATGTATTGCTAGCTTTGTCGTCACGACTTTCAGTGTTTTCAAAGCTGTGTATCATGAGTACTCTTTTGCATTTTCTGTTAAGTCAGTCATGCCGTAGTCTCAGGAACGTATGCTTGGGTGGCCCGCATATACATGATCAAAAGGTTTTACTCGGTTGACTGAGTCTGGTGACGTCATCAGTGCACCCCCTTTTAAACTTTGCCTAGGGCCCCCTCACCCTAAGTCCACCACTGCTTTATACCATGTACTTCCTATATGCATATTTTGCGTTTTTTGAAATTCAGCGACTAAAAACTTCGTCACAACTGTGAAAATTTTATCTAGGAGAAATTGTTGTTTTTCTCCCTTCCCTGTCGCAAACTAAATTGAAAAGAAAACAGCTCAGGCATCAATAAATTTATGATAAACTTAAAAAAGTGGAGAACAGAGCAATTCATTTGACAAAAACTTTTTATACCAAAATGACAAACAATAAAAAACAAGCACATGAACCTTAACCGTAAAGAGCAAAGCCCAATGGAAATCCACGAACGATGTCTATTAGCAGCTTGGAATCATTATCGTAATTTGGGCAATAAAGAAGTTTTGTGTAATGTTTAGTGGAAAATCCATGAGGGACACGAGGCAAATCATAAAAGTTCACTCTAATAGAGAATGTTCTAGAAAATTTGCGGTCTATCTTTTGAGAAAAGTCATAGAGCTTTCACTAGAAATAAATGGTCAGAAAAATCATAGACTACTTATTGGGAATCAACAAAACGTTTACAAGAACTATGCAGCTGAATGCTTTAAATCACAGCATGCGTAAAATCCTGGGATCATTAAATGGTCAAACTTGACCATAGAGCTGCTGCGTGGGAGTTTAACCAGGAAACACGACTGATTCCTTGTTGGAGAAATGATGTATTATTGGTGTATTTGTTCTTGGAAATATTCTCAAAGCGTTTTTCAGTCTTCATTGGTTTTAATTAGATATCTTGTACTTAGCGGTACTTTCAAGGGCAATACATGTTGTTTAACTGACATTGTAGATTACAAGGAGTCAGTGGCGTACGTAGAAAATTTGCATGTGGGTAGATTTCATTCAGTGGTACATGGTGGTTTTTTGTTGTTGGTGTGCGCTGTGTTTGTGACGTCACAATTTGACGTGATCTTCATATTTCCAAACAACCTTTTGACGGTGTGTTGACAAAATATGCATATTCAACTGCACGCACTCCCCTTATTTTATGTATCATAGCACAGAATACAAACTATCAGCGTTCCAAGTTTATAAGATATCGGAGGAAACTACAATCAACGCTACGACACAGCAGTTCATAACTGCAAATATATCAGGCTGCGCGATAAAACATGGGAGTAAAACACACTCAGCACTAAGTCAGAACAGTTTACAACTGCAAAATCAGGTTGCGCCGATGTCTTTGTCAAATACAAGCAGTCGAGCATAGAAAGTGTACGGCTGGACTGGCTGGCTGGCGCACACCCCGGTTTGCAAGATTGAATCTTGCTGAACTACACAAGAATTGAGAATGCACACAAAATACGCAAGAACACTTTCAATTTTTCTTTATATATAGACCTCCAGCAAACCTTCAGTTTTCCTTTTTCCCTGCTGAGACATTATCAAATCCCTGAATGCTTCTATGTTAAAAAAAGCTGTTTTGAGCTCGTGCAACAGTTCTATTATGTTACAGAAATTGGTAATGTAGCCATTACGGTCAGCGCTTGCGCTGATCAGCTTTAGCAAACAAAATAAAGACAATTTTTTCGGATAAAGTGAACTATCGCGGAACACAATCTTAAACTTGCGTAGTGGACGAAGGGTCTGCAAAAAGTGGTGATGCGGTTTTTGGACGCAGACGATAGCTCGAATTCCCGCCAAAACATAATTATTACTTTTTGGCCCATTTGCAAACTTATGCGAAACCAATTAACCTCCTTTGCGCAGGTAATAAAATTATTGTAAAATATCAAGCTCAAGGGGGGGGTTAACCCCAAACCCCCCCTTGCATTCGCCCTTGCACGGAGTTTGTAATTAGACTTGTTTGATTTGTTGCGACATATCGAACAACAGAAAGCAAACTTTGAAGAAAGGTCACCGAAAATTATTTAAGAGCAAATCAAACACACAAACTTTAACTCAACCTTATCTGGCAAAAGTTGAAGTGACCGACGTTTCGTTTATTCAGCATACACAGTGCTTTGGCAAGGAAAAGAGCATCACTGCGTAAACTCGCCACGGCTCAAAGCTCGCTCGGAATCGTGTTGTTGCGATGTATGCGCGATAAAGACTAATTGATCACTTTGATGATGTCGATGTGTTGTCACAGCAGCTATAACGATTAAGGCAACGAAGGAAATGAAACAAAACATCCGGTGTAGAAAAACCAAACGAAGCTTCATACACATGTTTTACAACGTTTACTAACTTGTAGATGTACTAAAAAATCAATCTAGTCTGAATTTTAAATATTACTGATCATTTCCTGCCTTTTCAATCTACTTTTATATCCATTTTCAAACATTTTTGTTCGCAAATTGTAAGGACAAGAAATTGAACACTTGAAAAAACATCATTATTGTGAAAATGTACAAATACCAAAAAGTCTATGTTCGATTTTCAACTTTTTTTTGAAAGCGTTTTGTAATTTTGTCTATGAACAGACAATATGCATAAATCAGCTTGGCTACTACCATATGGACTGTTTTTCGCATTTGCGCAAACTGTTTGACGTTACTTGGAGTCGTTGAGAAGGTTATTCTTCAAGCAGTAGGACTTACTGTGATAATGCCACTAAAGTGATGTGTGTTGCCAACGTTATTTTCGGGAAAGAACGCCTAACCGAGCAGTTCCTTTTGATGTGCTTTTTCTATGACAGCGTTATTCTTTGGCATCTGCTACAGTTCGCTTTGATTGAAAACTTTTATTTTCTGATTGAAATCATGCTTTTGAGCTGAGGAGTTGTCCTTTTTCCGAAACTTGCTGGAGTTCCAGGATTTTCGTCCGAAGTGTTTCAAAACTGTAACCCCTCACCTATAGAACGTTCTTCCTGAATGGTAGAAAATTGTAATAACAGGAATTAGTGGAAATGCGTGAAAACCGTTTGCATTTTCAAACATATCTATTATTTTTTTCATGAAACGCTTCAACGCACATTGCACAGTATAAACGTCAACCCGTCGATTCATTCTAAAATTTTTCATTTTTATATTAAACTTCAAAGTATGTTTAAGCACAAAAACGATATATTTTGCTGTGTCCTTCAAAGGCTTTTTTGCAAGGGATTTTGTTCTAATTTATTATTCCGCTCACATCGTCGTAAAACACCAAAACAAATGCAACGTTTGCATGGATTTGTTTAATTGGCATTTTTTCTGCAGATTTTCAACGATCCAGTTCACGGAACTATTGAATTGAATGAAACACTCGTGAAAATCATCGACACTCCTCAGTTTCAGAGACTCAGAAACGTGAAGCAGCTCGGAACATGTTACTTGGTCTATCCGGGAGCGTCGCACAATCGATTCGAGCATTGCATTGGGTCAGTCAAGTAGACTGACCTGCAAATATATTTGCCGTTGAGTTTGCGACACAACCTTCAACTGCAATCAATTGTTTGCAATTTTAACATCTGGTTCTATCATGTTGTGCAGAACATGTCATCTTGCGGGAAAATTCATTCGACATTTGAAAGCGCAAGACCAGGAAAATGCACATAACATTTCTGAAGAAGACATACTTTGCGTCGAAATAGCAGGACTTTGCCATGATTTGGGTAAAAACTTTACGCATGAATAAACAATAAGACTTACTTCAGTCTCGACTTGATTCATGTAAGATGTTCCTATGTTCCTATAACGATGTTTAAACCATATCTGACCTTCGCCATTATCTACAAAAATAAAATGCTTTATGCATAGGACATTTTCCAGCAGTCAAATGTATAGTCAAGTCGGCTTCGACTCGGGGTATCCAGATGGGAATGTTTCCTAAGAAAAGGAAACATTCCTTAGTTTTCAAAGGTATGAATTTATTTTGAATTCGACAAGGCATTATGAATTGAATTGGGACAAATTAAATTTTATGTAAAAGTGTTTGACCTCAAGTAACCCCGGCCTCGGCAACTACTTCAAACACGGTTTGGACAAATACGTTAATTTACCTGGTTTTCCAAAAAATCAGTGTTTTCAGCATACATTCTTCATTTAAAAATTGTTTATTGCTGTCGTCTCCAAGCGACCCCGAATTTTTCTCAATTTCATAAAAGGTTCTTTGCAGGTCACGGTCCTTATTCTCACATGTTCGATAATAAGTTTTTGCCAAGAATGGGAAAGGGCATCAAGGTAAATTTTCTAGAAGCGGCTTTTGGTATATATGCAACTGCTGTTCTCGTTAAACAATATGGCAAGCAGATGAAGCAGGGATAATTTGAATTATTTTTTGAACTTACGTTTGTCATAAAGTGATATGAAGTGACTTTGCCAGCTGTATGATATCTAGCAATTGCATTCACAGTGGAAAATACCTCTGTGTGTAGCAAACAAACAATCTTACCTAAAACGCTTCTAGTTCAGATGAGAGTCTAAGTATAAGACTGCAAACCACACGTTGCTGTTGCTTTTTTAGCACGAAACGTTGTCACGCCGCATGTTGAAACACCTGTTGGAGGAAAACGATATATGTCTGGCCGATGCGCTATATCAGGAAAGTCACAATGAGGAGAAAAAGAAAAAACATGGAAAAATGGTGAAAAAAATCAAAACTATGATTAAACCGGTAATTTGTAGTTTTTGAAACACCTTGCCCTAACTATTTTTACACATTTGCTATAAGTGTTAAATATTTGGCATTGAAAATGTGTCATCTCTTTATTAATGTATTGTTCATTACGTTAACATGCTGTTGCTCTGGTACTTCTTTTCAAATTGACTTTCATTGACGTTTGCTTGTGAATGCAGAGACACTAATTTTGAGAGACTAATATTAGATGTTCATAACAGTTTCATTCATTTTTCGTTAAAGCATTTACTCTTTGCTTTGTGATAGCATCGATTCTTTGAGCAAGTGTCTTTGAAACGTTTGACAAAAATCAACTCGCTTAATATATTGACATTGCTTTTACTCCTCTTTTGTAACTCTCCTTGTCATTTTTAAGAAGCCTGGAAATGTGGAAGAAAACAAGGAATTTCTGTATGAGGTAAGGAGAACTTTCATTTTTGCAGGGGAAATTTGACTTCAGCGGTTTAGTAATAACGATAAGCCAGACGTTCTTTGCAAAACAAAAATGCATCTAACATAGTAATTGTTTTTTTCCCCTAACTGCTGTAGTACAAAATCATGATCGTTTTCTTTGGTCGCATACGTTTAACACCTGCTTTTTTCTTAGAAAGGTTGCGGAGCAAGGAGGTTTCGACATAACCCACTCTTTTGAACAACCTGTAACAATTCCGCGGCTCCACACCCAAGACAAGATCAAATCAGATTGAAAATAGAATCACACCACCTGTTCCCTGGTTGGCGTATTGGCCAATTTTCCGTGGGTGTAGCCAACCGGACACAACAACAGCTTTTAGGGCATTCCTTTCTCATGGCATGACCATTGTACTGACATCTCTCCATTTCGAGAAAAAGTAGACCTCCATTCAAGGATTTACGAATTTAACAGCTGCGCACTTTGCAATGAAGTTATTGAAAGTCTTTGTTCAACTGTTGTAAAACTTTTTTGAAAACAATCCCACGTGTCAGCCAACTAACAGTAGGCTTTCTTCAGAGCGAATGGCGACTACAACAGGAAAGCAGTAGAATTCACCGAATGCAGGTGATTGCATGATGTAGTGATCACATTGATAACAACGTTGAAAAGGCAGAGCAGATAACGGAGAACCAATTGCAAAGTAAAATTAAATAACAACATTAAGAAACAAACTGTACGCCGTGCCAAGCCAGAAAAAATCAAAAGTATTCAATCCTACGAGGTTTTAGAGCCCTTGACTGGCTTTCTAGCATATCTGGATCCAAAACTGTGTCACAAAAAAAAAGTGGTCAAAATTTCTACCTCTACAAACACTAACCTGGGGTGTAAAGCACCCCGTTTGTATATGTCCATAACTCGCCGTTAGAATAGGCTAGAGAACTGTTCAAGCCCTCTAAAGACTTGTGATGACCAGTAGTTTAGACTGGAAAAAAAATTTTCAGCTTGAGATCTCGAGTTTTCTGTTGATGTTTACATAATGAAAAGATGTTTATGCATATTTCTTTACATTTGGATAATGACGTCATATCTTGGGAGTCGAACAATCCATCAGATTTTGTGACTCAAACTTTTTTTGGATTCTAGGCTACAATATGAGCCTTTAGAGGGTTTGATGGATTTTATAGCATTTCTGGTTCAAAAATTATATCAAAATCAGCCGAAAGTAATTAAGGAAATTCCCTGAACTTACTCAGGCATGTCCTCAATGGTTTGGGGTCTTCTGGCCCTAACTTGGGCACCAGAAACGCTAGGAAGTCGATCTAGGCCTCTGCAGCTTCATGTTCCAGCCTAGAATGCAACCAAACTTTGAGCCACAATTTCGGCCCATTGTCCGGGTGATGACGTCATAATAGAACAAACAAAAAAGCAAAACTTAACCTTTTTCTAACGACACCCACCGAAAACACCGAACTCAAATCTCAAAAGTTTTTTTTAGTGCAAACTACAAGGCTTCATGAGTCTTTCGAGGGTTTGAATAGCTCGCTTCCATGTCCTAGCAGCGAGTTATCGAAAATCGAAATGGCGCCAATGGGAGACTCAATGCATTTTCTGCAATTTTCTGATTTTGGGGTAAAATGTATTTTTGGGCCATAATTTTGGTTCCAGACATGCTAGGAGGTCAATCAAGGGCTCTATAGACGCGGAAGATCATGTAGTTTCCAAATAAAGTTTGAGCAAAAATTTTTACTCATATGATTGGCGTCCAGGGCCAGCCAAATTTGGTCAAAAATTCAAAAACACTCCCACTTTGGGAGCTCTTCACAGGAGAACCTCTAACCCAAATCGAAAATTTTTTTTATCGAAACTAGAAGACTTGCCGCATCCGTAGAGGGTTTGAAAAGTTTTCTAGCTATAGCGGCTGGCGAGTTATAACCAAAAAGTGCCGGTTCCGATCGTGGCCAACGCGAGATGTAAAGGTGTCAATAGAACGTCTTTTTCTAAAATCAGTCTCAAACGCAACAAACTCAGTTTTCGACCAGTTAATTCGATGTGGCAAAAATAGTGCGAGTTCAGCAAGCGCAGTTTTTTCAGGATGAAAATGTTTTGTGCAGTTAATGGGTTCTTTTTGTGTGTGTTGAACGAACCTTTTGCTTCACCAAAGTACTGCACTTCTGCTTGCAGTTCCCACACTGTGCGCAGTATACCCCTCCTTGACGATCAAAAGCGTGGATAGATTTTGCTGAACTTTTAAAATAAGCTTTGTCAAGTTCTGATTGTAGCTGATATAACAAACTGCTTAGCTTCTTGTTACATACGCGCATCCTCTCTTGTGACATGTGTAGGCCTATTTTTAATCTCAGATTTTATATTGGAATGTCAAAAATAAGACGTATTTGCAGCAATTTTCCAAAATTTAAATAGCATTGAACCCACTGTTCAATTCACTCAAGAAATAGAAAGTGATGGAGTTCTGGTTTTCCTGGACGTGAAACTAACCCGTGAAACTACCGGTCGTTTAGATGGACTATGCTGTTTACAGAAAACCAACGCACACAGACCGACACCCGAACTTTCGTTCACACCATCCTTTACAACACAAAAAAGCGGTTATTGCCATGCAATATTGCTATGCAGAGCAAAATGTCTGACTTCTAATGAGTCCAACTACCAACAAGAGATGACTCGCATTCAAGTAGCCCTCAAGAACAATGGTTATCCGCTCGATCGCAAAATTCGACCAACACCAAGAAAATGATAGAGAGCCAATCAGCAGTGGTGCTGCTGTTGCGATCGGAAAGCCCGAGCGGCAAGTGCGAAAAGCACTGTGGCAGCAAGCAACAATAGAGATCACATGCCATGATCACTCTATTATTGCTTGTTCGCTCCACATATATGTATGGTGTTGTTCTTCACGCACATCCCGTTCATGGTAAATCGCATATTCAACGCAATGTCAATGGAGAGGTTTCAATACCATTATTATCATGGGTAATCGGCAAAGTGGCAAAGATGTTTAAGGGATCACAAACTTAAATCGTTTTCCAGGCCGATGCGAATTGGTGACAAGGTGCGAAATGGTAAAGATCTTGTCCACCCTTTTGATCATAAAGGCTCGGTATACTGCGTACCGTATGGGAACTGCAACCAGAAGTTCTCCAACACACGCAGAAAAGAACACATTAACTGTATAAAAAATTTCCATCCTGAAGAAAGTGCGCTTGCTAAACACGCATTACAGTTGGAACATGGAACGAACTGGTGGAAAACTCTCAAGATTGTGGCGTTTGAAACTGACTTTAGAAAAAAATGTTTTATTGAATCGTTTTTCATTAATTCCACACCCAACGTCATGAACAAAAATAGTTCAGATCTTTTTCCAAAAATCTGCAAAGAGATGTATGGCTACATTTGACTAAATACGAGATTAAATATTTTGCTTCGTTCTGGCTTGTCTCGGCGTACAGTTTGTTTCTTAACACTGTTACTTTATTTTACCTTACAATCTATTCTCCGTTATCTACTCTGTCTTTTCAACGTTGTTATCAATGTCATCACTACGTCATGCAATCACCCGCCTTCGGTGAATTCTACTGCTTTCCTGTTCTCGTTGACATTCGCTCTGAAGAAAGCCTACTGTTAGTTGGCTGACACGTCGGAATCGTTTTCAAAAACGTTTTCCAGCAGTTGACCAAAGACTTTTATTACTGTTATGCTGTTGCTTGGTTCTGCAACATTTGTAACGAAGTGTCACGCTGTGAAGTTTATGCAAACATCCCATCGCTACCTCTCGCACTTAAATAGCACTCTTTCAGTCTTTACCCAGGGTTTATGACCATAGGTGTGAATGGGATGTTCGGAACAAATACCAAATTAAAAACTGCAAGCTTTGTAGTTTTTGATAGCTCCCTTTATGCAACCGCGGAACGACGAAACTCACGCAAAACTAAGCTTGCTTTAACAACGTGTCTATCAGCCTCCTTGTTCTGCCTTACGTTACTTGTAAAGGTTACCCCCATGTACTCGAGGCTTTCAATGTGCTGCAGTGTATTGGCGTTTACATGCGGTGTACGCTGACTAAAGTATCTGCAGAGACAAAATGCCTCGGTCATTTAAGGATTATTTTCATTCAAGGTCAGTAGCACGCACCTGCAATCATAATCGTTAACCTTGTGGCTGCGTCAGAGGTTGCATTTTTTTCATCTGTCGCAAAATCGAGTTGTTTCTGTCCTTTTACGCGGGCATCTGCACGAATTGCAGATGCCTTGAACAGCCACCATCCCTCTGCGTCAACTCTGCGTTCCGGGAACTCTCGGGAAAAGGACAAAACATTACAAAACATTCCATGCAAAGGTCTTTCTTACATCGTTGTCCGCGAGGTAGTAATCTGTAGGAACTTCTGCACCCTTTTGACACAAACGTCCAACACAAACTGGAACAAGTCAGCTCCAACGATACAGGAATCTCTGAATGACCACTTAACCAACGAAGCTCTGCACAAGGTGTTTTTGTGCCAGTCTCTGTGTTGAAAGAACGTGTTCATGAAGCACAGGTCGTCAGTTGTTGTAGCACAGTTGCGAAAGGGCTGGCATCACCATGTTAGCCAATCACACCATTCCATACCGCAAAATCGTTCTCAACGTGTGCATTGAAGTCTCCCAAAAGATAGTTGATGCGTTAGCTTCAACCCTTCGCATTCGCAGATCATCGCTAGTTTCATCCACGAATACCTGATGCGCTTGAGTTTGGGTCACACGCCTGTATCAAATACAGGGAGTGGTCTAACACCGTCAAACATACACGTCCTTCCTCCCAGTGGGTTCCATTCTTCAACACATGCTAGCTGATGGTCGCCTAACGTCCAGCCACACAGTGTAAGAGTCATGATGTCCAGTCGAAGAAATGCCAACAACAACAAGAATATTGTTTAACATCTTCAACCAGTTCGTTCTCTTCCCCTGTGTTGTTAGCGAAGTGTTGTTCCAGTTTCCATTCATTAGCTTATGGCAAGACTGATGTTGTGCGCGGCTTTCAATCCTCCCGTAGACGAAATACACTGTGCTGTATCGATTCTCCACCACGGATGGGTAGCGGGTGGGTATGGAGTGCTCCATTGGTGATGGTTGATCTGGAGACTTTCGAAAATTTTTAGAATGCCCTTTTCTGCTCATAACGTCAAGTCCACGCCTTGGTCATCCGCGACGACTGATTGGTGGTATTTTTGATTGTTGTGGGGCACTTGATGTTTGAATCATCACAAGGTATACCATTGGACAAACAGGTTGTGTCATTCGAGCAGCGACCTTTGCGGAAACAAGACTTACCACCGGAAAGCGTTACTGCGGGCATATGTGTCCCTTGCATTGAGTCTACAGCAAGCGCAGTCATGACGCAACTATTTCACCTGAAGAAGTGCAGTTGTGTGTTGCACTGTATCACCATTCGTGACAAGTAGGAAACACTGTGGTCCCCTCTGGCTGATACCCACCGTCTTCTTATTTCTATGAAATATTTAGAATTTGTCCCACATTTTGTAATAATTCTTGGAATTGGAACGAAATTGCTGTTGTTTGAGGTACAACGTTTCCATTTGTTCGATGCAGATTGCTGATTTTCATTTCAGGTTTTGTGAATTTTTATGTTCTCATTTTTCAGATCATTTCAAATAAACGGACTGGTGTAGATGTTGACAAATGGGATTATTTTGCTCGAGACTGCCACCATCTGGGCATACAAAACAGCTTCGACCATAACAGATTCATGAAACTTTGCCGAATCGTGAAACCTGAAACAACCAGAGGTTCAGATGGAAAAGAATCAAGTCAAAGAATCGGTGTTCACAAAAAAGTGAGTTAACTGGATTAAAAATCGAAACAGAATTCCGAACGCAGGTGTGACATTGGATCTTGCTGATTACGTTACATAGTATAAACGAATGTTACGCATAAGCATAAGGGTAATATGACAATGCCGGTAATTTTCATCAATAAGGCATCAACATGATATGTCCACCTTCCCGGAAATGTAGAGTGAGTTTTAATCCTACAAATAAGTATGTGATGGTTGAGCATGAGCACATCAACATATCTAGAATTAGATAATGTTATAATTGTGTGCTTTGCATCGCTCCAAGAAGCCCATGTTTTCCCAAACATGAATAAACGGACCAAACCTTGAAAAATCCTGCCGCGTTCACCATGCACTGCCAGCGATTTTACAACATATGGGAACGTGTTCGAAATCTGAATTGAAAATAGGTACGCTCCCGTGCTTAAATCGTCCAACTCAGGGATGGGAAATTATTTTTGCTCGAGGGCCACTTTGAGAAGTCCGCATTCAGCGAATGGCCACACCTTCTTCTGGGAGTAGAAGCCAGTATCGGTTTATAACCTCATGCACTAATATTTACTACGAGAAGTTGGAGGAACATTCAGATTTGAAGATCTTCCCGAATGCTTCTGCGGGCCACTAAAAACGCTGTGGCGGGCCATACTTGGCTACCCAGTCGCTATTGCCCACCTCTGGTCTAACCTGTGAAGAAAATTGTTCGCATTTTTAGTAGCGTCAGGAATTCAGGAACCACAATCGCGTGTGCAGGCATTCAAACATTTGACGTTCAACTCTATGCGTTAATGGAATTTTCCTTGAAAATAAACAAAAGGTATGTTTTTTAAGGACAGTTTTATCTGACGGCTGCTAAAATTCAAGTGCATGCAAACAATTACTTGCGGTTGAAAAATTGCACTGTGATCGATATTGCCAATGCCTGTAGATGCAAGTGTCAAGTAATAAAGGAAAGGACAGGTGGTTGCTGAATACTTTGTCCCTGCACACGAAAATGGATTTATTTTTGTTGTTTTTTGCCTCTTCTTTGTTTGAATTTAATGAATCATTATACGTAATTTTGCGTGCACAAAGCTCAAATTCACGCTATAGTTTTCTTGCTGTTTTAGTTGAACGTGTATGAATTCTGCATAATTTTTTCATGAGTTTTCTTCCACAGGAAAGCAACAACCTGTACGAGATGTTCCACGTCAGGGCGAAGCTCCATCGACGAGCCTACCAGCATCGCGTGCATACAGCAGCGGAAGCAATGTAAGTTGCATGCCGTGGTTGGCGCTTTTCTGTCAAAAGGGAGTTTTTTCACGTGAGTTTGTTATTTTCCTTTTTGCAGTAAACAGCAACAGGCGTCATTGATGGTTATCAAATCAAAATGTCATTGCAGCATGCTGATGCATTGCTTGAAAGATGAGTTTGTACAGGAAAGTTTCCTACCAGGGATTAATTTAATTCATGAATAACAACCCTTTAAGGACTGCAAAGCTACAGCAGTCATACCTTGCCGACCAATGGAGCTAACGAGTTGTTCAAATCCTCTAAAAAAGCAAAAAGTCTCCTAGCTTCGATTTTTATAATCTTTGCACTTATGTGTTTGAACGTATATGGTGTCACGTCACCACTGGGACAGGTCAAATGGTTTTTGCATGACGTCATCAGGACCTGAGAAAAATGTGCAAGTGGCAATTTACCCGTTTTTCTTTCAAAATAAACTAGACGAAAATCTGCATCTTTAGAGCCCTTGATTTGCCATCTAGCATCAGTGGTTAGCGATTAAGTTATGACCGAAAAACGATAATTAATTAATTCCCTATCGATTTCCCAGTAATACCTGCATCACGAATATATTTTGAGTAGCTGGGCGATATGGACGTAAATTGTCCCGGTTTGCAGGATCAGGCTTGATGGCGATGTTATTAGAACGATGATAAGTGTGGGGCGAGCTTTATATAACTAGCCAGGGTCCGGTATGAGGTCATAGCTTGTTTTCGTTGTTCCTCAGCCAGTGTTATGTGAAACTGGATTAACATGTTAAATGAAACACTTGTCTTTTTTTAAACAGTGCAAGTTACCCTTGCCCCGTTTTCTTCTCATAGGAATTCTTCTTATGACATAGCAAGCTCTGATCCCGAATCGCAGAGTGACATATTAGTGCTGGGCATTTATTTTTTTAGGATATGTGATGCCATGTGCTTTGCACGAGACACCAAACTCGTTTCTTTCACGGATGGTCGCACAAATGAGCAAACGGAATGCACCCTGGCTGATGCTGTTGAAGATATGAATGCATTTACAAACGTAGATGACGGTGTAAGTAACAATGGTATATACTCTGCAGCATAAAAGCTGGTTTCAGTTACGTATTACTGGCTAAGAATAATTTGAAAGGAAAGAATGATTCGCTTTAACAAAATGTAAAGAAAGAACGCATTTTTTATAAGTTGAGTACTTGCTTCAGTGCTAGGCAACACGCTAGTAACTCACAAAAATGTGTAGCATTAACAATTAGAAGCTCTAGGTTTGCTGCAAGCTTTCGAGGAATCAACCGACTGCGGGCTCTGCACGCTTTCATGTCTTCCGATGATTTAAACTTGCACACCTCAGTATTCGATTAATCAATTTTCACAAAGGTGGCACACTCGAATCTATCAAGCAAATGTTATAATAGGAAATCGATTTCACGTAATTTTGCACATGCCCAGTTCGAAAATCTCATTCAAATCGAATTATTCCATTTGAATAAGACTATTTGAATAATTATAAATAGGATTATTCTATATGGATAAAAGATTGATCATGCGTAGAGTTACGAGAAATCGATTTCCTGCGTCGCCGTTGTGGCGACTGGATATATGCTTCAATAAAAAGTTGAATTTATGCAAGTGTTTTTTAATTGAAGGTTTGATAGATGTCGTCTAGTCGTTTAAGAAAAGAAACATTCCTGATTTTTTCATACTAACAATTTACATAGAAGTTAACCAGTAGCAAATATTACGGCATACTTGTACTTAAGATATTATTGACTTAAGCTATATTTAATAAACAAACATTAAAAGAGTAATGAAAAGTAGCAAAATGTAATAAAGGAGAATTTCTCGTTTTGAAGGTGTTTGTAAATATGGTTTGAATTATTCATTCAGCAATATTGGTCCAACACTACTTACACCAATGCATATCAGATAAAACAACAATCAGTGTTCTATTGCAAATAGCTATTACAATAAACATAAGTTGTGGGGGGTTATAGCATCAGTACAAATCGATAAACGCTACATGATGAAAAACAGACGCCTGTTTTAAGGCATTTTTATGAAAACGTTTACTCACACATTGCAGCTTATTTGACCTTTTTATAAACTCTAGTCAAGCTAGCGAAGGTTGATAGACGAAATCAATATAGGGCCTATGATCGATTATTATTGAGCGTACGTTTATCAAAACAATTAAATAATTCTCGCGTGTAAACATTATGATTGCTGATGTTTTAAACAGGTATTCTATATCATGCTACGTTCAAAAGACACACCACCAGAATGCAAAAGGCTTTTGGAAAGAATACTGAAAAGAGACTTTTATCGTTACTTGGGTTGCGTGAGGTACACACTTCGGGATAAAGACGACGAGGACATTTTGAAGGTTTGAAAAAGCTGCAAAACAAAACCAAGCTATCGACATTACACACCGCATTTAAAATGTGTGCTATTCTATATAATATGTTGCCCTCCAGCTGATTTCTAGCTCCATTTTGTAGTAAGCAGTGACTAACCATCGTAAACTGATGCGAAAGCGAAGAAAATTCTCGTTACATTTCCGGTGAAACTGAAGAACAATTCCGAATGCAGGACCAACCATTCAAATGTTTTGCATATTTGTACAAATCGTTGCGATGGTAATCCCGACTTGACTATCTTTGCTTTGCACAAAGTCAAAATAAACCAAAACTATAGATCACCTCTCCGAAATATGTTTATCAACATGTGAAATGTATCTCTGTTCAGAAGAAATTTGAAACGATCAAGCAAAAAATGTTCGAGAGCTTAGAAGACAGTGGAAGGAAAAAGAGTTTGCAGGAAAAGGTTGAAATCAACGTAAGCCGTTGGCTTTACTAGATCGCTTTCTTTGCAGAGCAATGTCTGAAAATACCATTTTCCACGAATTATCATTGCACGCATCAATATTCTCGATATTAAAATGACAATGATTGAGCAAATGATATGACAAAATAAATGCAAGTTCAAACACAAACCGTTTGTTAATTCCAATGAAAGTCAAATATCGCACGTTTTTGAACACAAGTTTAACTTAAGCATGATAACGCTGTTTAAAATCACCTGAGCGCCTATTTTCCATAGGTGATGATAAAGTTTTTTTCACACATTGTAGTTTTCCATACATTTTTGTTCATTCCAACAAGCCCTGCAAAGTTTAAGGTTTCTGCTTAATAAAGTTTCAGCGTGTGTATATCATTGCTCAATGTTCACTTATTTTGGACGTTTTCCATGAAAGTGACGCTTTTTTCCCAAAATACGCTCCAAATGGGATCCGCGACGTTGAAGGCAAAGTTGCATGGGTCAAAACTGTGCAAAAGTGTCGATTACTCGAAAGCATTTCCGTTTGCGAATTTCCATGATATTTGCTCTAATTGCTGTCTTCTGTTCACCACTCGTTAGAGGGTTGCAGTGCACATTGTCCTTGATATATCCCTCACAGATAAACATCTGATGGATCGACTCCGGTAAATGCGGTGCCCGCTCAACATCGCACTCTCTGCTGATCAGTCTCTCCTTAAAACGCTCATTGATCCATTCAAATATGTCACTTGACTCCATTTTCTGGAAAAAGCGACTGAATTAGCAAAAACTGCTGAAGATGACAGACTCAAGTTTAATTCCAGAAAAATATTTTGAAATTTCATGGAGTTTCTCACGATTTACTAAACTTTTATGGTTTCTGTTTTTCGGTCATCCTGCACAAGTAATCATCAACGAAGCCAAAAATATAACGCAGTTGTTTTTGATGATAAAGAGAGGTTTTACCGAACACTTAGAAAACGTGAAGTTAATTGAAAATGCAAGTTTCTCTAAACACATTTGGCCAGGCGTTTTTGTATTCTGCTGTGTTGAATCAGATCAAGCGCTAAACTTGTTGATAGGTGGCCAAGTTCGACTACGGAATGAATTCCAAAAATCCGTGCGATTATTTCTACTTCTACACCAAGGAGGATCCTAATGTGGGAAAAAAGATCAATAAATACGAGATCTCAGGAATGCTTCCTGAAAAATTTGGGGTAGGTTTTAGTCCATGATGTTCACTTGGTACAAACTTATGCTTAACAAATTCTCTGTAGTTCACGCTTCACTGTTGTGAAAGGAATACGAGGTTCGGGTTTTCAGCAAATGCGACTTGACTGATGACGAGAACAATCAGGAAAACAAGGATCACGAGGAGATAAAGAGTATATTCAAGGAGTGGGAGGTGAGTTTACTGAACCTACAGTATCAGTATTTTGCAAAGTTTATTCAAGCATGGATGCTACAGGAGAAAACAACTACAGTTTTTTCTGTAGTCAACTATAATTTTTCTGTCCCAAAAGCTGGACAAAACAGCAGGCCAATGCCCGTGGTCCACTGGCCAGGATACGTGGTCGCATTTCTGACCTTACCTGGTCGTGTCCTAATATAGAACATGAAGAACTATCCGAGTCTAATGAAAATCATGAGATGATTTGAGACTTTCAAGAGCTGTGGCCTCCGCGAACGTACCTTGAGGTAAAAAGGATTGAACGTTAATCAATAGGGCTGTTTCAAATTTGAAAAAGAACACTTTTATAGTTTTCTTGTTAAAGGGGTTCCCAAGTTACACCAAACGTTCTAATTTCGAAACCATGTTTCCAATATTAAAATGGATTACGGGATAAGCTTGGACATAAATTGTTCTTGAAACTATTATTTCTTGAAAAATGCGAATTTCCGTGGGATATACATGAAGAGCATCCGGGAGATCTTGTCCCGGATTCTTGCTTTGCAAGACAGCGAGAGTTGTTCGGACAGCTTGCTTTTCAATTTTTTATAAAAAAGGTGTGAACATTGTTCAGATTCAAATTATGTTTAATGGCGCAGTACCAGGAGCCCTGAGCTTATGCGGATCTTCAACTGACGTATTGTACAATGTCGTTAAAAAGCACAACAAAATAGCGCTTTTTATCCTTATTGCCTACAGTTGGGTCAAATAATCAACTGAAAAATACCACACAAAAGCAAAATATTCCATAAACAGTAAAGTTTTTATTACTCTGTCCTCAGTACTGAAGAAATGCAAACACAATACGCAGCGTTCTCTTTTTCAAACTAAACCATTGCAATAAATATTTTAATATATACTTTTTCAATTTAATTCACATGCTAATTTTAGAAAATAATGATTTATGATGATTTTGTATTTAGGCATGCCGGTGAAGTAACATCAACTTGAAAGATATTTTGAAAATGGTTTTAATTCGAAATTGCTCTTTGAAAGTTGTGAATGAAATTGCGACCATTCAGTATGTCATGGTTGCTTTTAAAAAATATCTTGATATTTGTGGGAATGTCAGCACCATTCACAAAACCACTTGAGTTTAATACTTGTATAATGAAAAGGAGATAAAGTAAATCGATACGATAGAAGAGAATGAGAAAAAAATAGCGAGACAAAAAAGTTGGTTGTAGAAAGGAATACATATGAAGGAAAAGAAAGGAACAGAGCTATAATTTTGTAGCATTTGCTTTGTTAAACTTGAATTTATCTAAAAATGAACTTTGCGCTATCTAAAGCAATCTGATCAAGAAAGCATCCGGAAATTAGCGAAAAATTCTTCCTGTCATGTTTACGTGGGGTAAAAGCAGACAAAAATGGGTTGTTTCCACTTTGGTGTGCGCATTGCTGTTTAACTGCAAATGAAAAGTGAACGAAGATCCACTTGTTATTTAACAACTTAATTTATATTCTTAATATGGGAAGTAGTTCGATATTTGCAGTTCTATTTTGATCTGGGTTTGTTTGCTTTGTCGATGGTTGTGCAAGTTGTAAGCGTTTGTTGCTGAGAGACGTTGGACTACTCAGATGTACTCATGGTTTTTCTTGTTCAAACTAGGCTCACGTGGCGTAAAAATTGCATTGCATTATCGGAGCTCTCCGTGAAGGAAAACGAATCCGTCTAAGTTGGTTAATCTAGGCTAAAGCAGACTAAACCATGCATAGGCGCTTTGCAGAGTACACGCGCCATTTAAGAAAATGCGGCAACAATGTCTTATCGTCGCACAAGGATGTGAAGTGTGTAACGGCCTTCTTGAGCAGTCGTTATGTTTAGGAAAAAGAGAAGGTTGAAGCCAATCCTTTTATGAAGCGGATGGAACATTCCATCAAGCAAACGTAAGCAAACCATTTTTCTTATTGTTTGTCCGCTGCAAGAGATTTAAGGATTGCAGCGCCACAGGCTGTGAGTGAAGACTGACAACGGTGCATGACTACTGCGTTTTATTGCTAGTCTACAAAACGCATACCATGTACACGGATACCGAGTTTGATTTTTCAGCGTTTAGAAATCTAACTATTTGCAATATAAACAATTTGTTAAGATACGTACTTGCTAAACGTTCCAGTAAAAAAAAAATTCTGGATTCGGATCACTCAAGAAACTTCGGAAAGGTCTTTACACTTACAAGCAAATCGGTAGTTTCTCAATGAGGACGATATTGCAACAAGTTTGTTTTTCAAAGCTGTCTAGTGTGTTATCAAACTTTTTCAGAAAACAAATCTATAGAAAACAAGAGCTACTTAAAACTGCACTGTGGAGGATTTTGAAAGCCAGGATTTGGAAGTGTTGGCAGTGTGTCCATATTAGTCCCGTTTATGATCCCATCCGATCTAAAAAAATTTAAACGATTGTGGATAAAATGTTTTGTTTAAATGGAAGACCGATTACCCCGACATAGAAAGTTTGTTGCAGTCTGGATTGCAAACGTATAATTGCCAGGCAATACTGTTCATGCATGTTGATGCAATTATGTGCATTTTTGATGCGTGTTGTGCATCTGTTTGGTTGGTTAGGTATGTAAGAGGTGGTGCAAGCTTAGACAAATATTATGAGCAGTTCATAAAATTCCGCTTTGGCGTACGAGCTCTTTTAGTGATGGATCAGTAGCAAAACTCCTCTATTTTCTTTCTCAAACTAATTAAAAACAAGCTAAATTCACAGTAGGTGTCCATTAAAACAGCGGCAATGGGATATAACTAAAAATTACTAACCTTAAGTTGACCTTTTCATTTCAAATAGATTCAAAGTTGTTAGATGCGTTTCGCAACACAGTGGCACTTCAACTGTCACTGCAATTGAATTGCAACTGAAGTCTAAGGCTAACATGTGATAGCACAGTGTCATTATTTGAGTATTGCTACTGCAGCTTGGTTCCAACTAGAAGTTTTGACCGTGGCAGGAGCACAGAATGAATACTTTCAATCAGTGTTTCTCAACCACCAGTCCCCGTTGTGTTTTTGCTGGTCCGCAGAAAAGAAGCGTACATTTGCACAGTATATTTCAATTACAAAGCACATGCCGCAACCAAACAATTTTGTGTATCCTCTCAACAAAAATTCAAAATAAACCGAAATATGCTAAGGAGTGTATTATGATTACACATGCATTATGACATCACCCTTAATAACGATATGATGCAATAATTCTCAAGATTTCAATTTGTTTTTGTGCTCACAAGCATAAGATTTAACCCGTTTCAAATTCATCATTGCCAGCATGTAGCTCCGGCATTGACGGTCGTTGCAGATACAGTGTGTTTCTGTTAAAACGTTTGGATTAGTTTGTACATCATAACATTATCTGAAACCCTTTGAGTTGAATTTAGGCTTGATTAAACAAATATTTAGTGCAAGCTTGGAAGATGGAGCCAAAGAAACAGCAGAGTATTTCAGTGTTTTTTTAATAAGAAAGCAGTACTGTAAAAACTTATCAAATAGTCTGAGTCCCATTTCGCTCAGCAAACATGAAGGCAGTGCTTCGATTTTGCAACAAGCCGTGCAGAGGTTATGTCCTGATATTTTAAATGGAGCAGGAGAAAGCAAAAAAACGAAAAAAGGGATGTTTGTCAGGTAATATGAACAAAAATACTTGAAGTTTCATTCACTGCAGCTTCTGGTAGTGAATTTTCTTCGCTGCCCTTGTGCTTGCTATGCTCCCAAGTTCTTTCAAACGGTGCGATGAAACCTTGCACACTTGAAAGTCAGTTGAATTCTAACCTTGCGGCTCAAATAAGTCGCTGGCCCATTTTGAAAGACTGTTTGGTGAAATCAAAAGTAAAAACTTGAAATGAAACAGTTGACAACCACCGAAAAGTCTCCCCTTAGTGCATTTTAGTTGATTGCTCTTCAATATCCAAAACAAAACGAAACGTTTGCGATTGGTGAAGAGCCGATAAAACCTTGCTTTATAGCTGCAAGTAAAGAAATTGTGGACTCTAAAGCAGCCCGAAAACATAAAGATGTGCCTCTTTCGAATAACACAGTTCAAAGGAGAATTGTAGACATGGCAAAGTATGTTGAAGACCAGGTTATAGAGGGGATCAAGAAATCGGTATACAGTTTTTTTTTAAGGAAAAGGCTAGGTACCCGGTATGGACCTGTAGGGACCGGATTTCTCTGATTCTAGGGACCCGATTTGAAATTCTAGGGACCCGAATCGGGTCCCTAAAACACCTTAAAAAACCCCGGGTATATTTTGCTATTCAACTTGAATCAACTTACGGGAGTAACCGTGTCATTCTGCTTTGTTTCGTGCAATACAAAGTAGTTGATTTCGAGGAAAAACTTCTTTGTTGCCTTGAGTTGCCTGGTAAGACCACCAGCTCAGGGATATTTAGGTCTCTTAATGAATAGGCCTGCTTTCTTGAGCATAACTTGAATTGGGGCAAATGCATCGGACTTTGTACGGACGGAGCTGCAAATATGACTGGTTTTCGTTCTGGTGCGATTGCAGAAATACAAGACTTTGCTCATAAAGAGATGTTGACCACTCACTGCATAATTCACTGAGAGAAATTATCTGCAAAAAATGTTGCCTGAATTAAACACAGTATTGGATGACGTTGTCAAGATTGTAAATGAAACTCGTAGTCAAGCTTTGAACTCCAGATTGTTTACAGCGCTATGTGAAAGTATGGATTCGCAGTATCAACGTCTCATGTTTCATGCAGAAGTAAGATAGCTGTCGAGAAGGCGTGTTCTTTCGCACCTTTTGGAACTCAAGGAAGAAGCAAAGCAGTTTTTGCAAGAGACAAACTCTTCAATAACAGAACTTTTGTTAGATGAGATTGGATGAGAGATCAGCATAGACTAGATTTAGAATGTACCGGCACAGAAGTATTGTGGCTGGAATATCGAACTTCAATTGCATTCTCAATTACATACAACTATGGCTGAAACCAATATAATAGATTGTAATT
>Ga0210059_1002699_pt1 | contig 27991 bp, 20 predicted proteins | sample Ectturendosymbi2_FD_188042 | JGI IMG/M metagenome (GOLD analysis project Ga0210059, IMG submission 188042) | Ecteinascidia turbinata endosymbiont from Florida, USA - Sample 2 (SPAdes) (version 2) | ecosystem: Host-associated > Tunicates > Ascidians > Unclassified | place: Key West, Florida...
CTCCCCGAGCAACCCTTGTTTCCGCTGCTCCCCGAGCAACCCTTGTTTCCGCTGCTCCCCGAGCAACCCTTGTTTCCGCTGCTCCCCGAGCAACCCTTGACTAACTTTCCAACTTATGTTCCCAGTGCTCACACCGATTCAGGAGCGAACAACGATGGTCCCGAATCAATCGAATGGGACTTTGTAAAGGACGGGTCCGGCCAGCCGCACCCTGAGCCCTTGCTTGACAAGGTCGGTGTGCTGAGCTACATCCTTGAGCCGTGCAATGCGAGAAACAACTCTAAAGCGGATGTCGAAACGGGTGGTTTGGATGTTAGAAGAGAGGACGGTGATGAACGACCCACTGAACTGCATGAGAGGGAGCCTGCCTCCATGCCCATACACGGACCGGGGCCATGTAAGATGTTGTCGTGTTTTTCCTTTGTCTGTTATCTTATATTTCAACACAGTTTGCTGATGTTGTGCGAAGACACTTTGTATGACTTCACCGGCTTGCAGACTCACCAGCTGCAATGGTCAAAAATAACTTTGATCCGTGTGAACATGCAGCGGATCGAAGGAAGGCGGTGAAAAGGAAATCCGCGGATTTATCGGATAATGTGCTGGACAGAGTTTTGGTGGAAATGAAGAATTGCAACAAAGGTTTGTGATTATTTTCTTGTAGCATGCCATGCCGGCTGTTTAAACTTGGTACTGTTAAAGATTAAGGCGTTTCACAAAAGTGTTTATAGCTAGCGCAATGCTCACACAAAGCGTCACCACTGTGCGCGCGAGATTTTAGATACAGTGTGCAATGTTATCTCAATTAACGAAGCATTTTTTGATTACTTGCCTGGTCATTTACGGTTTCGTGTTTTCATATTTGGCCATTATTAGCAGCTGGCCACACTCGCCTGTGAAACCCTTGCTTATCAAGCTTCGTTACACCGACTCACATCTTTCAGCTGCTGCGGTGGATGAATACGACTTGGTTTTCGCTGGATTCGCCGCCCAGTGCCGACAACTACCGAGGCAAAAGTGGCTCAAAGTCCAAATGAAGGTTCTCCAAGCGATAAATGAAGCTTTCTCTGAAGATTGTTGACAACTGCCTGTCGCCAAGACCGTGCATGTTGTGGAGTGGACGCTGTCAGACATGTTGCCGGGTTTTGCTTATTTAGGGGGTATCACCACTGCCCGCCCCCCAGTAGCAAACGATGGTGAAGTTTCGTTTTTCTGAACGGCGGTCTGGGCGTACTTACGTGGACGATACATGTGAACACGGTCTTCTGACTGCTCGCATGTTGCCGGTTGTTCTTGCATTGTTTGCTATTGTGCAGTGTTTTTGCGAAATCCTGAAAGGCGCATATGTATATGGTCTGAGCAGAAGTCTTGCTTCTGTCATCTAAGTGCCTTGTACATGTGAACCTGCAAAAGTTTTTGTAAACGCTCCGGGCCGTGAGGGGTAGAGAGTAGAGACAGTTCGCCTGGGACTGGTCCGCAGTCTTCACCCGTTGCGCTGAATATCAAGCAAACGTAGATGATTATTTACTCACCTGCACAGTTTGAATGATCAGGGAATGTCGGACACCGTCCGTCATTCTTGCTGAAGTGAACCCTCCTTCGCAAGCGCGTATATTACCCAGTGCCTCGTGCACTTTTACTCTCGCTTTTGCAATTCCGGCTTTCTGCTCACCCAGTGTCACTTGGTGGTGAGGTGCCCGGAATTGCTTTTGGAAATCTTGAAAGTTGTCGGACCTCAGCACATTTTCGCGATATTGTTAAAGAAACAATTGATTCCTTGTGACGTTGCACTGGTCACAATGGTCTGCAGCAAAGCGATGACTCACCCCTCATTTCCCCCCTTGTCAGTTCATCTCGGTATGCCGTTGCAGCTCAAGCATTAAGAGCTGATGCACAGAAATGAGGTTGTTTTTTTGCCACTGAACCTCGATCACTCACAGATATGGATCCGTTCCACATGAGTGCGCGACACCGTCACTGCTCGCGCGACATAGAATCTACCATTTGTCAAGAGCCGTGCAAAAAGATTCGAAGTAAATTTTTTATTTTCAATACAAACTACCCCAACGCATCCGTTGACCAGGGCCTCCTTTGAGAGAAATTTTACCAGGGGAGTACGAAGACCGGTACCGGCCTCCTACCTCCAGGTGCCTCCGTCGAAACCTGTATAGCTTGTTTCTATAGTAATTGGAATATATATAAAACAGCTACCATGCCGAGATATAGAAATATATTAATTTTGATACTGGCAACTAGCTTATACACTAGTAATTCTGGGCTTGATTATAGAAAAACTTAGCGTACATACTTTTATCTTCCCGGGCCCTGGTACGATGTACCTCTCGTAGGCCCTGGGCCAGGACCGCTGTTCTCAATTTTATTGCGAGGCGGGACTTCGAATACGTGCGAATGTTTGGCAGACAATAGGTAGTGTTACGTCACTGACAGTCAAAAGCTTATCTGCAAAGTGTGCGGCAGGAGAAGGTTGTGGGGTGTCGTTGACATGCGAAAAATGATCGCTTTTCGTTACTGGGAAATGGCCTTTGTTAGCAAATCATGAGTTCAAACGTCCGGTACCGTGTGCGGGGGTGAAGATGTGGGGGGAGATAGCTGCGAAACGAATTGAGAAAGTATATCCTGTTAAAACTTTAGTCTTAGCCGAGAAAACGCAGGTTCATGCTGCATGTCGGGCGTTTAAGAGGAAAAATGAAATGACTAATAACAAAGCACAACAAAACAAAACATACGAAGGTGAAAAGCATATTAGTAAGGCGAGCACTAGGAAAGGCGAAGGGTATTGTTGCGATCGGAAAGCCCGAGCGGCATGCGCACAAAGCTTCACACTGTGGCAGCAAGCAACAACAGAGATCACGCGCCACGATCACTCTATTATTGCTTGGTTCGCGCCACATACACTGTGTATGGATGTTATTCTTCACGCGCACTCAACGCAACGCCAATGGAGAGGTTGCAACAGTACGAACTTTTATAAAAATGAACACGAATGAAGAATAAACCGGCATATTGCCAAGAGAACAATTTTCCAAATGAAAAAGATCAGAGGCTTCAAGTTTTCAGAAATTTGGGACCAAAGTAGATACAATTTTTTCCGTTCTTTGCTACATTAAACCTAGATGTGCAGGTGGATTTGCGTGTTTACAATGTGTGTGAAGCTTTAGGGGTCTCAAATTGCTCCGAGGGCCAAATGAGGACTTAAAAACTAACCCGGGGGGCGCATTATGGCGCTGACGCAACAATATCAATACCTGAACCTTACTAGAAACAGTTATACATCTTATATCCTGAGAAAGGTGTCGTGAGTTAAGGCAAATCATTTCTAGCCTTCTATACGTTCGTTTAAAAAGAACTTGTTCACTTGCTGGCCGAGCCCTTTTTAACACCGATGAATAAAATAAATCACGTGAATGTTAATTATTTGAAAATTCTCGAAAAGCATCGCGGGCCGCGTGTTTGAGATCCCTATTCTAGTCACGAGATTTTACTTATGAACGTTGTGGTATCGGGTGGACTTAGTATTTCCTACACCTTCACTGAAAGACGTGCTCTGTTAGTTTAGGCAAATAATGGTAATGAGGCTGAAGCCGTCGCAAGTAACTTGACGCTGCGAAAAGTTTCCACTGAATAGACTTTGCTGTCGGAAGAAACCTGCAAATTAAACATAGAGAAAGATAATTTTCCACCGATTTGGCGAGTGTCTCCACTGGACAGTGATTCATCGAACAATAGGAATGGAGACCGACGCTTTTGTGCGTGAATAACAACCTTTGACACAGCACAGTGCCTCTTAAAGTCGTTCTCCATACCAGCCTTGAGATTATAGTTACTGAAGCTGGAATTTGCGTTCATGCGGTATAAGTCAACAAGTTAAGTCGCAAAGCGCTAGAAAAGATTCTTGCCTGAACCTAGTTTGTGTGGCGTGCCTCCGAATGAAGCCAAGCATGAAATTGAATACTTGTTTTCTGTTTCGTAGCAAATTATCTGATAGTGAGAATGTATAACGCATGTCACAACGATTTTCGTGTGGCCGCGAGCGCAGTCAACAGTGAAACAGCAAATCGAACGATCCATGCGTGTCGAGAGATCTCACAAAACAAGAAAAAATGAACTGGGCGGTATCCTCCCCCCAAAGCGGGGGTGCACAACCTTTTAGCTGTTGCCAGTCGCATTACGTTTATTTTTATGAATTACGGCTGTCAGTGACTTCAAGATGTTTTTATTTTTTTGCGTTGCTTCTGTTCTGCTTCACATACACTGAGCCCAGTCCGCTTCCACACGTCTGTTTGACTGTCTTTCTACTAAGTATCCTCACATCAGCAGACAAAGAGTTTTATTAATGCAAGGCTGCCATAACTTATATTTCTAAATACATGTACACGGCAGCATAAATTATATCGAAGACCCCATGCAGGTTGTGCACCACTGCTCAAAGGAAATCGAATTTACGGCGATGGTTGAAGCGAAGTTCGTGACGTTGGTCTATGCTTGTTTGAGGAGTCATAACAAAGGGGTTGCACTGAAATTGCTTTGCGTTTCCTCATTTCCAACGAAGTTACGTGAAATCGATTTCCTATTAAAAATTTGCTGATTGATTCTATGCTTGTCTCCCTTGTGAAAATTAGTTATTTTACGAAGTCTCTCGTCTCGCTCTGGCGCCCTCTTCAGCCGAGCGGGAAAAAATATCGCTTTGTGTCCACTCAAGGTCACTCAAGGCCTGTTTTGTAGGAGGCCTTGGTCCACTGCGATCGTTCCGCTTCACTGCGACTGGTTTCCATCTCGGTGACGCGAATGGTGACGAAGATGTAGTGACGTCAAAGCAACGCGTCGAGCCGCGTGCTTAGCCCGTCATGCGTTGTGATCAACAAGCGGTTAGATCCACCTGCTGGAACCAACTGTGCTTTCAAAAAATCAATTTTTACCTGAGTCAACAATATCTGGCCCGAATTGGTCATTTGTTGTCCTCGGACCAGAGTAAAAACGGACACTCACACCAAAACACGAGTGTCCTGGTCTCACCCAAACCACAAATAGCTGCTAAGTTGTAGCGTAATGGCAGCTGTTTATTCTTCAACACAGATTAACGGAGTTGAGAATTCACGATGTCTTCTCCGGCTTGGACCATCCCAGTCCAGTCACTATTGAGGAAATGCACAATGCTGAGGTTGAAGTGAAAGTAAAGAACAATTTGCGGGTTCAGGAAATTTTCATGGAGATGATGATCGATTTGTTCGGGTCAGTTCTCGTAGCTCGCTTCTGCAGTCCGCGTTTAACTTTCATCAAATCTTGCGTCACTGTGATATTGTGAATTGGATACTTATCCTTCTTATTTCTTGACGTCGTTTTAATTCTCTGTCATTATTTTTTCTTCACAGCAACACGATATATTACGTCGACCACGAAATAAACCAGTTTCGAACGGACGAGTTCATGGAAAGGGTCCAATCAACAGACTTGCCTTTCTATCTCAAAGTTAGTTCAGTTGCAGCTTTGTCATTTGTGGGAAGTGAGGCTCACCGAAAAAATGAAAGTTCGCATCAAACAGTAGACTTGACCACTATATTTGGTCCTCCTCCTCCTCAAATTCAAATCGCTGTTTCATCCGTTGATCGTTATCATCAACAGAAACAGTGACTGAGCGATGTAGGCGATTGTGACGTCGACTTTCGCGCGTCCTCCGGCGGTAACAATTGAACAAGTTTCCAGTCGATTGTTTTCCACACAGGTGATCAAGTCGTACATGTTCAAGCGCTTCGTGGAGGATCGCTTGCGGAGGAATGAAGATGCGTTCAGTCGCGTGGTTGAGATGAAGAGGAGGAGGCCGGGCGCTGGGGCGATTAAAGGAAGAAGGTGAGGTGCAGTCCCAAGGATGTGGCCAAAAAAATGAAAGTTTTACACCGTTTGTTGCGACACATAATGTACTGTTGTCACTCAGACAAATAAAAATTCGGGTTCGCTTTGTGTGATCTTTTAGATGCCGATTATAAGTATAAGATCACGATTTTAGTTTGCATGAGAAATAAACCTTATGTTTGATGTAGACGTGTTAGCAAAGCTTGATAACGAAGCCGCATTTGTGATGGATACGACACGGTAAATGTGAAGTGTTAAAAGTTAACGTTACATCTATTGTGCCGTGGTACATCGTAACCTATAGAACACAGGGGTCTCAAACACGCGGGCCGCATGTGGCCCAAGAGGGCGTTTTGTGTGTCCCGCGATGCTTTGTGGGAATTTTCAAATGATTAACATTTTCGTTGTTTAGTTTATTCACCGGTGTTTAAAAGAACCCGGCTAGCAAGTGGACAAGTTCCTTTTAAACGAACGTAGAGACAGCTTGAAATGATTTTTCTTTAACTCACGATACCTTCCGCAGGAAAGAAGATGTAAAAGCTGTTTCTAGAAAGTAATGAGGCCGAAATACCGCCATTGTTGCATAAGCGTTATAATGCAGCCCTCGGGTTACTTTTTAAGGCCTCATTTGGCCCTCGGAGCAAATTGAGTTTGATACCCCTGCTGCAGAACGATTTCTTAATCACAAAGATCGCAACCTGCCCCGGTGCAACTAATGTTGGGTCCGTGAAACGTTGACTCTGGAAGATATAAATAGAAAGTTTCACTTCCGACTAGCAGAAGCTCTGCTCTTTCGACGACACGATTTTGGTTTGCGTGAGAAACAAACCACGACTTCGTATTACCTCTGCGCCACGTCTTCATTGAATCAAAACATTCGACGCACCCTGCACACATCCGGGTTATTTTCGACGCACCCTGCACACATCCGGGTTATTTTCAGAACATTTGGCAAAGTACGTTCGGTCGGAGATGTCCTGATCGCTCCTCAAATAAATCGTACCGCGAATTCGAGGACATCGGAGGTTTCAAGGCTTCCTTCCGGTTGGGCCAACACGGAGATGGACGGTTCACCCCTCGGTTTCACCCCCAGACCTCTCAGTCGAAGGAAAATGGAAGAGAGCGAAAACGGTTGTTTTATTTGTTATTGTTGCTGTTTCCGTCCAGAGCTGGCGTCGCGAAAAAGCATGTTTGCCAAAAACCAAACTTGTCCTTTCCAAGTTCTTTGTTGATTTTCTTCTGAAATGATACTAAGTTTTACGCTACTGCGGAGTTTAAACTTGAAAATATGACAGTAAAAAAAAAATAAAACTTGAAAATATGACAGTAAAAAAAAAATAAAACGTGAAAATGTGAGAGTTGTTCAATGTGTGATGTTCAGAATACTTAGTGCTGGTTTGAAAGGTCCGTCGGATGGAACGAGTACCTTGCTTCTTGTTTAACCATCGTTACATGTGGAGGGTAATCTTGCCAGGCCTTCAGTGCAAAGCTTTCTTTTTATTCGCGCTCACTGACGTTCTGATTATTTTTTCAGGTGAAATAATGAAAGGTTTAAGAAATTGCATGTCGGTGAACCTTCCTACTTTCCCAGTTCTTGGAACAAATTTCGACCCTGGTGAGGAGAGGCCTTATGACCTCAGATATCGGTGCTTCTCTTAAAAGCTTTTGCTTCACTTAGTCATTATGACATTGTCGGCTTTTCGACGTTTTTTACAAACTGTGTTCCACTTTATTTTTGGATGAATCTTGGCGATATATCCAGGGGTGTTCAGGGGGGGCGGGGCGTGAAACAACGTCCAGCATTAAAGAAAGTAATTTTTCAGGGCACTTCTACGGCCGCTGTGTCGGTGTTGCCACGGAAACCATGAAGAAGCTGTCCGGGTTGGAAGAGGCCTGCACTGACCCCCCGTGTGTGGGGCGATGCGGGGCGTCAGTGAGGTCGGCTTGTTTGATGATGAGGGGGTTGTATCGCATCGCGCAAGGAGAGTTGCTGGAGGGGCTTGAAGACCTCCACGCCATCGAGCAAGTCGACTACCGCATGTTCCAAGAAAAGTGAGGATTACGTTTTACTTCTTTCCTGCGAGCGAATGCCTGTGATCCGGGAATCTTTGAGGATTTGTGGAATATACGCTTTAGCGTCAACAAATAGTTTTGTTTTCCACGAACTAATGCCTTGAAACTGCGTGTTAATACAGTTTAACGACTTAAAATTGCAAAAAACAGGCCTTAATAGAGTACGTTCTCTGTTGTTCAGTCATTGTGGTCTCGAGTAGACATTCTCTAATCGTCCTGCAACATTTCTTGTATCTTGCGGTGCATATCACTCAGATGTGTCGCTGTGTGCTGTGGCGTGTTCTACCCGAATGTGGTGCGGTGTGTTACACGATGTGTTGTTGTGCTAATAAAGAAGTGGGGCCTGCTCGATTGATGCGTTGGAAAACGCGAAACTAGTTTCCCCGTCAATTAACTGTGACTGATTTACTTGCCACCATCTTTGTGGCCTTTAACTATGAAAAATAGATACGCTTGCAAGTTTTAATCGTCGCAGAATAATGAAAGCAGAAAGCAGGCAGACTCCTCAGAAGCTTGCCGCAAGGCTAAAGTTTGCTTACTGTTATATTCAGTCATATTTACTCCGCTTCTTCCAGGTAAATTGTGGAACGGTTTTGCATCATGGCTGAGAAAGATTTTGCTGGGGAGGGTGTTGCCCTAAACTTTGCCAACCGTTCATGAAGTTAAGCAAAATAGGGAAACATATGGGCACGCCTGCTCTTTTCATTGCAACAGAAAGCAATTTTTCTCAACCACACACTTCGAACAATCATATTTGAAGAAATCTTTCTCGTTTTGAAGAAAGTTCACCCAGTTTACTGTGAATGATATTTGTCTCTCAAGAGCAAATTTTTCCGGCTCTTAACCACGCAGCGTAAATCCTCCCATTTGATTTCCTCGATAACCCCCATTGTAGAGAGTATTTACTTGAACATAGATATGTGTAAGTTTGAATCATCGCAAAAAGATGAAAGCAGAACTCAGTTGGCTGATTCCTCGAATGTTTTCAGCAACTTTAGAGCTTTTCATTGTCTTCTAAGAGATTGGATGCATTTTAAGCGTACACCGTCGGCAAATTCAATCAATTATTTCGACACAGCGTTTGTATCGACACATAATGTACTGTCGTTTCGCATTCAGGCAAATCAAGAAAGTCTTCCATGTCTTGTCTCCGCACCAGCTGGAGATTCTAAGGGAGAAGCCGTTTTACAAGGGGGACGAGTTCTACGGCAACAGCGAAGCGAAGTCAAGAAACGAGTCTCTGTACTACAACGACGATGACCTCCCCTACAACCCCCTCGGTAACCGCGGATGTCCCCTTGAACGTTATACTCGTCACTCACAAGCCTTGCATGGATTTGTACCCGATCTGTTGTCGTGCTTCACTCAGACTGATATGTTTTTGGACCATGAAGTGAAACCAGATCGTTAGTTTTTCGCACAAACTAGTGCGAAGCTCCTGAACTTAACAAGCTTGAGCAGTGGCTTTAACAAAACTGTGAGTCCGGTGTTTGTAACCATGCATTCATTTGTGGCAGATGTAAGATGCGGTGTGGGTGGTTCTCAGATAAACATTTCATATCATGCACTGGGATTGCGCGGGCTCGTGCGATTTGACGTTACGATTCATCTCCATTTTATTGCTGTTTGTTTATGGTGGCTCTGGCTCATTGTTACGTAGTTCATAGTGGTTGGTTGGTAGCGCTGGTATGGGCCGCGGGGATGGTGTTGATGGTGACCGTTGTAGTGGAGGCGGAATGTACAACTCGTGAGGTTTACGTTTAAATCACTGACCTCAGAAAACGATGTGAAGGACGTTTTTTACGTCACAGGCGCTGCAAAACAAGTTTAATGTGTTGCTGTTGCATTGGTGGGTGTCATCGTCATGGCCGAGGGCCAGGGGGTGTCTAGAAAGATGTGGCCCACGATGTGCCCACCCAAAATTTTTGTTTGCTGCCATGGAAACTTGTTTTAGTGACATGACCCCCAATGGATCCTTCCTGTGAAGGAAAATATCTGGGGCTCCATCTCTGATGACCCAGGCCCGCGAAGGCGCCATTAACGATGTCTCCTCGTACTTCCGAGATCTTCGTTGCTTAACGTTGTGTACGTGTTCACTGGGTTTGTGTCAGAGGCACACCTGCTTGGTCCAATCCAACATACTGTTGTGCGGTGTTTGCAGATAGAGCAACATTCTCGCATATCCTGGAAAAGAGTGACGTCACCAGCAACAGTGACGTGATAAACCAGTTGTTCGAGGCATTGTCCACGGGATCTGACGAAGTGGACCCTGAGATATTTGCCTCATTCTACCACACGTGGATACAGGTGAGGTTGCTGTTGGAGTGGCTTCGCACAGGGGGATACATTTGCACGTGAAATGTCCAAAGCAAACAACCTGTTTTGATCAGACTCCAACACTCGACGGTAAACTTTAAATAAACGCGGTGAAATCTTTTTAGTCTCTTGAATCTAGTGTAGATTTCTGACGCTTTTCTAGCAGCCCACAACAAGAAAGTCATAACAAATTAGTCATCACCCACTTCTTCGAGAGGTTACTTCACGATGTGTGTCTGAGAGAATGTGGTCACGTGACTGCGGCACATGATTAACTGAAATATCATTGGTCACAACCCAAGCTGGGTTTCATGCGGGCAGATCGTTTGTCATGACTGCAACAAAACAGCAGCGTGGCCACCGCTTTCTTCTGTAAGAGTAATGAAAGTTAATGCAGTAAGTAGCAGTAAACTACAGCAGACGCCAGTGAAGGATTGGGCAACGAGTCAGAGTCGTGTCGAGAATTATCACCGGAGGCCATCAATGGCCAGGTGGTGTCAGTAGCGGTCCGCAGCATTCAACGAACTTCGCACACAGTGCAATGCATAGAAGTTTGTTGATGCGAAACACCGGTCAACGACGTAACCGATCATTATTGGCCTGTTGATATTCAAAGGTGTGGGAACCTGCCCACTTCCGGCTTTTCGCATGTGTCGGGGGGTGTTCCACCTTCGTGCGACGACTATGCTACATTAGAATATTCCTTTCATCCATTCTGCAATGCTCATGTTTGCTTCGCAGGCAAGGCACGATGGTGAAAACGCGCTGCGCAGCCTTCTGTCAGCCTCATCCTCCCACATTGGGATCCTTCAGGACTCTGAACGTCTGCTCAAGGTTTCGACTGTAGTGACGTCAAGCAAAGGATCTGGTCGATTAATATTGACAACCAGGAAGTAAGACAGACGCCATTTTGCTCGGTCGAAATGGTTTTGTTGATGAGATAATATGACGGTTCCTTATTAACTGATATATACGTTGTTCTATAAAAAGGATAGAGACTCGCTTCTTGCAGCGGTTTTGTGTTTGCACTCCTTTTTGTTTTTGGAAAAGTGCCGTTGACCATAAACAGGTGTTCATCATGTAGATATGTTGTATATATGTTGTCTTTTTGCAGGTTGTTATTCTTCACGGAACTTTACCAGGAATGCAAACATATCATGAGACTCCATCAAATAACTGACACCAAACTCAGCAAACCGAACTTCCGCTCATCCCTTAACCTCTCCATCAAAAGTGACGGTCTGTATGGTTGGATGACGTGTGTGTGGTTTGGTGACGTGTGTGTGGTTTGGTGACGTGTGTATGGTTGGATGACGTGTGTGTGGTTTGGTGGCGTGTGTATGGTTGGATGACGCTACCTGTTTCATGTTGATGCGACTGATTGGGCAGTCATGGTTGACTTACCGTGCGGTCACGGTTGATCTCGCATTGTTGCGAAGTTCGACCAACGACATATTTGTTGGAAATCAAATGACAGGGAACATAATCAGTGGACCACCATTGTCAATGTCGTATAGTTGGGGTTACATTGTTGTTTTTTTTGTCTTGATCAGATAACCCCAGCTTCAAAGTTCGACTAAAATCCGAATGTGAATTGTGGAAGAATCTGATCACTGAGATGAAAACGGGGAAAATGTTATCGAGAGGTAAGTCAGGAAACTTTCGGGCGGGAATCTCGTTTTTAAAAAATGCTTCATTGCCAACCTTCGCGAAGTGTTTCCGATTCGTGACAAAATTTCAAAACCCGGGTTCCGGGTAAGTGAGAGAAAATCTGCGTTGGAAACGCTGCTTCGCAGCTGCGAACTGTCTTTGTCCATGCCATGGCGTGAAGATAGCTTCGTATTGTGTAAAGTTAAACGGAAGTGCCAAATAGCCTTATAATGAAAATCACGGCCAATGAAAACGATGTCAACGACATATTGCAGACGTTTCGATAACTCCTGTTATCATCATCAGTGCATTGCAAATTGATCTTTGCAATTCTGGAAATTCTTGTGTCTCGTTGGCCAGCTAGACCTTGTGTCGCACTGGCCAGACACCGCCTGCCCCAAGCCAAGCAATCCCTGCCCCAGTAAGGTGCTGCCCAGTCCACTTGCCCCATCTGGGTAAATGGGGGAAGAGCAAAAGTCGAGAAACTGACTAAATTTTTTTTGATAATTAGCAGCAAAGTGTTGGCCGACTCTTCATTTCTGAGATCTTGTTGTAGGTCTGTGGCAACTTAATCTCCAAGAGGGAAACAAAATTGTCAGCTCTGGCCTTTAATCCTTTGCTTAGGTTCGCTGGCGTTCGACTATCCCCGCTCCTCTTATAACGATCGCCTCTTTTGTAGAGCTTCTGCCACATTACTGTGATGTACAGTTGAAAATGTTTAGCGCAGTGGTTCTCAATCTTTTCTCTACCACGTCCCCTTAAGTAACTGTCCTTTATTTCAAGTCCCCTTCAGCCCTGACTTTAAATAAATAAATTGGACCGAACACTTTCCCGTTCAAAAATTTCCCGTGTTGTAGAGCACGTAAGGGTCGCGCCCCCCCCCTGGAAATTTATTGACGCCCCCTGGTTAAGAACCATTGGTTTAGCGGATGAAAATGCCTCATCCATTCCTTCGATCACAGTGAAGCAACAGACTTGTTGCAACAGCGAGATTAGCTTTTCGAGAAGTTGAGTGAAAATGGCCGCTGGCTGTTGCCAGGGCCAACAGAATGTTACGCTCGCCCTATTCAACTACATGTCGTCTAAAGTGTTACTTCTTATTCGACCTTCGTGTTCATCAAAGCAGTTGAAATGCGTTGGACTTTCTGCAAAGTGGAAAAGGACATATGAACCAATAATAGCATATTCGAAAATAGCCTGTTCTGTTGTTGTATACCTAACTGTGGACTTTGACGTTGTACATCGATAGGGTTTTATTCTGGTTGTTGAGTGGAAGATGGCGCCCGCCTTGTCTGCCTCGCTCAGGGTAGCTGTGGGGAGTAAGTTCACATCCAATTTATGAGGGGGAACCCGCCATAGCTGCTCAATGCACTTTCCAGCCGTAACTACGAACCAAACTCAATATACTTTCGTCCGAAAAAAGAAAAAAAGTCCATTGACTTCATTTCCGTCTGGAAAGGCAGCTGATTGCTTCGCACAGTGCCAGCAACTGTTGGTGAAATGGCGGTCGCATTGCTCCACACATCAAGCAACTTGCTGCACATAGCGAGGTTTGTTCATGTTTTGCAGATTGGAAGGACCACGCCATGACGTTGAACAGTGCTGCGCAGAACGTTGCCATCGCTGACGCCCTCTATCTCGCCTCACAGGATGAAGGTTGGTTGTCACCAGTTGGCGCTGTTCTTGTTGTCATGGTGAACGCAGCGCGTGCGTTTCTAAGTTTGTTACCAGCAGTTTGATTGGAGTTTTGTCCATAAATCATTTTCATTACCGGCTTTTGGCGTTGTTGTGTTTCTTCAAAATTCGTGCATTGCACAGTGTACAAAATTCAACAACCACCATTTGCAGTGATAAAAGATAAATGACCTTTTTAAAATTTCTACTCGCTTCATGGCACTGCAATAGATAGAGTTTGCATCATACAGTCGTACGTTTCACATGAACTTTCCATCGGCACGAAAAATAGTTTTAATCTGAAACTGAAGCCCACAGACGTGAACATAAACCTGCCGCCAAAACCTTTTTCCAGGTTTCATGACCGTTGACGCAGCCATGACTTGGGTTAAAAAACTTTGCATTTTCACCAAACTCCACCAGTCCGGACAAGTCCGGGTCGTTCCTCTCGAGACTGACGAGGTGAGTGAACGTGCTGTTAGTGCGCGCTTGAAAGAACGCGGTACTGCTCGCAGAGCAGGAGTTGATTAATTGCCAAGACTGTCGTGGCCATGCACGTCGGTAGGGGGTCAAGGGACCAAGTCCCCCTGGATTTTGAAGTTTGTTATTTTCTCAGTAACTGTTTTCTGTAAAAATGTTTTTGTCGTAGTATCGAGTTGGTAAAATCAAATTTCACCACTACTGGCCCCCCTAGAAAAATCCTTTTGGCCTCCCCCTGCAAAAATCCACTACTGCCCCTCCCCTGGAAAAAAAACTTCCAACGCCCACGGCCGCGGTGTCAGGCTGTTGATGATCAGTCCAATGTTGCTGCAGATGCTACTGCTCCGGTTGGACATGCACCCCAAGGAGACAAAAAAGTCATTCATCAGCTGCGTCCAGTACACGTCGGCAGGTGAGTACTGCGCCAGTCACATGTTGTTGGGCGCCCGCCCCCCCCCACACACACTGCTGAACTCATTGTTTTCTTCCCTTCCAGCGATCGACGAGATACCCAGGGTTTGGGTCGCGCTCGGATCTCGAAGGATACGACTGATCGACACCACTCAGTGGGTCCTGGACCCCCGTCCCATCAAGGATTGCAGCGCTGTGCTGGTGAAATAACTTTTGTCTGCGAAGCTTTGTACAGAATCTGCGTAGTTTTTTCTCTTCGTTTTTCCGCAAAACCCTTCTCCTACAGATAATGACATCACTAACCAGATGCCTTAATAGCGGGCGGTACGCTTCAAGTAAAAATCATCTGTTGTTTGAAACTATTTTTGCCATGAGTTTGTTGCGAATCTGAACTATTCCAAACAGACATCAGCAGTGCTTATGTGTTGTACGTAGAACGCTCTGTGTGTGGTGCACGCTGGGGAGGTATGGGCTGGGGGGAAGGACAAACACATCTACGCCATCCGCACAGAAACGATGAAGAAGTCGAGAGTCTTGCACAAACACTCCTCCCCGGTACAATCCATCTTCGTCTGCGGAAGGTAAGAACAACGTTTTCATGTTGATAAAGTTTTTTGATAAAGTTTCACAGTGGTCGCTTGATAAAGTTTCACAGTGGTCGGTGATGTCGGAGGAGGAAGTGGTGCTGATCAGTCACGTGATGTCGGGGGGGGGGTAGATGGCGCAGATCAGTTACTGCAGCTTCGAGCAAAATATAGAAAACGGAAAACTTCGTCATTTGGTGAACTCTACCGTCGTTATGGCAACAGGAGATCGCACTGTGCGCTGCCAATGCAAGTTGAACGATACTTTTCAAATACAGCCGCCAATAAGTTCGATATGGAAGTGCGTTCGTGGCGTAGGACTGTATTTATTGGTCCACCGTTTACGTTGATCCGCGTAAAGTTATTTATTCTTAAACATGTATCTGCGCTTGCTTGTGACTCAACCATCCTTCACGAATCACTCGACGGTATCGGTCACGTGGTTGACTTGCTTTGCAATGAACAGGGTCATCGTGAGTTCATCGTCGGGTGGGGAGGTCATTGTGTGGAACAAGGAATTGACGAAACCGGAAAAAACTTTCCAAGCAACCCAACCCCCCCAATCAATGATCAGTGCATCAAGTCTCGGCGATGATGTCATATGCTGCTGTGAGTGACGTATGCGACTTGTTCATTTGTGGAAATTGGGCATTTTTTTCGTATTAAATATGAAATTGATGTTTTAGTCCATTGCTATCCAGCAGTGTTCGCCCAACAAGTTACTGCGATGTTTCCGGCCAGGGACGGCGGAGGCATTGCCTCCCTGAACTTTTGAAAGGGGTGCAACGGGGGCGGCAGTGCTTTTTCATAACAGTATCATTGGTAATTTGGTGGTTTATCAAGATCGACTTGAAAAAAAATTATTGCAGCTATTCGCGCAACAAGAATATTCAGAATGGTTTTCTATAACATTGTTGATGAACAGAAGCAACCATAATTCGTAGTGGTAGCAGTATTCCGGTTTTAGTTCGCTTTTGTGTGTTGTTAAACGGGGGTGACGGATTTTCCTCCTAACTTCTTGCTTGATCAAGGGCGTCTTCCTTTCGCAACCCTACCCCTCTAATATCCGCTTCTGCTTGCCTCCTAAATATCCTCCGTCTTCGTCCCCGTTTCCTCAGACCCTCCATCTTGAAACTCAGTACCTTTCTTAATGCATCATCCTCTTCTCTCCTCAAAACATGTCCGTACCATCGCAAGTTACTTGCTTTTGCCAGATTTTCCACAGTTTCTCTTAATCCCAGCATGTTCATCAATTCATCAGTCAGTGTTCTTTTTGTCCACCAGCGCCGCGTCACACATTGCTATCACCATAGTTCTCTCAGTTCGCCTCAGAATTGACACCTCATTCTCCCTCACACACCATTTGAGCAGCGAGTTTTTGTTTTTATAAGTTTCCATTGCCCTGAAGTCTTGCACTCCCCCATGCCCTACTGCTGCTCCGGCGGCCCTCTATCCGGCCATACAGGTGGCCGTTGTGATCGGTTCGCAAAGGGTTTCAGGAAAATGAAGTAATTAGCACCATTAGAAAATTAAGTTACGTTGCCGAGAAGGAAGACTGGATCTTTCGGTTGGGTTTGATTCATTCCCAAGTAATTTAACGTAGAATGATCCATTGGGTTTGCTGAGCGGTAATTGCAAAGCCAGCGTTTGAATAACTTGCAGCCAACGGTTAGGGGTAACACGATCTGAGATTCGTTTCCACCAGAATAAGATCTTGAAAAATAGACTGTGTGGATTGAAATAAAAGCTCAAAGCAAAGTTTACTATCCAGGTACAAGCTCCTTCGTCGGTCTCTTCACTTTGGAAGGTGAACAACGGCAACGATTGTCAATCACCGAGTTCTATTCTTCTTCCTTCTGCGAATCCCACATCACATGTTGTTTAAGCCACGAATCGGAACAGGTAGCGCTTTTACGATGCTCCATTTTCCTGTGTGTCTATGTGTGTTGTCTGTGTGTCTATACGTGTTGTTGTGTGTCTGTGATGACGTATTCCAGCGCAGCCGGCGAGGCCGCTTCGTTGTCGCCAGAAACAATGTCACTGTTTCATTTCTCACGCATCTCTTGATAGTTGTGCAAAATTTTTTAAGCTAGCATGTTTAACTATGACGCAACTCGCTATAAGCACTCTGGCCATCGTATTTGTGAAGTGTCAAATAAATTTCCACTTGTTATAAGACCGCTACCAGCCCAACCCATCTCCGACAATGGTTAATACACACTGTTCAGTCTCATCTGAGTCATCGAAATAGGATATATTTGGTGAAGTTTCAAATGTTCTTCGCTATCGTTCTGCGTCGCACGAATGGAAAGCACTTTTCATAAACATAAAATAATTCCAAGCACTGAACATCGCGCTTCACAATATCTGGCTATTATGGCAACAAATACTCTCCTGCTTATACTGCTTGTGATCGGCTTGAGCTGTTGGTATGGTTCAGTGTTAATGTTGACGAAGCAAAAAACTTGTTGATTTGTTTTTGACAGGTGTGGGTAGGGGGGTCAAGGGGGTCGGTGTATCTTTGGCAACGGAAGAACTTGGCGAACGGGAGGTCAGGGCCAAATTTGGAGCCATTATTGGGCGACCGCTTCCACAGACTGGTGCCCAAGTGCACAGGACTTCTGTTCGACATTGATTCTGAGATCGCCATCACTTGTATCTGCGTGTGCGGGAAAAATGTAAGGTTGCAAATGTGTGTTGTCGAAACTATGTTGGCTGATGCATGTGTGTTGTCATCAATGGTGCAGCGGATTCCAAGCCTCAAATGCCGGTTGACCATCAGAGTAACTTTCTGTAAATCCCAGTCTGTCCTTTACCATGCTACCATGCTAGATAGTCTGAAAACAAATCCTCTTGTAAAGTCCTCCTGAGCGCGCTGCATCAGGTCACGTGGCTTCGTTTCCAGAAATGTAATATTTGCTTTGAGCACTTGAAGCGGTCTTTGCTCAGCTGTGTGGATGTTGCAATTTTAAAAAATTGAAAAAACACCATTTTCATTCTGTTGTAAAGCTCTCGAAAGCTAACCATCCATGCGCACATGAATGATTCTTGAAATTTTTGATTAAAAGTAATTTTTAAAGTATTTCAAAAGTTCTGGGTCTTTATTAATTTTAAATTAATTTTTAAAAGCTCTATTTTCATTTTTTGTGCTTAGAAGCCTTAGACCGGTGATCTACTCTAAAAAACTAGCTCGGAAATGTGGCTGTGGAGTGAGCAAATTGATTAAATGTTTACTCAAAACTCTTGAGTCAAATCCAGTGTGCTTAAGTACCCCATTGTTTTTCTTGAAATCAAGTTTTTTTTAACATGGGGCTATGGTCCCCCAGTTTCAGCACCTTCCTCCCCAGCCAAAGCCACTCCTCCATTCCAGTCAAAAGTCCACTGAACAAAGGACAGAGATGACATTCAACCGCAGACTGGCACACATTGCGGGTCTAATAGTTCGAGGTTTATATTGCCCATACACTCAAAATGTGATGAAAATGCCCTTGCATGATATCACGGTAAATAACCAAGACCAGTGCTTCCCAAACATTTTTTGTCCGCGGAACACTGCGAGGTTATTTTAAGTGGACAAGGAACCCCCACCAAAACTGCCAAGTAAACATAAACGCTTTTTTTCACCCAAATTGCCGTTATTAAGGTTTCGTACCGTAAACAAAATTATGCACAACAAAAGTTAACAATAAGCACGTCTTAGTCAGAGCAATGTGTTTGTTTTCTGGAGTGCAACAATTCTGAAAAGTTCTGCTTAGTAGCTGATAGCTGCAGCGCCTGCAACACGCCCAAAGGGTTAAAGGACATGTCAGTAGTTTTTGCTTAAAACTCTAAAGTATAACTCGTGGAACCCTTTAGATTTGTCTGTGGAACCCTAGGCTTCCGCGGAACCCACTTTATGAACCGCTGACCAAGACTAAGTTAATCCTTGCTCTTCTGTCGTTCTATCCTCAGCAACCGCACGTCATTACATCACATGACACGTAAGTATTGGCGACGAAGATTTCTTGGCACATCTCATGCTGTTTTTAATGTTGCGGGATATTTTCAATAAATGCCATAAGCTGTAGCCCAGTCATTAGGTCGGCTTATCAACATTAAAATATGACGGTGGAAGTGAAGAAATCTGCGAAGTTAACTTTGCTCAGTTTCAATAACAATGATTTTTTCTGTATGACATAAAGCCAAAGGTATCGGATATTGACGTTCTTCAAGCGTATTAGTAAAGTTGATGTGTTTGCATGGGTAACTTTGAGCTCAGATTGTAGGCTTGAACTGCAAGTAGATTGAATCAGAGCCAGATGATGGGCAATGCAGAGTTAAAATTCGGGCCGGGTTCGAACTTAAATTCGTCAAAATGTTTCGGGTCTACATAAAAAATTTTTGGTAACAATGGACACTTTTGTCACCGGTTACTGTTGAAACAATCGAGTCAATTAAAGCTTTAATAAAAAGGTAAACGATTGTGAATTGTTTACTCATGTTTACTATGCTACGCCAGCAATAACGCGCAGCTGCCCATGTCTTGACTTACTCGGTAAATGTGAGTTCGGGCATGAATCGGATCCAAAAATGACTGTCGGGCTCAGGCTTCAAAATGAGGCAATGTGGGTTTCATAGAAGGTTTGACTCCTTTGCTCAACGATACACTTGGCATTTGAAAACATAGATACGTCATTTCAACAAGAAAAGCTCACGAAACGTATTGTTCTCATTTTGATAAATCAGATGCGATGAACCTTAGTCTGAAAACGTAACGCACGGCAAACGATATGTTTAGTTAACAATGTCGTGAAGGCTTTTATCAAGAGGAACGTTAACCGAAACAGTTGTATAACTTGGCAATCACTGTACCGGGTGAAGTTGTTTGGTGCAATTACCTTTGAAATTAACACGCTGCAATCACTGCTGTGCAATAAAAAGTCGAAATGTCATACGTAGTAGGGTTTGGTAATACAGTCTTCGGAATAGACGTATGTTGGTAACGAACTAAGGCAAGGAATAGCACTATACAAGCGTAATTGGATGAACCCAACAGCTAGACCAAGTTTGAAGGTCACGATGGAGGCTGCAAGCCAACACTTCTCAACCAGAGCTCGGTTTAAGATTATTTGACATATTTTATCAAAATGATCCCGAACCTTAAGAGGGCTCCGCGCAAGAGTTGACAAGAGTTAGCGTTTGAAGCCTTTTATATATTTTTCAAGAAATAAACCACTGCTGAAACGTGAAGTGAAAAATGAAATTCTTTTCATTACTGAGGTTAGATTATGAAATTCATTATTATAGTCTACTATTTGTGGTATATATACTTTGTTTTAGTTAAAGGCGGGGATACTACACGAAATATTATCACACAAAATGTTTGCATCTGTGAAGTAAGTGACCCGCCATCACTTTAAATTTTTTGTTTGATCCCTTGCAATAAGTAAACCATTGAAGCCAAGCGATGCGGCTCACCGGAGAATAAAAGCAAAGAGGAAAGAAAATGTAACAAAATGTGCTGGGTCCATATATGAATATGTAAAGAAAGCTGAAAAAAAGGAAGAGTAATGATGAGAAATGTGGTGACAAGCAGAAAAAGCAAGACTCATAATTGACATTAAAAAAGGAAGATCCATTTGAGTTTGTGAGTGTTTGGTTGTGATGTTTAGGATGTTTTATTATTCCTAATATCTTTATTAAGCACGACATATGATCTTCTTCCATTTGAAATTGTTTTCAATTGTAAGCAAATTTGAGAGGTGGAAAGGGCGACATTTTTATTGTCGACCCCGAGGAGCACTCAGCCTCGCTACGCCGCTGGTGTTTCTTTAACCCCCTCCATCTGTTGCCTCTGGGTCTCCTCTGCTGGATTTGTTTAAATGTTTTCAGCAGAACAATGTGTATCACCTGGGATTGCTAAGAAATCGTATTTCTTGCAAAGATGATACAAGTGGTCAGTGCATAACCTTTACTGTTGAACTTGTTGCCAAAGCTAACTTGTCCTGCATATAAATGTTACTTAAGGTGGTTTGTTACGTTTGCCTCTCCCAGACTGCTTTGAAGCTGTACTTGTCTACACCAAGGCCTGGTTGAATGTATCGGTTCAGGTGATTCCCCTTGGCAGCTCTGAAGTTTGACTGCGAGGTGTGGGTTTCCCAAGGTGTTGTGGGTTGCCTTGTGTGTTATTCAGTTTGTGAGAAGTGTTTAATTTTGGTAAAAACTGCTCACAGTTTTGGTTGAGTCTAATTGAAATTCGTATCACGCAAAGTTTTTCTAAGTCTCTGAAAAGAGTTTTTTCTCCACATTTACAAAACATCTCAAATTGTTTAACTCGCTGAACACGTGATTGCACACAGCGCTGATTGGAAAGAGCAAATGTCCGTTGTTGAAGATAGGCTGTCAATGGCTAAGTCTCCAATACATCGCTCCAGTCATTGTTTGCTGCGAATTCTTTTGATCAGGTCTGGGTCGGGAGTTCAATCGGTGACATCATCATTCTTGACCGAGAGACTTTAAGCCAAGATCGAGTGTTGAAAGCCCATGACGCAAGTGTGACGTCACTGTGCATCGTTGAGAACAGGTTAGTGATGTTATTTCGACTAATAGTTGTTTTTGTGGCTAAATAAAAATTTTAAAAAGCCACTGTTTTCGCCGTGGACCGGAGCTCAACCAGATCACAACAGTCCACTATGACACAAGGATATTTAAATTTCAAAGAAAAAAAACGCCATTGCAAGGGTCTCATGTTGAAGTAATTAAAACCACCGCGATCAGCAAAAAATGTGATCTTTGGGTGAAGGTTTGTAAACTAATTACATTTTTGTTTAGTCAATTTAACAAATACATGGCTTGTGTGTTGCAGATACATGGTCTGTGTGTTGTAGATACATAGCTGGTGTGTTGCAAATACATGTTGGCATGTTAGAAGTAAATAGTTGGTGTGTTGCAGACATACGATTAGTATGTTGCAGATACACAGTTGGTGTGTCACGGATGGCATGGTTAATAGTGTGTTGCAAATATGTGGTTGATATGTTGCAAATACACGGTTGGTGTGTTGCAGGTACATGATCAGCGGTTCCGCTTCCAAAGACGGAAAGATTGCTGTATGGAGGATGATCAGCTATGACGCTGAAGACCGCTCGGAATGAATGAAGTGCTCGCGACCGCAGTAGTTGATTTGCAGACATTTTTTACCTTCGTTGAAACTGATATGCAATGTCGTTTGCTTAGATTATTTTTATTTTTGCCTTATTGTGAGTGATGTATTGCATTCTGGTGCAACAAACGCTCGCCCCATGTCAGTGTGTTGCGCATCAGAACGTGTTAAAGCGTGTTGACGCAGCTGCCAGTTCATGAACCACTCAACTATTACGTTTTCTACGCATTTTTTGATTTTGCTATCAAGTATAATCGTTTATCGTTTGTGTATCAAATCTTGATGATTACACTGTTCTATCGTGTTGCCATGACCACCGGTCAGTTTATAAGTCGTCTTTGCGTACATTGTCAGCAATCCAATCATTTCACAAGCAAACAAACAATTTTATAAACAGTATTTAAATATTTGCCCTGCGCAACCTTTACACCGATAAGAAAGGTCCAAACAACGCTCTTGGTCAGAAGCAGTGTTCCCTCTAAGAAAATTTTGCACTGAGCAAATGTTTGTTTTGTTGATCTTGCAATTGCGTAACTCATGCTGAGGCACAACCAGCGAAACGTTTCAAGCGGTACAAAGTCTCTATATATATATATATATATACGATATTAAATTTTGAATATTGCAAGTGCGCGAGAATGAGATTTCGCCGCACAATGGTCTGGTGGTACTGCGCATGCGCAACTTGGAGGGAACACTGGTCAGAAGCAGTGGTTGAACATACTTTCCAGTTGGTAGTCACGTCACGAGGAAGTGTTTTTCGTTGTTTGTTTCTTGAACGTCATTTCCGTCCGGTTCCGTTTGTTCACTTTTCCTGCCATCTGTTTGTTGTAGTGCTGTGTTGTGTGTTGTCGTGTTGTGTGTTGCAGTATTTGTGCCTTCGGTTTGAGTGGAACCAAGTACCTCTCTCTCTGGATTGTGAAGTATTTTGCCTATTTGTGTTATGAACGAATTTGCTGTTCTGTGAAAGAAACTCACTTCTGGTATCACGTGACCAGGGGTATCTAGAACTTTGCGAAGACGACGTCAAACAATACCCGACTCCTCCCGCAACAAAATCCATCGGTTTCTGAAGATTTCACGCTTTTGTTCAGTTGTGTGCAAAATATTTTTTCGGCTGGTTTTTTCTCGCGTTCACATTAATATTTATTTCCTGGCAATCGCTGTTTTCGGAAACTTTTTCCGGATTGCCACGCAACCAACGCTGACTCTTCCGAGCCTTGAACGTTTTGTGGCATTTTTCCGAAATAATAAATTTTATTGGTTACGAATGGAATAGATGCGCGACAGTTAACAGTTTGTTAAATGTAAAAAAGCAATGCTGAAAATTAAATTGAGAAAGAGATCATGCGGTTTTTTCTTATACTCAGAGCCACGGTTCAGGCCAAGTAGCTCAGAGAGATGTAAGTTTTGCAAAAAGTTGAAATGCACGAAACTGGATTCAGCACAAAAGTTGAAACTGATCCGTTTGCACAACAAATAGCCAGCAAAGCCTATTTGCCTTTCAAAGAATAAATTCTGCCGATTTATGCTTTTGCAATTAAATGCTGCACCCTGTGCAGAACAACAGGATCCGTGATGTGAAAAGTGATTCGGAATAACTAGGTTGGATACTAGCAAAGTAGTTCGGTTATCGGTGGTTGAAGTGTAGTTTTTTTTGCGTCAGTACCAACTGGAGCAGAGAAATTTCCTGCCCAAGAACGTCTTCGTTTCACGATGCGAGTTCGATCCAGTGTTGCCAACTGGTAAATTTGGTATATTTTTAAAATGCTTGGTATATAACTGTTTGATTTGGTGTAGGCCTATAAAAAACTTGGTATATCTTTGTTGGAGAGTTTAGCTAAGATTTTAAACCAAATTGTTTGTTATATGGCAGAAAGCATGTGCTAAAGCCGTATATATAAAAGCTTAGTGGTTTTGCTTAGCATGGGAGTAAGCGTGCTCTTGGGTAAGCGGAGAAAGACTGGGAGGTTCTGAAAAAACTGAACTTGCTCTTGGTATGCATTTGTAGTCAGCCAGTGCATCCCAAGGTTGACAAGCTGCGTACGGGAGTGGCAGAAGAGTGCCTGATAGAGTTTGCATGGCTTGCAAAACAGGATTCTGCTGGTGCTGTGTTTCCCTTCTGCAAACAGAATTAGAAACTGCAAAGCAGCTGTTATAGAGCAGAGTAGTGCGGTGGACCACAAAAATGAAAATGCAGGTGTTGGAAGTCAGGCTTGCAGAGCGGGAGTCGGATTTTTTTATCCGACTCCGGAAGTTCACTTGAATCATTTTATACGTTGCACTCCTCAGGAATTCTAACTCGTGCTTGTTGAAATGGTACAATTTCTTTTGAAATATTTATTGAAACTAAGAATTTTAGCTGTGTACCAACCACGATTTCCATTGATTGGTAGTTGCTACAAAATTGTTGTCAGCCAAACTTCATGCATGTTATGCTAAGGAGTCGACATTTTACCTCCGACTCCGCAACCCCATGTGGAAGATTGAACATTCCAGTGGTTATGGGTTAATAAATCTGTCGCTGCTGAAGCCAAGACAGTAGAAATTGAGCTTGCAGCTTCTTCATAATGCAACTGTTTATCACCTTAATGACGTAATAAAACTGCATGGAAAAAGCAGCATTAAATTTTAAGTTTTTTGTTGCAGATAAAATATATTTGGTAAATTTTTAGACTAGAGTTGGTACATCCGTTGAAAAAAGAGTTGGCAACACTGGTTTGATCTGTCCTGCGACGATTTAAACTCGATGCGAGAATAAACAATTTCAAGAAATAGTGAAAAAAATCCGAGTAATTCGCGAATTCTACTGCAGTGCTACAAACAGAAGTGTGGGAACGCACCCAAAAAACTAGCCATTTTCAACATAACTTCAAACTCATTTTTAAATCAATGTTTAATGTTGTATTCACTTTCGGTACACTGAGGCCTAATTGAGAAAAAATGCGTACCGGTTTCTTGAACAACGCAGAAAATCTAACAACATATGGTTGCGCGCTTAGATGCAGTCAGATTGTTCATTTTCGTCCTTATTCTTTTAACACTACAACTGCATTTTACTTTGCGACTGAGTGCTCGGACGTTACAGTGTTTGTTCGTTTGAGGGCGTATGCATGCCACCATGTACTTTTGTGCATTACCTGGCCTTGGCCAGGGTTGGACTCATTGTCCTACACTGGATGTAGTAATGTACCCAAGTGTTACGGGTTAGGAAACAATAGTGTTAAGAATGTGTCTGTAACCCTGTTGTTCTACCTCCAACCTCGCTATTAATCGTTCCATTGTTTCTGTTTTTATCAATCTGCGTTGTGCAGACTGTGCGTGTTTGTACTCTATGGACTCGTGTCTGTTTCAAAACATTAAACTTAAAAAAACTACAAACGAAAACATGAAAAAATGTTTAACAAAACATGAAAAATTGTGGGAAAGCGTTCCCGCCCAACTACACACCTGGTCACCTGCCTAACACTGCAAAACACTGTGAACGTGGAAATTTTAGACGTAATTCTTTCAAAACTGCGAGTTTGATATTTTTGATTTCGGTTTGGGAAAGGGGATGAACTTTATCTTGTTCTTCATTTTATTTTTAGAAAAAAATTGTAGGAAGCTTGTCAATTCATATCTACTTTGCACGAAACACTTCGGTCATTAGAAAGTAGGATAGTTGCAAACCTTTCAGGGCGAACGGGTTTCCACCCCTACCCCCTGAAAAAAAATTTGCGTCCTTGTATACTTATTAGCAATACCAGTAGTGTAGCGTGAAATACACAAGTAAGAGAGCATGCATAACCCCCAGTGTCTATGACTGTGGAAGTTTAAATAACTTTTGCTTTAAAGACAATGTGCGCAAAGGAGGTTATCCTTTATGATCAGAATCAAAATTTTAGTGTTTTCTCCAATCAAATTTGAAAATTGCCTTCCCAGGACATCAACGTTAAACAATAAACATGATCCCATTCCTGGACAGTGATCTTGCATGACACTGAACTTCACCCCTATATCCGGATGTAGTAGATTCCGAGGCATGAAAAAGAATCGGTGACGGAACTCTGAAGACAGATTTATAAATCGCTTTCTTTGTATACAGAATTTTATCTTTTTATGCGTTTTTTTTTATCAAATCAGTTTCATCTCATGAGGCGTTTTTGCATTACTTGCACTTTCCACATTGTGAGGTGTAGTGTTTCAGGAGTTCAACATATAGTTTAAACTACACTATGAATCGCACTACACAAGCGATTAGAGACCAGCTCACCTTTTTGCCAAACCGATAACGACTTGCCAACACAGGTCGTTCTCGTCACTGGCCCAACCAGAAATATTTGTGCAGTTTCCTGGCATTTAATCGTGATTGTCTACACAAAATGTAAAATTTGTGTACGGGATGTATTATGATTAACTGCGCGGGTAGAGGTGAAGTAGTAATTTCAAATTATGTGGAAAGACAAAACCGGTTTCTATTAAATTCAAGTAGTAGTTTCACCGAGGTCAGTAGTGCAACCTATTTTCTGACCAACGCCGACAAATCTTCCCTCGCATTTTTTGACATTGATATTTCGCTGTTGATGTGACGTATCTAAACAGCAAATCTGGAGTTTATAGATTGATTTTAAACCTCACAGACAAAAATGCTTTATTCAAAAACGTCGTGTCATTATAGTTCAAACAGGGAGATCTTTTTGTGGTTTAGCGTTCCTCATGTCTGAAATGCTTCGAGGACTAACGCAAATTTAGTCTTGCTTAATTTCTATCCCAAATGTGCCAAAAAATACAGACCAAAAATTCGCTGTTTAAAAAATTTTGACTTGCCATTTTCTGGAAGATTTTAACACTGCTCTTTTTGATCTTGACTTTCACAACCAAAACAACAGTGATATCAACATCACTTGTAACAATTTTATTCTTATGTTTAACAACATTCTTGACCAATATTCTCCCCGTAGGTTTGCTTCCAGAAAAGAAACTCGTTCCTTCCACAAACCTTGGTTGACCAAAGGTTTGCTAACATCTATCTCTAAGAAGAATGCCTTGTATAAAAAAATGTTATCAACAAACAACCCATCAATTTCAGCCAAGTACAAATTTTACAGAAATAAAATAACTCACCTCAAAGAATCCCTAAAACAAAATTACTTTAGATCAAAATTTGAAAACTATAGAAATGATGTCAAAAAACCTGGAAAGTTATTAATGAAATTATTTCTACAAAAACAAAAAAAAGCAAAATAGGTGCAGAAACCTACAATACTGACCCTACTAATCAAAACCATTGTGAAGAACTAAATAAACATTTTTCCAAAATTGGCAAAAATATATCCTCCAAAATTGACCCTCCCCGTGCAACTTTCAATGACTTTCGTCTTGAGTCTTTCCCCAATTTGTGTACATTCCCATCAACCAGTGCCGATGAAATCACGCAAATAATTGCATCACTAAAATGCAAAACAACATCTAACTCCTATGACATCCCAGCAAAGTTTTTAAAAATTTCTGCCAGTAGTTTATCCTCATGGTTATCTGAATTTTTTTATTAATGTATGGCAAAAGGTTAATTTCCCAATCTTCTAAAAATTGCACAAATTACACCCATTCTTAAATTAACTTCTCCCAAATCCTCTAACAATTATAGGCCAATATCCATACTTCCAACTCTCTCCAAAGTTTTTGAAAAAGTAATTTACAGCAGATTGTACTCTTTTGTCACCAGTAATTGTATACTGAGCCCACAACAATATGGCTTCCGTACCAATCACTCTACTGAATTAGCAATTGCTGCCATCTATGATGACATGAT
>Ga0210059_1002700_pt1 | contig 27988 bp, 18 predicted proteins | sample Ectturendosymbi2_FD_188042 | JGI IMG/M metagenome (GOLD analysis project Ga0210059, IMG submission 188042) | Ecteinascidia turbinata endosymbiont from Florida, USA - Sample 2 (SPAdes) (version 2) | ecosystem: Host-associated > Tunicates > Ascidians > Unclassified | place: Key West, Florida...
AATGATACATAAGTAGCAAAAATGACATATCCACACTCTCGTGTTTGGGTGGTTAAACTGCGTTTTGCATCAGTTCTTGCTTAATTAGCGAGTCTAGAATTAAAAAATAGGTTTATTGTTTGGCTAAGCGGTTTGGAAGAAATACACGGCCGTAACTTGTCATCGCACTTACAGGGGCGTGGCGAGATTAGATAGCGCTCGGGGCACAAAACAAGTTTGTCACCCTAACGTTCGAATCTGAGGTCTTTCGGAAGCAAATGTACTGTATTGAAAAAAGTACTTGTGAAATTGTTGGGACTTTTCGGCACCCGGGGAATTTTCCCCTCCTTGTCCCCCCTCATTATGCCCCTGCGCACTTATCTAAAACTTCGCGACGGCAGAGGTCGTACGCGAGCTCTAGCAAAAACAATATTGTTTTACAAGAACAGGCCGTGTCATATCAAAATCATTTGTAAAGTTTCCGGAATTGCCTATTTTGATGAGATGGATGTCTGGAATGATTGTCTTTTTTCTCGCATCTATGCAGTCCAAACTTTTTACTATTTTTCAGTTTGAAAGGACTTGCAGTTGCAAAATATATGATATTCTTACGGCCCTGTGATCAAGGTTTAAAATTAGCTGAAATTCGGACACTTCTCAAAATAGTTTCTGGGATGCAAAAAATTAAAAAAGCTATTCTGCAACACAGCAATGAAACAATCACAGATTTCCTTGTAGGCAGTAGCGTAACAATATGCATTTAACATAAGAAATACTGTTTTATTGTCAGAAAATAAAGTTCTCTGGTGTTTTTGCCTATGGTATGAAACATACCGTTGAGAACATGTTAAGAATTGTCATATATTTCATAAAAGACATGCTAGTTTTATTTTGTCAGTATCGCCTCATCGTAGTCGGCAGGGTGGGCTAAGACGTCATCGCCTCTCATGGTGGAGACTTACTCCTCTGAGAAATTACCCTCAACTTACGGTGAGCAAGAACGTGTTTCCTTATGTATTTTTAAAGTCTGGAGCTTGTTTTATTCAAGTTAGTAGGATTTTCAGATTTCAATTTTTACTGTTTTTCTGATTTTTATGAGGTGCGCTGCACGTTCCAGTTTATGGGTCCTGTTAGCACACGACCAGTGCCGGAGTAACAATAGTAGCAAATGTAGCAATTGCTACGGGCTCCGCGCTTTTGGTGGCCCGGCGGTCTTCTGTAACAAGTCTTATTTATCACATTATATATAAAAAAATTTTCAATCTAAGAAGTCATGAAGTCAGTATTTTGCTAAATTTGCCATAAGTAGTAAGCGAAGGTTTTCAATTGAACGCTGTCTATGCTCAGAAAGTCTTTTTTGATTGCTTTTGTACAGTTACGTAACAAAAGGCATAAGATTGCGGTCAGCAGTGTTGCCATTTTAGCTGATTTGCTGCTAAATCTTGCAGGATTTTCTCACTGTTGGTTGTAAATTTTTCAATCTAGGAGTTAACTAATTTTCTAACAGGATTTTACCAACCGTTTAGCAAGTTTAACAGGTAACAAATTCCTGACCAAAAACCTATAAGAGTTTTTCAAGATGAAAACTTTACACGTTCTTCATCAAAAAATATATTTATCTTCTTCATGACGTTTTTAACTGGGTAACACCAGTGGCGATTCTAGAACGAAAAAACTGGCTGTGCACTGCGGGGTCAAGGAAAAAAGTGGGGGCTAACATAAAATGTCTCTCCTGCATGGTGATTTTCCGTTGTAATGAAGATTGATTTGCCATGATTAATCCTATCAAACCCAACGTAGGCTTGTGAATATCGTCAGAACCGTCGCCAGAAAGTCTTCAAATCGGTGAAAATTTTGCTGGCTGAAAGTTATTTGCTGTATATGTCAATCAAACGAACTTGAACGTGAAAATCAGCAAAAAACTGGAGGCCAAGCAGGGGGTCAGCCAAAGCCAGGCTCCCCCTTAGAACCGCCACTGGGTAACACCAGGGGAAAGCACAGCCAGCTGCCTGCTATTATTTGAAATTTTTGTTATGATGCAAAGAAGATGATTGTATCATGATAACAAGTAATTAATTTGATAGCACGGTGAAGCCTAAATTATTTGCTTGTGTGGTTAGTGAGCGCGTTAGGTTGAAAGGCAACATTTGTAGAATATGTTTTTATCCCACGACACGATATTTCCAAGTGATTCATTTACGCTAGTAAGTAGTACTGCCTGGTAAAAAAACTTCCTGGTAAACCGAAGCTGCCAAATTTTCGACATATGTGGTTGCAAGATTCAGAACTTACTGCAAAAGTTGGTCAATGCCTGCTGCTTATCCTGCTTCAAGAAAAGCCTTTTTGCGAAGTTTGCAACAATGCAATCATAGCGAAGTAATCTGAGCTTAAAAGGTACAACTGGTAGCAAAAGCACTCAGATACGACTAAAGAACTTTTTGCATGCTCCCTAATGTAACACAAAGTTACAAAGACCAGACTTAGAAAGTTGTATTGCTGAAGCTGTGCTCAGATTGTTTATCGCTGAGCATTATTCTACTGTATAAAAACATGCAACCATTTGAAAGAGATCGTCAAGAACTGTGTGTCACACAAAAAACGAGGCAAGCTGCAGTTACGTTGCTCAAAAAGTCAAAATGTTGACTGATAGAAAATTGTTGGCCGAAACGTATGTTGGTCAACACCGGCATGTTCAGCCCATGCTCATTGAGAGCGAGTGCAAGACGAAAAATTTGTATATTGTATAACTTTATAGGTTTCTTTTAATCATTAAAAATTACAGTTTTTTAACAGAATTTCACTGCTTTTAGCAGATTCTAGCTGAAAATTTGTGACAAGACCTTTAGCAGAATCTAGCAGTTTTTTAAGACACTATTTAGCAGATTTAGGTACAACCATCTGGCAACACTGGCGGTCAGCACGATACACTCAGACTGCCATGTCACGATACGAACTGGATACAGCATGCAGAGAGTAAAGCTAGAAACACGGATGCCTTGCCCACACACTTTATGACTTAGCAGGTGTTGAATGTTTTTTTTAACTTGGGGCCCCGCGCTCTTGAAATGCTAAGGGTCCCGCGCTCCCTTAATCCGGCACTGCACATGACCCGATGCTGATAAATCCTACGAACACAAAGTTACAAATTATGTCTGCTTACAATCGAGAGCTTTCAGACGCAAAAAATAGTTATAGCACCAGTTTCAGTTGGGATTGCTTTTAGTTCCTTTCAGACGACATGGCAAAATCTATCCGTCTAACACTCTAACAGGTGTTGATTAGTGAATGTGACGAATGAATTAACTTTTAACACTTAATAAAAAATCGAAGATGATCTTGATGTTGCAAAGTTCAGCAACCATAAAAGGCAAACGAAAATCTTTTTTCTAAGTCACTGTGTAGAAACCTGTACAACGATCTGTATCCGCATTTCTGGTTATCCTTTAAGTCTTTGACAAATGACTTTTTACAAACTTTTAAAAAATTCTATGTCACAATTACAAAACTATGTGCGGAAAGCAAGGTGTCTACAAAATGTTTGCTTCATAAAAACTTCATAAAATTGTGAAGCGCTAAATTTGTACTGATGGCATTCTGAAACTATATCCAATCTCTCCTTTAGCACCCCTGCTAATGGCAGATTGGTCTGATCGTCATAAAGTCTACAAACAGCCATTTCAGTAACTCAAGCTTCTGCAATTGAGTTGAAAAGAAAGTGATAGGTTTTATTAAATGAGCAAATAAAAGCTGCATTCAGGCCATCGTGCTGTGATTAATCTAGCCTTTTCCAGGTGAAAACTTAACTGCTTAACTAAATAACTTGAATCAACTGCAGTAATGTCAGCAAATTATTGCACGATCTGCAGAAAGCGCCGAGGGCACTCATTGTACAGCCTTAATTGTTTCCAATCAGCTGTTTTTGTGCACATTTTGTATATAGCAATCATAATTACGCAAACACGACAAGCTGCTTTTAAAATAAAAAAGGGGTGCAATCACTCTATCTATTTTATTATGACTGAACTGATAGATAGCTTCGAAGTGGAAAGGAAACTGTAAAAATTGTTAACCTATTTACAATTGGAGATCTGTAGTTAGCGACAATGTTGACTTTGAAATATGAAATTGAGCCAGTTATCCCTGTTTTGTAAAATCTTCATTCTGCTTTGAATGTTTTTGAAACAAAATGCTTGATTTCACTTCTCATCTGCAGAAATTACCGGTTTCTTGCTTTGTACGTTTTTTTCCACACCTCAATTTCTTATATGGAACGTGTTCAAACTCATATAAATAATAGAATGTTAATGCTCACTTTAGAGCTAGTCACAGGCTCGAAAGAAAATGTCACCCAGTCAGGGGCATAACGAGGTTAGATTGTTCCCATGAAAAGAAGCGAGTTTGGCGGCCCCATGTTCAAACCTGAGTTCTTTCGGAAGCAAATTTACTTTCTTTCACTGCATTGGAGAAAGCACTTGTGGCATTGTTGGGACTTTTCGGAGGCCCTGCAGTGATTCGGCGTCCCCATAATGATTCGGCGCCCGGGGAATTGTGCCCTATTGCCAACCCTCTTTACGCCGCTGACCCAGTGGAAACGTTACTCACAGAAAACTAACTTTGAACAGACATTCTTGTGATCTTGCAACCTTATCATTGAAAACAACGGTACACAAACAACAAACAACGCCCTGGCTTTAAGTAAAAGTGTCGTGGCGTAGAGCGTGGTGTTATTGTAAGGTAAAAATCTGTAAACGGTTTGAAATAGTCAACAGCAATTATGCAATAACCTCTGGCACGGCTAATATTTCATCTAATCCCTTGAGAGCACATATGAAGCGTTCAACCTAAGAACAATATTGGAAAAAACCCTCGCAGCTTTACGAAAAAACAAGAAGCGTTAGCAACACGCCATCATTGTTGGGCACGTTTAGCAACAGAAAAATATTTCTTTGTTTGAAAATAATCCTTGCTACAGAAATGAGAGAATGATTCACAGGGTATCAATGCTTTTCCCCACGTTAATACGTAACTAAAATAGCAATTTTATACATATTTTTGTAAGTAATAGATTCCAGAAAAAACGAAATTTCTAAGTGTGCAGTGAGAAAAAACATATTTGACTTCAACAATTTCATGATAAATTTCAGTGAGGAAAACCACTAACTTGAAGTTTTGTTACAGCTTTGTTGAACTCTGCGGGATTCCTGGCTGCCAGTTCCTAGGATTGAATGAGTCAGGGATTTGAAGTAACAAGACGTTAGTGTGGGGACCCATTCAAATCGATTGTTTTAGTGAAATTGATTTTATTTCCTTTTGTGCCAGGTTAATTATTGAGTACCGTCATGTATTGAAGAACTTTGTCTTGTTGAAAAATCAATTCAAAGGTGCTATACTGGCAGCTCGACCAAACGAATATGAAAAATCAATGCACTTATACAACTAATTCTTGATTTTTTGAATACATAGTTGCTGATTTCAACAAGGCCTCCCCGGCAACCTCAAAAATCTTCAGCATTATTTCTATAAGCCAGTAAAAGCATTTTACAAAAATTTTCTTTCACACAACGTTGCCGAAATACTGTATGCTAAACCTCTTAAGCAATAAAACCATTAAATTGACCTGATAAGTTGAATACAATTCTTAATTTTGATTTGTAATACATATTTAGTTGCTGTTTCGTTGACTTTGTCTGGTGGAGTTCAGAAAATATTCCACGTTAGCTCATATATACATTTTAATTACAAAACGTTATGATGAAGGGAAAATTCGTAAGAAAAATCTGTAATTCAAATTGCTGAAAAAAAATGTATTTCATATTATTGGCAAAACTAGTTTCCATGGTCTAATTTACAGCAGGGCATGCTAAGAAATCGGTCAACTTTAGCCATCACATGAAAGTATTGGCTACTGTAGCAGCCAGACAAGCCATTGGGTCATAATAATATTAGTGTAATTGTACAATGTTTGAGAACAACCTTGGACACAAGAGGCGCCGCCTTTTGTCTATTTACCGTAAACTGCGCGAGCCCGATTCATCGCGGCAATCATCAAGTATCATAAGACAAGCCGAAGTGAACAATCGACCTGCGATTGTTTGGTAATCTGGTTATCGGCTCAACTTTCATTCTGAATCCGATGGCTAATTGACGTGTACGGCGCAAAACAACTTTGTCGAGCGGTTGTAGAACATTATCGAGTTTAGCCAGACTTTGCAACAGTAATGTTTTGTGTTGCATGACAGAAGTGGATTTCAATGGATCGGTTCCTTGTCTCATCTTTTTTTGTTGAGCTGGATCAGAATTTTGTTGCGATTGGGTTAATGCACAAGGGAATCTGCACTTGTTCAGCTTACAGATCCCGCAGAAAGTTTGTCATTTATCTTATGTTTGTTGTGTGCTTTAAAGTTTGGAATCAGAATGGTGAGACATAGAGGTTTGCACAAAAATGTTGAAAAATGGCTCAGCTTCCACAGCCTCTAGTCGGTACATTGAGAGACAAAGAGTTAAGACAGGGAAACGAGTTTAACATTTTTATACAACTTTGCAGTGTACGGAAGCAAACAGAATTTGGATGATACTAAAGCTGTCTGTTAATTTCACATCAAAGCAGTTTCTGGGAAGACAAGTTCAAAATCATTAATCGTTGCTCTCTCACGCTATATTTCCAGTGATTACGCATGTTTGCATTAACTTGTGGTGATTGTGACAGTAGTTTTTCGACCATGTAATGGAGCTACAAAATTAATCTGATGCACATTATTAGACTTCAAAAATACAGAAGAAAGGCGCAAACTGTATTCCAATATATAAGTACAGTACAATAGCACATTGAACTGAGATGGTTACAGCCAGGGTCGCCGGAACAGTGGTAGGGAAGGGGAGCAGTATTAGAGTTGAGGGCAATGGAAACTTCAAAATATTTACCAATTATAATTGTTCTGTTTTGCAACAATGTTGACATCAAAAATAATAACAGAAATTTTAGAAAATCCTTTTGGATTTTCTCGGTGCGCGAATAGTTGTGTTGTATCCACTGTAATTGCAATAAATTTGTTTAAATTCGATATTGATAAACCATCAAATTACCTACGATTTTGTTATAAAAGGGCATCTACGCCCCATCGCCCCCTTTTGAAAAGGTAGGGGGAGAATCTCCCCGTCATTTCTACGCTCTACGGGGCCCCTGGTTACAGCGCGCAAATGTTTTTTAAACAAACGTTTGTAAAAGAATGAGGCTTGATAAGCTTCGAAGGTCAACTCAAAAATGCAGCAAGGACACAAAATAGAGCAAGGAAAACACGTGGCAGAAGTGCTGTTAGAGGCAATCCTGGATGCAAATACAATTCCATTCATTGCTGTATTTCACCTACCAGAAGCAAGCAGCGGGTAATGCAAGAATCGCATTGTTTCAACTGCACTTTCGCCTGCGATTACCTCTTGCAGACAAGTTAGTAAAATCAGTGAAAAAACAAGTTGGAGTTAGAGAGGCTACAGCGGCGGAAAAAGTTTCACCCTTGTTTTCCCAAACGTGACTTTACTAATTCATAATTCAGCGTGTAATAACACACTCCGAAGCGTTACGAAATAAACATGCGTTTTTCCGTCACGTTTTTTAATAACACCATTTGTAAGCGGCTCTTTCAACAAATCTGGCCTTTGTTACTTTCATCGTGCGTAAATGTGACGTGTTATTTAAATCCCTAATCAAAATACTGTAGCTAAGTCACGTACAGAGCAGGCTTTTTTTCACTTGGCAAGTTGAACTCATACGGTTTGTTCATTCTTCTCTCACGAAGACAAGCACGCATTAAAGTGGTGCGCGATGAAAACTTGTGGCAGTCAGTCAGAATATATGTTGTTGCTTAAGCGTGGAAACCTACTATCTGTCGAGTGATTGCCGCTTTAAGTGAAGGTCATTGCTTGTGATTTGTTGAAAGTAACGGTCGAGGTCACATAAGTTTGTTTTGACGAACCAGAGATTTAGTAGAAAAAAATGCTTGGTCGGAGAAAAAAAAAGTGGGATGACTACATCAAAAAAATGGCGGTTTGCACTCCAGACTTTACCACAGACTACCCTGCTGCCCTGCCAGCCACTCCTGGAAAAGCTGTTGAAAACGAAAGCTTCCCCTTTGACGACTTTGCGGAGATGGCTATGTCAGAACGTCGTTTCGATCACTTTCCCGATTTTGAACCGATGATAGGAAATCAGGCGCAAAGAACGAAGATAGGTTTTAAAACAGTGAAGGACCGCAGAAGGGATTTTCCTCGAAAGGTCACAAACTCGATTTCGCGACCCAAGTCGGCTCCCTTGGTCGGGAAAAAAAATATGTCTGCTGAAGAACGAGGTGCCCCAAAATTAACAGGAGTCGCAGGCTGCTCTTTTCGGAAGTTAGATGCAGTGTTGGAAAATTGCGATCATGTCGGCCACGAGACAAAGCTGAAGACTATTAGATCAACGCCTTCGCTGGTCGATCTGTCGCGCAAATACGATTCAGGATACAGCAAAACGCAAACACCAGCCAGGCTGCATGGCACAAGCGTTAAAACGCAAAACAGGGAGGTTCATCACGCTGTTGGAGCACACATTCGATTTTTAATCAAAATTAGGAAAGCGGAAAAATTGCGAATGAAAAGGGAAATGATGCAGGAAAGCAGCAAACGCAGCGAAAAGGTTGGTTTGAAACAAGAATTTTATTCAGCAAGAAGTTTATCTAGAGACCAATTAAAAAGTGTATAAGATGTGTCTATACTGGAGATAAACATCATATTTGGCGCTGAATCATGAACCCAAAAAAATAAATTTTGTTTTTACTCACCCTTTGTTGATGTCTTCATGCTTTTTAGTGAAAAGGTGCAGATGAGAAAATATATCGACCGTGGATATCGTGGCTCAGAATTAGCATACTTAAGTCAGTTAAAATTGATAAAGTGGATATGAAAATTCACTTTCTAACCTCTGTAAACACTAAGAAATGCTTTTTCAAAAGCATTTTTCCAACGGTTTTTATTTTTCATGGCAGTTTGAAACATAGATTGCATCTTTTTGATGGTAAATCATAGGTTTTTATAACTATTCATTTGTTATACTTTTGCATCAACTTTTTAGTGATGCAAAAGTATAACAGTGAAAACATTTCCATCGCCAGAGAAGCGAATTACATGGTGATCCAAGTCTTCACGAGATTTTTCAAATCTGAATTAAATCACGCTGCTTGCAAACCTTTTGTTTGAAATTATTGAATCTTTTTGAAGCTGTAAACTTAAAAATTATTGTTCATAGTAAGTACTAACTCCTCATGAAAGAAGTTTTAGGTTTCTTTTCCGGTCTGGAAAAGCTATTTTCGATGCAACTTTCATGGCAACTCTTGACAGATCAAGCTTCGTGTCAGAAGTTCGCGTCACGTAGTTGAAAGAGCGGGCTAGCTACCAGACTTTAGAAAGGCTCGGCAATGCCATAGCATTCTCCTGTTGACTGAAGTTTTTCTGAGCAAACGCCTACATATTTGCCGAGAGAACCTTATACTAATGGAGCAATTCAAAATGTGCTTGAAGTTCCGCTTGAATGCATCTAAGCGGTCATCGAAGTCAATATTATTGTCACCACAGCCATTGTTCACCGCCCACTGGCGATTTCCCTTCAGCTCAGCCTCACCTGGACAATTCATTAATTTCATTACAAAATGATGTTTCAGCGGCAGACGGTTCCGTAACACGTTTTCGGAAATTCGTGTTGACTACACTTTACTGAAAGAATTATCCCATTCTGCTTTAATTTCAGCCTCTGGAAAAGTTGCGTCGAATCCTCAGAAGCATTCGAATCATCGTGGAAGTTTGCCTGACTCTGAAACGGTATGTAGTGACGAGTGGTCTCACCCTCGTAGCCTTAAAAACCTATATAGCTCTTTATCGCTCAGATTGTATCAGCGTTTTGCAGTTGTTAGTAGGCCCGCACCGGTTGCCCCTCGAAATTTTAAAAAACATATGCAGTTATTAGGTACAGCAACAAATTATATCATTCCCCCCCGAAAATATTGCCACTCTGGTGGTAAGCTATCCTCGTTTTCAAAGTCTGATTGTTGCGATGGTCTTGACGTACAGGGTGACGCTTTTTCACATTTGAGAGACCTGGCACTGTCGGCGCTGTTGTTTAGTTAACTAGACAACATTTAAACATTTGCTGTAAACAACATGCATACGTCAGTTTCACGTCGAAAACAAAAAATAAAACTTTAACGTGGTTTTCTTGCTTTTTTGTCTGCATTTCGTGCAGCCAATATCTGCTTGGAAATGCAAAAGAATGTTATTTTATACCTATGAAAAGAATTTAGATGAAATTTGAGTTACCATCAACTGCAAGGGCTGTTTCTATATAGCAATGAAATTTCAATGCTTTGGGACGCATAACTGCTCCTACAACATTGTGCTTCCATTATTAGTATTTACGTTGTTCCTACCGGCTTGCCTGTTATTTTTTCCTTTTTTTCTGCAACGTTGTTAGAAATCATATCATGACTGGAACAACATTTCTTCTAACACTTCACTACATGCTGATTCATTATTATGCCTAAAAGCCTTATTTCTCTTATTATCAAGTGCACCTTTATTTGTTTCAGGTATGCTCAAAGAAACGAAATTCCTCAACCTCTTACACTCGTGCAGATGCAAATTAATCTTCAAGACGATCTCAACAAAAAACTTACATTTAACCCGCACTATTTTAGTGCCTCATACGTGGTGGGCGGTTATGTTCTTTGCAGTGAATTAGATTAGAATTACAACACATTTTATTTTTAGTTTGTTTTATACTTGTTCACAGATCGCTTCTAACCTTGGGGTCAACAGTTATTTTTTGTTTCAATATAATTATTTGTATATAAAAAATGGTTTTATTCTAAGCAATTTCATTGGGAACATGCAGCTGTATCAAGCTGTCACGGAAAGACAAATGTATAGCTTCAAAAGGGCCTTTGACATTCCTTTAAAGATAGCACTGAGGGTTAACACGGACGGAAATTAGGTGTTGCTTACACTGAAAATTATAAAATAATGCTCTATGCAATCTTTTAACCCATCCGAGTAAAAATGATCAAATCGGAACAAACACTTGTGACTCACTGATTTTACTTGAGTGAGGACGCTGCATGATCAAGATGCTGCAAATTTTTACACGAAGTTAGGCATGCTTCATCTCGTTATATTATAACGATAGATCATTGCCATGCTAATCGAGCACGGACGCAAACAGAGTAAAAGTAAAACACGCATAAAGTACATAAGAATAATGCTCAAGACCACATAAAAATGATACCCAGGCAGAGATTTCTCTATCGTGATGCAGAGGTTACCAACGCCTCAGCTGCAAGCGCTTCACCCTCCGTGAAGGTATGTTAAGGTATAGACCAAGACAACTGGTTCACACTTGGCAGCATCTCATGTCCGAACGGACTTGGCAACTTCCCGCAGGTGCCTCTAAACTTTAAACTGTGTGTAAGGCGAGAAATCTGCGGTGAAATTATAAGGTTGAAATTCGGAAATTATGACCAAGATTGAACATACTAAACTATTGCAAATCTTCCAGGCTAACAAAGGCAGCAGCAAGTTGAAGAAACTGCTTTCTATCGCTCCTGAGGCAAGAAACAAGAAGCATGTGAAGATGGTAAGAGATATTTTTATTTGGTACTAGTTGTCTTGAGTTTTAGACACATAGAAAAAATCCATATTTTTGATTTACTTTATTTAGACATTAACAAGTAATATTTTCAATGCAACATTTTTATGCGAAAGCTAATGCGTTTTGCAAGATTCACGTGGATTCGATGCAATATCTCCACAATGTCCGTATATATATGCACATTTGTTTTTCATACATTCAACCCAGTGTACTCCATTTGTGCTTTTCATTGATTACATATGCTTCTTTAACATATCCGATAAAAAGAAGTCGCAGGCGGCTAATGCCCTGTGAACGTGAAAGCCACTCTTCATGACTAAATCTTCCCAACTATTCCGCTAGTCTGTTACTATTGTGGTGAAATCGACATGACGCCATAGTTATATGGTTGCTTTGCGTCCAGGCATTAAGTAAAACTGTAGCTTTTACATCAGTTTGCGAAAAGTTACGTTTTTTCGTTCATGTTTAAAGAGGAGTTTCCAATTGTCCAAACATTTATCCTGTTCAGAACATAAGCAAGTGTCAATAAATTGTTCTCCATACAAAGGTGCCTGGCTGATCCTTCCTGATGTTTTTTGGTGATGTACTGCCAGAGTTTCATCACATTATCAGTTAAGCTCACACAGCTGTGACAAACTTCAGAAAAGTTCATTAGGTGCAGTTTGTATACAAAATAAGACCAAGGTCTTTAAGGTTCGACTGTGGTTACCGTTAGGACATTTTGTGAGACTGCAACAACTATTTCATCTGATTACCGAGGCAGCCATAAAGCGAGGCTTTAGTGTATTTTAGTTGTGGTTATGCAGAGAGGTTCTAATGTATTTTGAAAGGCCGTTGGAAAAATTTGAAAGACCGTTTCGGTCCTTGAAAACGCCTTGAAAAAACACTGGGTAGGAAACAGCGTTTATAAATTTTAGGAATGTTCAAATTGTCATGGAAGTTTTTTTTATAAATTTGTGTTGAACTCAGGGATCTGGTTCCGGATGGGACGGATTTTGAATTGATTTTTTTCTTTATATGAAGAAATGGAGTATAGGACTGCTTGTCATTATAGCTACTATAAATTTTGAGCAGCTGGGAAACCTGCTACTAACTGTTACGTCACGTCTGCTATATAGACTGTAATAACTTCTAAAGTAACTTTTCGGCAAACGAGAATGAGGAACAGCAGAACACTACGTCGATTTTCTTGCTAATTAGATGTTTGGTTTTCAGATACATGCGTTGGTGCAAAACCGCAGCGCTTTTTCCAAATACCCAATCAACATTCGGATGAAAATGTGTCAAGTGATGATATATCAGAGCTACGAGTGTAAGCGTGTCATCATTAAGCAAGGTGAGATGAACTCCGTTCGAAGTTGGGGGCATGATGTTTGATTGCATAGCAGTGCAAGAAAACCGCATGGAAACGTAAATCTAATAAAATCGAATAAAAATGTTGCTTACTCTTGGAAGCAAGTGTTGCTGGATTTGTTATTAGCTTGAAGATGTGATTAAATGTCATCACGTAAGGATATAAAACTGCAAGATAAAAACAGCGTGCAAACCAAAAAAGTTAATGAAATAGCTGAAACAGAAAAATATTTACGTTTTACGAAACTACACGTACGTTTATTTTTAACTTGTAAAATTTCAGTAAAAAAATACTGCATATCTATGCAGCCAGCACAATTTATACATTGGTCGGAAATATATGTTTTGTTGCTATAGTCAAACTTTACTTGCATTTTAATCGAAGACACAATGATAAAGATTTTTGAACAACTGGAGAGTTGCCAAGAAAGTTTGCAAGTTAAGGTTGATAAAAATGAGAAGGTAACCATCTTTGATAATAATTCCAGGGCATCCTCCTTCAGCGTTTTACATCATTTTGTCTGGAACGTGTTTGATAAATGAGAGAGTTACTGGCAGCAACGGAGAGGAGGTGGTGCAGACCATCAACGAAATAAGAGAAGGGGAAGTTTTTGGTGAGGTTGGTCATCTGATTTGTATTTATTACCAATCCAGCTATGTGAATCCTGCTATCTGGAATGCAAGCTTTATAGACATATTGCTACTTCTACGAATTGGTGACAGATACCTGCACTGTTTTTCCTCGCAAAAAGATTGTTACTTATGTTTTAATTTGAGACGTTTAAACGCGCGAACGGAAGTATCTGGATGGGCTGAAGTCAGACTGGCGGTGGCTAATGCTATAACGTGTTACGATTACTTTGATAGAAATCATTTCTGCTCGTTTTTGGTTAATAAACGAGAGCCATTGGCCAGCGGCTGTTTAAATCTGAAGGTCTAATTTGGTAAGATTCGTGTTGAAAGGTAAGAAGCAAACACTCATCATGTTGGTTTCAAGTTGCCTTTGTAAATTAATTCAATGCTAATTTTTTTCTCAAATAGTCGGATTTAACATGAAATTACGCAATTTTGTAAGGTGGCGCTTTTAAACAATACTGCACGCACTGCTTCAGTCGTGTGTAAAGATGATGTGGAGTTGCTGGTCTTCTACAAGGAAGAGTTTGACGCCATTGTCAGAAAACATATATACAAGCAACGTGAAGAAGTTATTGAATTTTGCAAAAACCTGGAACTTTTACGGTATGTTATGATTTTAGCTATGCTCGTAGAATTGCAAAGATTACTGGAGGCAATTGCTGTTTGAAAAATCTTCAACAAATCCTCCATTTTCTCTTATAAGACATTGGGTTGAAAAAGGAACCTATAATATTCAAGTAGTTGCTTAGGGTTTTTTCATTATTGACTCTGATTAGCTTCGAGGTGCATGAGTCTTTTACTACCGAAGCCTGGCAATGATTACAAATGTGCAGTTGGCAACACACGTAATTTAATACTACTGAAAACTTGGCCCTAACAAAAATGTTTAATAAAAACGATTAACTGCCTAAATCAAAAACAACATACGCGCAAATTCGATAGTGTGAACAGATGGACTGTTAGCTTTAATTGTTTGCTGGGTAAGAATCTTTCAGCTGCTTTTTACCCACTTTGTGAATAAGTAATATAGAGGGAGCAATTCGAATACATGCACGTTGAGGTTGGAGGAAAACGTTAAGGAAATGAACCGCATGGCATGAACTGTAAGGATCATATCCGGTGACAAGAACCAAACCAACAGAAAAACGAACTGATGAAGACCCGAAGAAAATCTTTGTGCTCCAACTTCCTTGATTTTGAGATATCTTAAAAAAAAATTATTTAGGAAACTATTTCTGGAATATCTGCTTTGTTTTGAGACCAATGCCGTAGACTTGAAGCTGAGCCAATATCCTTCCAAAGCTCAAAAATTATAAAGAAAAATGTTAGGAAGCAACATTGATCGGAAACGCATATTGCCGCTAAAGTTTTATTACTATTTGTTGTGCTCATCTTTCGTGACGTGGATTAAATTCATTTTTGGATGAGGCGATTGAGGCCCCATCATAATGTTTCTACGGCTAAACTTTTGCCAACATTATGGGAGAGTGATTTTATTGAGTCGCCAAAACTCTTTTATTGTGATTGAGGTGGCAATAGTGTTTTGATAAAAGTGGCTTTTTACGTCAACAGAGATTGGCCTGTGGATTCACTTGGAGAGGCTTCTTTCACTAACTTTCAATATCAATACTACAAAGCCTCAACTGTTGTTGTGAAGTACAGCCATCTCTCAAATTTTCTAGTGTTTGTGAAGTCTGGTGAGGTACGTATTCGATTAAGTCGCCATGCTTCTACTTAAAGGAGTTGGTGAAAGGTAACTTGGAAATGCCACGATTCCCCGTTTCTACAATTGATGCTGTCGTTCTCTATAAAAATGCTGCTAACTGTTTGGTACCAGTTTACGGAAAAGGAAATCTGAAAATAATGTGGTCGGCCTTAATTTCATGCGCTTTACGAAAAGTTAACCAAGAGTAGCGTCCACGAACGATCCGAGATGAAATTAATGATATTGTAAAAAGCTACACAGTATGTGACAGCAATCGCTAACGCTTACCAGGTCCAGAAGCAATTTCGATTCGTGTGCTTACTAAAACGATTTGGGGTTTGAAACTTTTTGTGCTACTCAGATAAAAACAAAATTTTGGTCAGGCAGCTTTGTTATTGATAATTTCTTGGCATCATGCAAGAAAAGTTGCTGAATACAAAGACAGTCATTGCAAGACTTTAAGAAATACTGGGTATAAGAAAAGGATTGTGAAAAGAGCAAACTTTCAATAATGAGTAAATTAATTTTTGAAAGGTACAAGTTAGTTTTTTTGTAACGTTTTGTTGCCTGTTTTCATTTAGGATGCCTGAGCATACACAACTTCGTTTTGTTTACAGCATTTGCCTGTTCTTTGATGCTGTTGTTTTCAGTGTGCAAAACATTTTATTTAATTTTGTAAAGATTTTGTGTGATTTAACAGTAATTGGCGCACAACATTGACTTCAACGTGTTTCTTGCTGGTGCAGTTGATGAATTCTCTCTCACTCTTCGTCCCGCAAACAAGTGGGTCTTTCAGAGGCACGATAACAATGGTTCCCAACTGACGTAGAAATATGTTGGCAAATATTGACAGAAAGTCTTAAATAAGCTCTGAGCCAGGACATGCACACGAATAACAGAACATCAGTTATATAGAGTGAAATATCTCGTTTCGTCAACCAAGTGGGAATTACAAAACAAAAGCGCAATAAAAACATTTTGTCTGGCAAGCACAAGTGGAGAAACTGCCATTGCAATACAAATCTGTTTTGCCGTAGTTCAAACTAGAATTGCCAACTAAAACAAAAATTAACATTGTGTCTCTTTGTTCCATGCATTTGGATTAGGAATATTTTTTCTACATCTTGTATTTCAAATTCAACAAGAAACTTTTAAATCAATATGTTCGAATAAAATCAAAGTTTCGTGCTTATACAGGTACCTTTAAAAATGCAACGATTTACTTATCAAATCGTAAATAGCTAAGCTACGCTGGATGCAGTATATTACCGTAGTAATCAAACAATTGTAGAAAACTAATCCTGGGCATATTCATAGTGTCAATATATTGTCATTTTAAAATTTTCTGGAGAAGAATATACTAAATTATTTTTAAAGCCAGTTATTGCAGACGAAAACTTTTTTACACAGCTGTGACAAAATCTTAAAACTTTCAAAAGACTTGTTCGTCTACAGAATTCATCCTTCCATTATTTAATTTGCGTAGCAGAATGCAAATTTTGGAACATTTATCTCAACACAAAACGAAGACGAAACTTATTACATTCTCGACTTTCCCGACACTGTGTGCCACTCGACTACTAGTGAATTTTGCAATGTTGGAAGCCAGTGACAGCACTGCGTGTGAAACTTTCTCTTGAACTCATGCATTAGCGTCAAGTTTTTCAAATGTACAGTATAATAACCCGACCGCGAATTAAATGATGTCCACTATCTCAGCATATGAAACTGAGAAGACGTCCGACCGAACAGAAATTTATTTTCAGTGCCGCATCGTTTGTACTTTGAACGTTGGCGACGATTCTGTTCTGACATCCGGACCAATAGATCGTAGACGAAGCTTGCAACCAGCAAAAGTAACGCTGCCTCTGATCGGCGTTGCCTCTGCTGGTAATTCAGGGATGAGTGCAAAGGAAAGCAGAAGTTGTGAGTAGAGAATCTACAAGCTTTCGTTTGGAGAAAAGTCAATTTCTATTAATTTCTGAATAAAAATTATAGTATTAAAGACGCTTGTTGAACCTCCTTCAGCCTTGGATTGAATGAAAAACTTAAGACGACGTTGCTTTGCTAACATCCCATTACACACCAAACAGGTGTTGCGAAACATCGGTTTCATCTTCGATAGCGTTTGGCGTTTGGTGAAGCTGTAAACTAGGTTTCAGAGCTTTCATATGTTTACGTCTCAGTGGAATTTTGATAATGATGAGAAATAAATTTACTGGAATATTTTCACGAGGTTTTCAGTGTGTTTAATTTGCAAGTTCTTCAACGTTTTTTTATGCTTTTCGAGGTTTTAGTTTTCGCTGTGTTTCAGACGTAACATAACTACAAGCACTATAAAAATTATTTTAGTAAAAACTGTATGCTGTGATGGCTTTCACTATCTGCACTTCTTGAAAATATTTTCGTCTGATTTCGTTTTTTCATAGACATTTCCCAGATAGTTTGTTCATTTGATACATCCTTATTGGCATAACGACGAGTCTGCATGTACTTAACGTTTATTTAAAATTACTTCATATATGCAAAAGTTCAAAAGGTTGATCCCGATGTTAATCCATAGCTTTGATTTATTTCCTCGCATCCAAATCGGATGTTTTGTTTAAATTAACCATCAACGTCTCTTTAAACACAGGTAAGATCTGTAGAATTTTAGCTGTGGCAAATTTTTTTTGCAAAAACAGTGTTCTGCTAAACTTCAATTCACACCATGTGGGGGTTTTTCGAGCTCGGTGCAAGACTCAGGTCACACTCAAATGTGTAGACTTGGACTTGAGGTGTTGAGTGCTAACAAGAAATTGGATTTTGAATTGAACTCGAATCTCAATGCTAGGGTCTTAGACTTGACACACTTGAATGGGATTGACTCGGAATCGTCTTATTGTGCTCTAAACGTCAATTTCCGTGACCATGAGCATCGTGCCATGCTTCTTCAGTGGTGTAAAAAGTAATTTGCCTATGAGCGTAAATTCCCGAAATGCAACTCTCTTCTGCGAAAACGTTTATAATCCACAAAAAGAGTAATGTTGTGCATGTTCGCAGGGGCAGATCCAGCCAGTAAAGTTAGGGGAGTGATTTCAGTAATATTTGGTAGTCAAGTCTCATAACGGCTTGGCTACTGTAAGAGAGATGAAGTGTACTTCGCAACACTCCTGTAACTAAACAATGGGCGACAAAATGGCCTCATATCGCGAATGTTGTTTTCCGAAAGTATAAAACCCTGGTGAATAAAGCTACTTTCGTAGGTTTTAGGGGAGGGAACGCACAATCTCCCCCCTAGATCCGACAGTGCATGTTCGATATGTGATCTAGTTATCAAACATTGTTTAGGCAAAGTGCTTAACGTTGCTCTGTCCAGTTTCACCAACTGTGTCCTGCGACAACGCAGTTTAAAGTAGTGCCAAGATTTTAAAAAAAGTTTTCGGCATCATGCGATTTTTCCAAACAGCTTGTAAGTGTGAAAACTGTCCAGACAAAATATGGACTTACTTAGCAAAGGAGATGCCCTATTTCTTCTTTTTCAACGAAGTACAAAGCAATCCAGCAACCTCGTTTTCCTCTGAAATTACGATCTTTATTGAAGGCAAGAAGTGCTGAAAATCAAAATGTTAATGTTTAGATAACATTGAAAGTTGCAGCATGTTGTGAGCCAATGAAAGCATAAGTTAGAACAAAGGACGCCCAAGAAGCAATTCAATGAAACAAAATAACGCCTTGCAAGCACACTGAAAAAGACAAGTGATGTTTGGAACGGTTAATCAAAATTTAGTTTGCCAATTGCTTAATTTTTGAAACCAGCAAGTCTTAAACAACATAAGCAAGGTCTGTATCGCAGGTTTATCTGCATACGTCAATTGCTATAATAGTTTATGCAAAAAAGTAAGTAACATGTAAATCAGCTAAATACTCAATCAACACCTTTCCACCGATTGTTTGAAAAAAATTAGGAAGTGTTTATCACATACGCCGTTTTTACATCGTTGTTTTCGCTGAAAAACATTATAATCCAACATTAAAAATATTTAAGTATGTACTTTCCACGATGGGTGTAAGCAAGGAATCGATCAGCAAATTTTTAATAGCAAATCGATTTCACGTAAAATTACGCATCCTCAGTCCTGAAAATTGCAAGCAAAGCTTACAGGTGAAACGTTGAAAGGCTGAAGTAAGAGCAGAGAAAAAACAAACTCAAGACTACAATTAAAATTTTGTAATACAAGCTCATAAATCATAACATCTTAACAAACTGACTGACGTTAAGAATACTAGTGGCGACAAAAAAACTGACTCATCAAATAAGTGTTTACTCAAAAATTAAAAAAACTAAAAAATTAAAAAATTAAAAATTAAAAATATTTAGTTGTGGATAAGCCAAGCTGTGTGGTGACTTCAAAAAGCATTCACCCATTGCAAAAACCTCACGTGTTATAATTTATCTCAGAAAAAGCACTGCAGCACTTAGCACATACAGAATATTAGAAGTAGGGCAACCAATTTTTTGACCTAAAAGCCTAAAATTTTGACTTCATAATTTACAAAATTTGGCTTTATTTTGACATACGAATTTTCTGCGTTTACAACTGCAAAATAAACAGCCTTAGGTGTTGAGGTTAACCCAAACGCATATAGGCACTCTAAGCTTCGAAATTAAAAAAAAATTGTTATTTAACTTTGGGGATGATATATTGATAAGTACGTTAATTACTACAGTAGAGCCAAACCTGAAAATATCATAAAGTTGAAACACCATATGCATAATGGATTAAGCATTTACCAAAACAAGTACTGCAAGACCGTATTTCTCGCCCGGAACAGGACTTTTAGGTCTAGCCGTTTCGGTCTGTCCGTTTCGGTTTGAGTCGTTTCGGTATGAGCCGTTTCGGTCTGGGCCTTTCGGTCACGACATTTCTGTAGATAAACAACTTATTACATTCGTTTACTTAAATGATTAAGGCAGGCGAAATGTCACTCTAACTGGTGTTTTACCAACTCCCTTTGAGGAGTCATGATTGCGATTAAATCTTAATCGTAATTATGACGTTGAAGAATTTGTATTTAATTACAAAATGTCGATAATGATTTAATTTGCCTGCTGATGATAATGAAAATCATATGTTGATGCTCATTAACTGTTGAATCTTGGCTCACGTGTGTAGTTTTTTTTTAAGTAAAACTTCACGTTGATTTAAGTGTGTGCATTAAAATGTGAACATGTAAGATTTCTGCAAGATTTCATATCTGACCGAAATGTTCCCAGACCGAAACGGCCCAGACCGAAATGGCCCCAGACCGAAACGGCCCAGACCGAAAAGTCGCGTACCCTTTCTCGTTTACCACACCTGTCCTACATAACAGTGAAACGTCCAGTAGTGGGCAAAACAATATTATTACGTCAGATATCGCAACAAGCCCATTATTATTACAGAATTACAACTAAACTTGCACAAGCCTATCAATACCTGTTGTTGTAGTTTCAATAAAATATCGATAAAGAGAAAAAACTGTGCTGCAAGAAAAGTTGACCAAACGATAAATTTTGACTTTTTTTGCCCTAATAACTTGGGATTCCCTCACGGTATGAGCGTGGAATTTGGTTTATGGATGTTTCATATACTTTAGAAACGGCAGAAAAATTTTGACTTTATTGGCTTTTGTTTGCCCTAATTATAGTCATAACTGCTTCTGCGTACTTGTTAATGAATGAGTCATACAAACTAATGAAGAACAAAGCGTAAAAGCAAACAGTTCGAGAATAAATAGGAGGAAAACCTGGAACTATACGCGAAAGACCAGCTGAAAAAATTGATCTTGTTATCGCTGATTGCTTTGCCTTTTCAGAAGTAAGATGTTAAGTCCGTACAAAATCGTATTAACGTGAAACATTTAAAATACACTTGTTGAAAACTGACAAGAAGCATTTTTCGCACGTGGAAGACATTTTCTTGAGGTCGTGATCGTAAGTAATTGCTCTTTCTGTCCTAAAGATGCGATTTTATGTTCTCTAAAAGTAAAAACGACCCATTTTCTCTACTTGTGCTCCATCCTTACCACATTTCTTCTAACACTTTAATTAGTTAAGTCGTTTGATTTGAAAGTGTTTTGTAATTAGCTAAGATGAAGATTTTTGTTTTGGAGAATTTGAATTTTTCCACTGTGGTTGAAACTGCCTGAGCGCTCTTGTTTGCCATATTTATGGCTCATTTGCATTCAAGTCAGAATGTTGTGGACTCGGACTTAAACTAAGTCAGACAGAGCACCTTTAGTTTCGTATTTATACTCAAGGCATTGAGTTATGATGGATTGGGAATTGAGTCCAGCTACGTCTTTTTCGGGCGTGGACTCGAATGAACTTCCTAACAACGATTACTCAATTTAAGTTTATGTTGATGATTTTTCAAGTAAAGACTGTTTTGTTTGAAACCAATGACACAACTTTCATTGTATAGATCCAAGGTCAAATTCTTTCTTGATAATAAGAGCTTGCTAAGGTGCAGTGAACTTAATTTCACTGGTCTGGGATGGAATGTACATTTTTACTGCTACAGCAGTTACAGCATCATTTCGTTACGCAGAAAAACTTTATGTGGTAACGTCAAAGACGTTTCTTTGCATAATTACAGGTCGTCTTGAATTCGTGCAGCATTTAAAAATTTTAGCATTATATTACAACACGCAATCTCAAGGATTTCAAAACCGGATGTAAATAATTTGTTAATCTCCTCTAAAATATAAAAGCAAGTACCGCTGAAGACGCTTGAACGTATGGATTGTAGTAAGGTGAAATACAAGTGTCACAACAACTTCAACCGCAATTACAGATTCTGTGTCTGCAAGGACGCCTGCAATTTACAATTCCCCCGCATTTCACAGCCCACCGATTGCGCAAGGCTTTCCACAACTACCTTCGCATCCTCGAAAACGTCCAGTGAGTTGTAGCTATACCTTTGGTTTTATTGCAAGTTGCTTTGCATTTATGCGTGGTTATATGCGACTGAATATTTACACTTCTTTGAAGAAATATATATACCTGGGTTTCATAATGATTTCTCTTTTGTTGGCCCATGACTTCGTTTAGGTTCGAATTAATACCAAAGTCATGGTTAAATCAAATTGCTTGCATCTGCTGAAGAATCGCATTTTGTTTGTCACTGCCAATGACTTAGGGGTTTTGAACATGAACCTAGTGATCTGGGTTTGCTTGCAAACGCCTGCAAACAGAAGAATTCTGTGAAGTTCGGTGGTTCTCTACACGATTTCATAAATTGTGTTGCGCTTTCCCGGTGTAGGAGGTACCGCAAGAGCATTTAAGCCTATTAACAACATTGCAACGTTTGAGTGAAAAAAATGTCGGTTTTTAATCGAAAACCAGCTCCGATGCTTCTGGGTGTATTGAAAAAGACATAGCTTCATGTTCATTACAACACTGCGTTTTACATAGCTGCTAACCTCTTACTGCATGTGTTCCTTACACGGACCTCAAACGCGGCAGATGTCATGAAGCTTCTTCTTTGCAGAGGCTTGAAATGACATGTCTTGTATCGCAACGCCTATTCTAAATTTGTCGATGGCGAACTTTATCGAAAGGTTTTTCGAAGTTTTTTCGTGGAAGCCGTTACTGATTTCTTGCGCTGTGAAAAATGCACTTGTAAATGCAGCGAGGTGATTAGATAACTTTTCCAAAAGTTCGCTGCTAGTGGCGTCGGTTTGGAGTAAAAGCATTAGCAAGTCAAATGGCATCACGGACACTATTCCTGAATGGAATTGCTTACAGATTTAGATGGCTGTAAGTTTTTTGTAATTGCTTAGGTTCACCCGATAGATGCACAACAGTTATTCAATTTAAGTCTGACATAAATGATAAAAGAGGACGTAGAATTTGCGTGTGTATAAGTAGGGTGTATTATAAAGAATTTTTGACGAAAGAATGTGATAAGCTGCAGAAAAAGGTCGCCTTGAATTGGTTACAGAGAAAAAATGTTGAAAATCAACATTGGGAAAACCAACAGGAGATGCTCAACGAAATTCGTGAAAGAAAACTTCAGATATTGCAGGTAATCAACATGGGTTTGATTATTTTGTTTTAAAAGAACTTCATGGTCACCTTTAGCTAGCGTTGGCTGCAATGCATGATCTTTGGATGTGTCTGCAGTGAACGAGTTCAGTAACTTGTTCATTTGTGAAAATTCTGATACTTGCTGGAAAACATAAGCGAACATCTCTTATAAAACAACGGTTTACTGTTTCTAAGAGGATCGAAAAAAGGGTGGTCTATGTGTAAGTTGCATAAAGACGTTGAGAATTTTCTTTAATCTCCTACCAGGTCATTTGAAATTTATTTTCATTGTAGAATAGATAAAGTGACGTTGCTTGTAGTTGAAGATGCTGACCAGTTCCGGCCAGTTGTGAGATTTTCGTCATTGTATTTTACACCAAAACAGCGCATTTTATCATTCAAGTTAAAATAAAACTGTTTGGTGGTAGACGGCGTAATCACAGCGAGGTAGAAAGTTTGAGATATCGATGTAGTTGGCAAGATAAATGTGGCAATGCTCCTTTTGCTTTAATCGCCTTTTCACAAAGCGTTTTTGAGCTTCAGCTTGCCACAAACTGCAGTAATCCAAGTACAACAGTTTAATTCTTTGCTTTGACAGGAACATATATCCTTAATTGACAAGAAGAACTTTTCACCTCTTTGCCTTGGTAAGGCCAGACAAACAAAGACGAGTGAAGTTGGAAGTTTGCAACCAGCGTTTTTTGGAAGGCACAAGCTGCACGCCGAAAATCACTTTCCGCTGCGAGACAACAGGTTCAAAAGGCACAGATAACTTTGATTAATTGCCTGAATCAATGAAAAGCAAGATCTGTATTGCAATGCTGATTATCTAGCCTATTTCTTTGGGAGGTATTCAATCAGCCAACCGGCTTGTTCGGAGAAATGTATTTCAATTTTGTACTTCCAGTGTTTTCAGCAATTGCTTGACACGTTGTTAAAATAGATTCATTCAAACGTAACGTTGTTCACCTTACTTTTGTGCAACAAAATGAATACGCTGCGCCAAGAGGGCAAGATTTTCGAAAACGTGTTACTGTAACATGCGGCAGCATTTGCCACAATACCTTGAAAAAACTAACTGTTTTTTTGAGAATTCTTTTATGAAAGTTTTTTGAGAGTTTTTTGAGAATGCTTTTACGAGTCAAAGAGTTTTTAAGAACAAGATATTCCTGTAACAATTAAATAGCACTTTAAACTCTAACTACTGCGGAGTGATGATTTCTTATACTGTACGAAGTACAGTGAAAAAAGCGCCACTGAGCAAATGGAGAAAGCGAAGCCTTTAAAGCCAAATTTAAGAAGAATAAATATTTAAAAAAGGTTTAATGCCTAATTTTAGTTTTCGTATGAAGAAACACAGATCGATGTTTGACATGAAATACGAGAAAATTGTCAAATTGCATTAAACTAACAAAGAGGATTTTTTCAAAGACGTTCTGCATGTTTCTTTTACATGACTTTTACAATATGAATGGGTTTAAAAACTAATACCGCTTTGATGTATTTAACGTTCTTCGTTAATTTTACTCAGATATAAACATGATTTCTCTCATGGAAAGATTTGCATGCCTTGCAAGCTTGAACATGTAGTTAAAAATACCGGTCAACATATGTTACCTCTTTCATCTAATGGATTTGCACAGGGATACATTATTACACGAAATTTTAACACCTTTAATATTTTTTCGACGTGAATTCACTTCAAGAGTTTTATGCACAAGGTGCCAATCGACATAAATTCAGGTTGTTCACAAAACACAATCCGTTCGGTGCAAACTGTAGATAATGTTTGTTGCTAGCATCGTAAAACCACGTGGAAATATTCAAGAATGTTTCGAATATTTGTTAATATTTTTTAATGATATTGATTTCACAAAGTTCGTCAAAACTCCTCGAACTCACCCAAATCCGCCCAAAACGTCGAGAAATGGTGTGTTCAATAATTCAAATAAATGCTTTGTCTGTTTGTTCGAATTTCGTTATGGTTTGCCATTATATGTGGCGCGAAGCACACCAAGATCCCCAAAAATGCTTAATACGGAACCTGCTTGATCTCCCAAAACGGCAGGAAATCGTGTGTTCAGTAAAAAAAATTTAATCAATGCTTTCTGAAACATGTTTACTTAAATTTTGTTTTAGTTTGTTTTATTATGTAGCGTGAAAATACGACAAAACACTCTTGGCACCGATGTTGTTTTTTGTGAAACATTTTGGCAGCAAAGGTAATTGCAACCAATAGATATATATTAGGAAAATCTAGCTGATCCGTGTTTTTTGTTAAATTACTTACCCGCAAAGTTAGTTCAAACTCTTCTAATAAATGGAGCACCGTAAGAAATGGCATTAACTACTTTGCATAACATTGTTAGTCTTCCTTCCATGTCCAGTCAGCGGCTCAAATTGGCATTTTTCAAAACTGCTGTATGACGGTTTCACAGCACGCTAAATAAGACGTAAACACAACTTTACAATTCTTATGGTTGTATATTAATGCTGCATAGAAAGTTAATACTGTATAGAAAGACCTTTCCACGATTACCTTAAATGCATAGCCTGCTTAAATAAATGCTAGCGCTAAAAGAAGTGTTCAATATGATTGTGCTTCAATTCCTTAGATGCATAGGCATGCTGCATCGCTCAGTTCGAGCTTCTGTCATGGAAGACACTCCCTACGCGGTTACTAATGAAGGCAAGTTGTCTCAACTTCGATCACTAGATTCCGTGGATCAATTGCGGACATCGATGAAAGCGAAAAATGGAAATGTTCTTTCTCAGCATCAGAAACACGAGCCCAAGATGTTGAAAGCAGCACCAAAATTCGCTCAAATCGCGGTCCTGAAAAGTGGCTGTGTCTTTGTAAGCTCATATGCCTTTGCAAAATAAGTAACCAATTTCTTTGCTGATAAGTGTTACATAAATGGCTGCTTATAGTCTTCATTTTTATAATGTTGATGACTTTTTGCTTTAGCTAAATCGCCAGATTTTGAAAAGAAACAAGTTTTGCTGAAAAGAAACAATTCCGACTTTTTGCTTTAGCTAAATCGCCAGATTTTGAAAAGAAACAATTAGATCTTTTACATGTACAATACCACTGGATATGCATCAGGGTTTTTCCAAAGATATAAAGCGCGTTTTATTTTGAAAGCATTGGGTTTATTAGATGTAAAGACTTCAGAAAACGCGCATTTTCTTTCATTACTTGAACAGAGTTCTATGTTTCGCAAGAAAGCACTAAGCCTCTTGCAAAAATGCACCTGAAAGTAAAACAAAGGAAATAAATGGGGACCAAAAGGTATCATACTTCTTTGTTGCTACAAATTTTCTTCAACAGCTTCTTGTGCAACCAAACTTCAGTTTCATGGCCATTGGATACGGTCCCGCCCGTAGTTAATACCGGGTGCAAAATATTTTGTTTCAAATTATGCAAAATTTTACATAAGCCACGCATCAAGAATAATCGAATGCTACATGCAATCGGTGTCGTGAACGACCAGCGACACCAAATTTTGTGATTTGCGCTGTTGGGCAAATCACAATACGCTCCTATTTTCAGGATGAGGTTTCGCAAAAACACCAATGTTTTCTGTTTCAGGGGCTCGAAGAGCTGATGAAAAGAACCACTCTCAGACTTTCGTTGATCAGCGAAGGCGCTGAATGCGTTTTCATATCGAAGAAGCTCTTCTTGAAAAAGGCAAGCAGCAAGACACTTCGAAAAGTGAACACCGTGATAGGACGTTATCCAACTGAGGACTACATTCGCAACCAACTGGCTGAACAAAACGGGTGGTGCCGTTTCCGTGAGGACGTTGTTAGGGAGGTGTTGAACAAACTCGAAGACAGAGATCCAACCGCACCAGTAAAAGTTCATTAAAAAGCGTTCATGCATTTACAAGCAAAGTGGAAATACTGTACTTCCTACTGGAAAAAATCTTTGAATTCTTCAACTTCAGCTGAAATTGTTGAAAAGCAGGAAGATCATAACTCCAGTGCATTTTGTACTGATATGAATGAATCTTTTTCAATAAAATTTTTTGACTAGTACATTACAGTGGTAACACTTTTACTACAGGGATTTGCCCAATTTGGAAATTCTTTGTTTGGCCATAACTTGTCAGCAGATTGAGCTCCAGAGCTGTTCAAACCCTCTAAAGATGCGGAAAGTCTTGTAGTCTTGATTAAAAAAAACTGGGAAGTATTAGATTTGAACTTACTTTTGGGGGGGCGACACAGGTTTAAGGTTTTTCTGATGACATCATCCGGGCCTGGGCCCCAACCTCAAAACGTAATTTTTGTGGTTCGACTTCGACAGTTATGGCCAAAAAGTCGATGATTATTCAGTCAATTCCTTATGGGCTCATTAGGGGTTAATTACATAATTTTGTTGTTTTTAGGCCATAAATTTCCAACCACAAATGCTGGAAAGCCAATTAAGGGCTCTAAAGATGCGGATTATCGCCACGTTGTTATTAAAAAAAAAAAAAAAATTGGGTCTTGGGGTTGGGGCCAGGGTTGATGAAGTGGGCCAAAAATGCTTAAGCCTACACTATTATGACGTGACCCATAAAAAATATCATCCAAGATTTTCCTATGTTTT
>Ga0210059_1002701_pt1 | contig 27987 bp, 12 predicted proteins | sample Ectturendosymbi2_FD_188042 | JGI IMG/M metagenome (GOLD analysis project Ga0210059, IMG submission 188042) | Ecteinascidia turbinata endosymbiont from Florida, USA - Sample 2 (SPAdes) (version 2) | ecosystem: Host-associated > Tunicates > Ascidians > Unclassified | place: Key West, Florida...
GCTTTTTACCATTTTTTGAAAGCTGCATTGAACGAAGGAAAGCTGCTTCCACAGAATCGCTTCGAAAAGACTCTGTTTGGTGAGGAAGAAAATGTTTCATGAAATACCGTGGAAAGGATGCAACTTCGGTTGCATCTGAAATCTGAAAGTACATGGTTTAAAATGTGACTTAACATTATAAACCGACGGAAAAAAGGTGTTAACTATATACAACGCCTAGCATCTGAATGCAGTTTGCGACCTATGTCCCCACCATGATTACAAAAACAAAATGTGTTTTCAGATACTCGTGCTTTGTCACAGATAATGTTTTCAAACTTATTTGTGAAGCTTTTTGCATAACGTTGAGCACTTTCGACTTTTAGATGGTGCAAAATGCAGCAGTATTTTTACCACGAATATTTGCAGCAGATTCATACAGAATAAATCATGTCATTACCATCTCGTCTACAGGAAGAAAAATTTTTAACTCAGAATTTTTCACCTTAGAAACGTTGTTCTGCATTAAGTGGGAAATGATTGACAAATACGAAGTTACGATGGCTTTGACTTCATTATCTCTGATACCACCAAGCGAAGACAATGAAGTGACGTAATTCTTGATGTTTGAAGCTATCTTTCTGATTTCGCTCTGCAAAGCACTTATTTTACTATAGGCACCATCCAATACAATCTATAAAACAGCCATAGAAGATGCAAGAGCAAGCAGTAGGAAACGGTTGCTTGAGTGCAGCTTCGGAAAAAAACGCTTTCAGACACAAACAAGCAACAAATTGTTATTGGTCGTGCAATCGTGACATAATTGCTTAAATTAAGCAAAACAAGCTTTTAGAAAATTCTTTACCTTAAAACTTTAACCTGCTGTCACGATTTTCTGATACGAAAATCAAACTTGCCACAATGTTTAAAAAATAAAATAACATGCGGTCTATGCAGGTATTTAGAATTACGTTGGTTCATTATACCACTAAATACATCTTATTCAGAGCTGACAGCGAAGTCTAGTCAACTGTGCCTTCACATAAAAATCTCACCTCATCGTTCGGAGCTAGGGTTTGTCTTGACAAATGGTCAATAAGGTCTGCAACCAGTTTAACTGACTCTGTGGAGTAGAGCTGAATGTCTTTCAAGGCCTTCAACGTATTTGACAGCTGCCAGCAAGGAAAACAAGGATAACGTTTTTTTGCAAAACATATACAGTAGGGACAGAATTTGTTAAAACTGCATTACTTTTGCTCCAAACCCTAAGCAGCTTTGAATCACATTTAGCTTTCGAAACATATCAAGAAAAAATTAACTATAAGAAGTATAAATATGGAAAACTGTAATAAGTTTGGAATAACAGAAAATCAAAATCAAAGATTTCTTGGTTATATTTTACCTAGATAGATCCTGCAAAAAACATAACCTAAAACAGACTCATTCCTGCAGTCTGTCTAAAAAACGAACAGAATGCAGGTAAAACCCTTGTTTGTGATCAGTTTGCAAAACTGAAATATCTGAAGACGTCACTCGTAAAAAACAGCTGATAATCTTTGGGTTGTCGCAGCCTTGCGCAAATATCAGCACATCAAAGACTTTTAGTGAATAAAAAACATGTTTCTTGTACTTACCAGCGGTTTAGTTACAAAACGTTTTGACGAATCGGAAGCCAAAAGCGCCATCAGCGTCTGATAATTTTGTACTTGCACATTAGCTTCTATTATCTCTGCCAAAGCGACATCGTCGTTCGTGTCAATGACCGTGGCACTGAGAGTTCTTACAGCACATGTACCGGTCTGTTTGCAAACATGGATTGCAATCACAACTGTGTAGGCGCCAATGTCTGGTGCCAGTCTTAAATCAGTCAAGATGTTGCTGTAACTGTAGTGTATCAGTGTTTGCCGGTTTCCTGCAAAGCACAATATGTCTGCAAATGAGAAAAGCAGTGTGCAAACTCCTGGATGTTTTTCATGCTTATGCTTAGAATTAAGATACATTTTTGGTAAAACGTATTACATTCAAGAAAACTATGCGCTAAACACGTGAACAAAATTGGTTTAAGGAATCTTAAAAAATACTCAAACTTTTGATCAATCAGTTTCTACCATTTCTTCGAACAAAGAACTTGTATTGCAATGTGACGTTTTCCTCCTCAACAAAATCACACGTTATGGTGTAATTGGTCGTGAAAGCATATCCCTGCTTGGGTGTTATAAAGCAATGTCCTTTAGGAGGAGGAAGAAAGAGAACATCGCGCGAAACTGAAGCGATCGCTCCATCCGATGAAGAACCTGCAAAGAATACGCAAAGTGCTTTTAGTGGTGAAACTTCTATTTTGCCACACCGTGTATACTTTCGCGTCAACCTGTTGCGATGATCTTCAGTTTACTTCCTACGGGGTAACCAGCGAACGTCACTGATTCGAATCCGCACCACTCCTGGTCAGTGCACTGCACTAACTGCGTGACCCCGTTAACGTTCAGCTCCCAAGTACGCCGGACACACGTGTCGCATTCCAGTTGCAGAATAAGTGGTTCTCCTCCCAATGTACCCTTACCACAGTTCAGTGAACAGCTGCAACAGAAACGAACGCAAATAGAATGCAATTTCTGCATTACTGTCAATAAAAAGAAATTATGTCTAAAGAGCATTAGGTGATTTTTGAACTGCTGGCAACCATTAAAATGATTAATCATTTGAAGTGTCGCAAGGCTTGTTCATCGGCAACGAGATTGGTTGTTTTCAAATAACTTCCATTAGCAGACGGTAGCAGCACGTACAGCAGTACGTATGTCTTGTATAGCATTAATTATGTTTTTATTCTGATTTTAAAGACAACAGCATGTCAATTAAAAATATAGATCTGTGTTAGCATTTCGAAAGGTAACAATAAATTATAAAAGTGTGAGTGTTATATACCAATGAGCTGGAAAAGTGCATTGTACTGAAAATAAATGGGCTTTTTATTCAACAAAAACATTTCTTTTTGATGTAAAATGAAGTATCAGAGGTATTGAGAAGATGCGAAAATCAACCGCTTTTACCGTAAACGAAGGTTTGGAGAAATTCTGTTGACCGGAACAATCTCTTGATCAGCATGGCATCTTTTGTAACCACTGGCATCAGCAAATAATCGGATAAAGTACGTGTTACTTTTAACTAAGCTACTAAAGCTCAAATAAGTCGAAGAAGTTTTTTCTGAGAGTTGGGATGGTTGCCAAGGAAAGCATGAACCTGAAAGCAAAATGAAAATGCATTTTGAAAAATCAAACCACCCTTATTGTTTGCACTGCAAGTCATTAATTGAATAAAGACCTACGTACACTATGGCTCAAAGTCAAGCACATTTAATTTCCACATTTGCTGGATCGTTTGCACGTCTATTAGTCCTTCCAGTTACTCCCTACCGTAATCGGAGATACCTTTTCGAACGAACATTCCATCGCTAGGATCAGTTGGCAAGTCTCTCTGGGAAGTCGCGCAAATCCAAGTAAACCTGACGTTAGCATTCCTGATGCTGGTAACTGCTTCCAGGGAAGCGTTGGAAACCTTAAGCCCTGCAATGAAACAAACGCATGCTTTCATTGTGACAGAGGTTTTCCATTAAATTTTCAACCTTGTTGTTACCAACTGCAAAACATTCCTTTTCAACAAGGGATAGTCGTTTATACATTATTAATATATTTTATAATGCTATCTTTTACTGAAGTTTAACATTTATGTATCTGGGCAGCTTCCTAGCTACGACAATCACATTATTTTATTTTCATAAAGCGATACGTTTATTAGCTATCGTTGTTCCCTGCATTCCAGAGCTTATAAGTAGAGCTTATTTATGTCGGCGAGGTTTTAGCATGTGAAAGACCATTCGATCCATTTATTTTATTATCCAGCAAAATTTCATATTGTTAAACGATTATATCTGAAGCCTTCTCCGATGGTAAGTATCCAGTGGCGACAAGTAATTGTATTGTTTTTGTATCTAAACCGCAAATTGTTTTCATAGTTATATATGTATAGTTTTTTCGACTGTAGTCAGTTTATTTTTGAATCTGTGGAAAGTATCGTTGTGCATTTGTGTTTCGTACGATTAAAACCAAGGGTGGGGAACCTGCGGCCAGAGGGCAAAAATGCGGTCCGTGTGAATATTTGATATGACCGGTATCAGAATTTTCGTAACTCAAGTTAGAGCATAACATCGCATCAAAATAAAACTCAATGACAAGTAGACACGTAATCAGTAAAGAGAAAAATATCTCGTTCCCCAACATAATTTTCTCTCCTTATTTTCCTTAGTAGGATGTAGGTAGAATTTGAAGACACGATTAATTAATTTTTGCGGCTCGCCAGCGATATTCCAGAATTCATGCGTCCCGTGATAGCAAGTAGGTTCCCCATCCCTGATTTAAATCTTCGTTTGTGACACGATCTAAACCGGAGAATCTCAAAGTGGAAACCTTCACACGAAACACGGTTGACAGTTCCGTTTCCTTTTCAGTTATTCCATGTTACGGCCTGGAAACACGGTTGATATTGCTACAACATGAGTGCTGGCTTCAAAATGATCCCATGGCTCAATACTCATTGCTTCTTTACCGTGGTGCTAAGTGTATCAGAGCCATAAAATCGTAAAATGTTAAAATGGTATGTTGTAAATCATTTACATTCAATCATAACTGGCTAAATGGTTCCCGTCAATAATCTTTAAGCTTTGGCAAAAACATCTTGTGAATCAAAATGTTAACGGGGTTCGTCAGATACATGGATAGGGCTGTAATGGATCGGGTTGGCATGACCTTCATTGCCATTTGGCCCAAAATCTACCCAGTCAAGTTTCATTTTGGGAGGTATAAGCGGTAATCTTTCCGCATAACCGCAGTAAAAATTGAAGGAAAACTTTACTTTTTCAGTTCTAACAAATCTGCAGATACATTTCAACTTTGTTGGTAAAGGTTTGACAGTTCAATTTTTTAATCCATTGTTTCAAAAGATTAACAGTCAAATGTGGTTTCTTAACCTAAAGATCGACTTTGAAATAAAGTATTCGTTAGATGCATTATCTGATTGAATTACTACCTGTTTTACTAGAGGCTACTCTATATACTCCATACATGGAAGCAAAGCTCTGCTTGCGTGAAGGGCCATACGTTCTGTCAGCGCACCAACTGTGTGACAAACTGATACATTTTTATTGGATGCGAAACTGCACTTGTACCTGGAATCATCAGTTGAAAACACTTTGACCAAAACGTCTTAGCATAAAACTGCTAAGTCAAATATTTTTTGTAGGAACAAGTTTTCATTTTCTGCCACAAGACATTGCTTTGTCGCATTTATCTAATCTGAAACTCTGCAATTGTTACTATTAATTTTCTTAGAACTTTGCGTACTGATATGCTTACCTATTTCTCTTTTGGATCCTCCTGCGATAAGGCAACTGAAGGATTTTTCTACTATCCGGAAAAAGGCAAATTCACCATCTTTCAAAATTACTGTTTCGGTTGCCAAACTTTCTTCACTGATCGTAACTACAGCAATGTACAAACCTTGCTGCAGCTCATCACCGTATATAACAATTTCTGCTTGATTCAAGTTTGCTGTTATTTTGACTTCATCATCAGATTTAGGAGCACTTAAAACCGATGCGACTTTGTAAACTCCCCACGTGATATCAAAGTCGTTCTGGTCCAAGCAAGCAACTGATGCATCAGCACTCAGTATCAAATACTCTCCAACATTTAGCGGTTCATTTGTAGTTGTCGCTGATCCTCCCCTCAGTGTCAAGCCTTGAAAACATGTTTCTTTTGCACGGACATGAATTTCCATGGTATTGTTAAACCATTGCTTTCCGTTGCTGATTGATACACTTAGGTGATGGAAACCACTTCGGTCGAATACAATGCTTTTCATCACAAGTGAATGAGTGCTTCCCTCAAAAGGAAGTCTTAAGCGATGATCGTTACTTTCAGCGGAGATTTTCAGTGGTATAACATGTCGGATACTCTCGACTTGTACCATTAAGGAGAAATTTCCAACGTCGGCTCGGACAAATATCGCAACGTTGTTTTTCCGGCCTGCGTACGGATCACGAATAGTGGTGTAAATGTCGTACACTTGTGGTAGACACGCTATTGGGCCCCACGCTGCGTTAGAACTACTGATTGTGTTTCCTGCATTTCCATACAAGTGATAAAGGCCAGTAGCCTTTGGAGATGGCATCTTTACCAACAATTCTATGCAACTTACCATGTTGTCACAGGCTGCTTGTACAGATGTCACTGTTTTGTTATCCGAGGTCTTCAGTAAAATAGATATTTTTGCTGGAGCTCCGTTGGGTATACGCACATATACATCGAAGTTGTTTGGGTGGAGACCTATATGTACTGCACTCCTGATATTAAGACCGGTCAAAGGTTTGTTCAAACTGATACTGGAATGAAAAGTCTGAATGGAAATATTATTGAAAATAAACAATCTACATGAGTGAATACCGGCGCCCAAAACAAGCTGAGTCTTTGCTTCAAGCAGGAATTCAACATTTACAGGTGATCGAGCTGCGTACGAAGCATTTTCAAAAGGTCTAGACTGTTCATGAAATGTAAAATCTTGTAGTTCCAAGCTGTAACTTGCAGGATAAACATACTGGTGTTGAAATGTAGCTTTGAAGCTGATGCCGAACGTTCCACTGCAACGTAGGCATTTCGTTTGCAAGTCTCGATCGGAAAAATCATCCTCAGCAACTACAACAAACAAATGTTTTAAATCCTCCGAAGGTGATTTCCTGGTGTTGCACTTTGCTGAGTATTTGTGTGACTGAGGTAAATTGTGACTGACCAGCAACCTTGTTTCATTGTTCATCAGCATTAAACTAGACGAGTTTTGAAATGTCACTTCACAGTCAAGAACAGACATTTCCCGAAGTGGCAGCAGTAAAATAATTCTCAAAGAGATTGTTTCACCAACAGCGACCACTCCTTCTGGCTCAGTAGAAATAATGATTTCTGCAAAAATTACAATTTCAGCAAATTTATGAAATAAAGTCAGGTGTCAACTGCATACTACAAACGTCAACATCGCACTCTTACTGGTGTAGTAGTAAGTTATGTTAAGTTTACTGGAGCAATCCCTCGTCCTCAAATCGACCGATAGTGGGGCGTCTACCCGTAAAAAGGAATCAGTCAAATTATTGGTATTGCAGTAAAGTGGTGCAATGCTGTTTATCTGTAGCATAGCCTTGAAGCAACTGAAAAAATGTAGAAGATTAAAATATGTAAATGTGAGTCACTACCCAATTAATAGTGCAAAATACCTGATGCTAAAATCTTCAACAACAAGCAAAAGCATTCGCTGAGGGTATGCGGAGAATTGCCATTTCACATGAGAAGAAAGCGAATTCGCGTTAGAGCAAATGTTTCGCAGTGGAAAATAAAGCTCTCCTGCAGGCTTCGCCATCTGTATAGTCAACATCGCTGTAGAAAAAAAAAACTATTTTTAATTTGTTTGTGAAAACAAGTATGCAGCAAAGTTTCAACCATTGTACAAAGAACAAATAATTGAGGTCATAGAAAAAGATGTTATTTAAAAAATGCATTTTTGTGCTGGCAACGCAATATTTTTTTAGTCAAGAGGTACATGCAACGAATGTTGATCAGCTGCAAGATTTCCTTGTACTATCATCTCGGTTTGCATCGCTTGTGAAGAGTGCAGGAAAAAGAACGCCGATACTTGGTTGTAAACTGCAATCCAGCAAGCGACACCAACGGCTGATTTTTAGTCAAGGCAAAGAAGCAAAACAAGCCACATTTGAGCAATTGGTTCTACAGCAGTTTCTATCGAAAGGTAAATTAATGAAGGTAAAACGCTTTTGACATGTACTGAAATATACTTTTGTTAAGATGCTGAAACGGAATTGCTTTGTATCGACGAGCTCAAAATCACGAAGCACTTTAAAGCTTTTCCATTTACAAAATAACTTTCTTATCCGTGAACGTTTTCCAAAATCAACGATATTTCTTCAACAAAAACATTCCACTATTTTTACAAACGATTTAAACTTTTTACTGTGACAGACATTTCACGAGAGTTGTTTGTGAGAAATTTGGATATGTTGCTTTTAATTGCAAAATTATTAATAGTTAATGTGACAAGTGGTATACACGGAAATTTTCTGCATAGAATAGGTTTTCCCTCTAATCGTTTTTCAATAGTTTCCTCTCTAAGGGCAACAGGAACTATGAAAAAATATGTGAATTATAGTCTCGTCATCAGTTCCTGCGATTGGCTAATCTTTGCTCAAAAGGAAAAAGCTGGTGATTAAAAATCTGTTTAGTTTTTTTGTCATTATATTTATTAGGCGCTTTTTCGAGAGTTAAACTCAACTACGTTTGTCGTGTTTGCATTTAAGAAATCTAGGGAAAGCGTTAAAAAACTATTGTTGACTAATGATGCATATAGAGGTTTTAGTCATCATGGTTGGCAAGTTTAGTTAAACAAAGTATGCAATGAATTTATTGAAAAAAACTTGCATTACTACCAACTGCCAGACAGTATAAATTTATCTACAGTTACTCTGTTTCACATGGATGGAAAAATAACCAGCAAGCTATCTCCGTCGTCATGTTGCTATTAAACTACTGTGTCTTCGCAAATTAAACAAAGCACATTGATAGTTTAGTTGTAAAAAAACAAAGCTAATATAAAACAACTCAAAAAACAATTTATTAAACGACGTAGACAACGGCATATATCGCAGGGCTGCAACGAATAAAACAATCAAAACGACTACGGCAATGCTACATAAACGTTGTGGCAACATTGAGCTACCTGATGTGAAAAATGTCAAAACTTTATATGCATGAAATATTTAGCACGGCTAGTTGCATGCTATATGTATTTTTTTACAATCTTTAGCATAAAATTATTTCGTATGAATCTTATAAAGGTAAAGTAATCTCAATTTCGCATTAACCTAAAGAAGGTAAACTAATCTTAAATGCTGAATTTGCATAAACTATCGCTTGGTTTCTGACACCGAAAAGTATATCTGAAAAAATGTTGCATCGATACATGTTTAGCAAACCTTTGGTATTTCATTTCCAGGTAGAGTCGTGTTTCTTATGACACTTTGACTTGCGAGTTGCAGTGCACCTGTGGTGTGATAGGCTGATCGCAAAATAAAAAGAAATACACCTCTTATGATATTCCTTAGGCATCTGTTTCAGTCTTTCGCTATGTCCAATAAATGTGAACACTTTCGCTGCCGAACAACAAATATCTCCAGATTGCGTTCAGAGATGATCACGGAGCCGGAGTGCCGGAGTGGACTCCGGCCGGAGTTTGTATCTTTGGCTGGAGCAGGAGCCGGAGTCAATTTTTTAGACTCGAGCCGGAGCAGAAGCCGGAGTCAACATTAAGGTCTGTGCAGGAACCAATCAAAATTTTTAAGGGACCTATTAAAAATTTTGTAATGATGTTGTCAAACGAAATGGATTTAATTGAGACGTGTTCTCTAACTAGCGTCGGCATATATCACAAAAGTGAGACATTGGGTGGGAGTAACGACCATTTCACCACTGATATTATGGTTTGAGAAGTTAGAGCCTATGTAAAATACAGTGTGTATGTGGCAATGTTACGCAGTTCCAAAATTTAGGAATCCAAGCCGTAATTATGGGAATGTGGAGGTATTGATGTGGGCAAAAGCACAAGACACATGACAAAAAACAATGGTCAACAAAACAGACCATAAGGAAGTAACAGTGTGCCGAAATGACTTATAGGCCCAGAGACAGGATTTGACATGGTGTTGGAAGTAATGTATACAGTAGACTATTTATTCACATTGTACAGATTTCCAGTCTAGCCACCACTTGCACAGTCCAACCTCTGCTTACATTTTGAAGCCACGATGAACAAACGTGGATGTTTGAGGTGATAGTTGCATTATCTTTAAAGTTAATAACCTATATTGTTTTACAGATGGATTGCGGCTAAAGATAAATTTAAAAGGGATTGTAGCCTATGTTATGCGTAATGTAATGTTTATCTTATGTAGCAGACACTTTATGGTCTGTACATTTACATACACATAACAGTCAAATGTCCCATGAAATCAGAAAACAGCAAAAACTGAATCCAGTTCGTTACCAAACAAAACGTGACCAGTATGACGAAGAACATCCTGCCGTTGTCTAGCAACGAAAAACAACTGACTCAAAAGGACTAATCCAGACCAGCAGGAATATGCCTTTTTCACTGTTGCCAAGCAACAAAAACAAATAATGCAAACTGTTTGAATTAACCAATCAAGAGTATACGAAAGAACGTAATTTCTGAATCGTGACCACACGCCCCTAAATTGTTACTAAAAATAAAAAAGTCTTGTGTCTAGTCACATGACAATCCGCCTATAAAAGGGGCCGATTTTCGGCCTTTAGGCAGTTCACTTTTCTCTGAACTGAGAACTCCTTCTCTTGTCTGCCTTTCCTCGGGTCTGTCAGCATTTGAAGTAAAATGAGCTCAGCCACTGACAATCTCCTAGCTCGACGGGGTGAGATGGTGGTCAAGCTTGGGATTACGTCAGTACCTAATATACCTGGGAACCTCCGAAACCATAGTCAAGAAGCTCAGACTAAGAGTTTGAGTAAAACTTACTCCTTCTTTTGGTCGACACTAGTACCTTGTCTGGGGGAGATTCTGACACCCGACAGCGCAAATTTGGCTTGTCCAAATTGGCCGCTCGCTACACGACTGATATGGTCAAAAGGCCGCTGCCTTGCTCAGTCCTTGTAGTGCTCCTCTGGAAGTCTTGAGGTCGCGAGACAAAATGATGTCTGGCTTGATCTCTTGACGCGCGTTCCAAGTTACTGTGGACAGGACATCTACTTCACCAACCACAAGGTGAAACTTTGACAGTCTGTCCAACAAAATGTTCAGACAGCGAGGCTCTGTTTCTCTGAATTGTAAAAATGTTCGGACGGCGGAGCTCTGTCTCTCTGTACCATGAAAATGTTCAGACGGCGAAGCTATGTTACTCTGAACTATAAAATGATTAAAATAACAAAACCTTGATTCTCTGAGTCATGAAACACAAGAGATATCAGAATTATGTCACTACGTTTAATAAATTTAAGACAAATATTAAAAGTCCTCATAGAAAATTCATAATGATAAAGTAAAACATTAACCACTTGTTCTGATTTGTGAAATCAGAACAAAGTTGATTCTATAACGTCACCATGCAGAATCGTGCTGCGAAACTTAGGAAACGACACAGGAAAAAGTCTGACTTAGGAAAACGCACTAAGCCTCTGGTCATGATTCAGATATCGTTGGCAGCAGAACTATGAGTATGGTTTATCTTCTCTGACAGAATTATTGAAATGATTTGCTTAAATATCGAAAGTTTCAGTCTGTCAAGTGTGTATGTCTGTATTGCTGTATTCGAACCCATTCTGAGAGTGAAAATATGAAGTTGAATTATCTGGTGAGTACAATCATGTGCATTGTGTCCATTCTATAATAAATCTGACTTAACCAATACATATGGGTGTTTGTTTATTAAGTTATATACAGAAGTCTTCTAGGGAGGTTAAGCGAACGTAGCTTTCGTAAGTACCGTCCTGGTTGCACCTATGAGCGAACCCATTGAGTAAAAACAGGTGTAACTAAATGCAGTACAACTGGTGTTCATTATTTAGAAGCTTACGCCTTTGAATAATGAATACCAGGAAAAACTGTTACACTTATGCAATTTTTTGTAGGATTTGTTTATTTTTTTTAACTGCTATGTTTGACACATTCAGAATTCAGAGGTTTGTCTGAGCACATGGCTAAAGTACGATTCAATATTTGTGAACAAGTGATCAACTCCTGAACTTGGAAATTTAAAATGAGTTTTTTGTGAAAATTGAAAATTACTTAGCGTTCAATTCAAACTATTGTCATCTATCTGGTTAATAATTCTATTGAAGTTTGAAATATTTAGCTTGTGTTTCAACGGATACCACTTCATAACTTAAAGTACAGTAGAATCTATAGTGTTAAAGATGCATATTTCATAAACAGCGTCTATTTTGCCTCATGAGGCAAAAAGTGTTCTGAAGTTATTTTGTCGGTAGCTGAACCTGAACATAATTGTTTAAAGTGATCACATAACAAGTTCAAAACACATGACAAGTTGCATGATACATGACCTACACTGTTAACCGTAACGTCTAATTTAAGTGTTGGGAAGTTTTATGTGGCTTTTTGTCTACGTAGCGTAAAGATAGGCTAAACCATAGCTGTAAACCTCAACAGTTTGTGTCTCTCTGTATTGTGTTTGTCACGTGACCACTCCAATCATTTGTGTTCAATCAAAGGCAAAATATCCACGACATATGTTTTGCCTCATGAGGCGAAATAGACACTATCTTTTTGACGTGAGTTAGTTGGAAGTTTTCGGAGTGTTAACAGGAGTCGTAGTTGAAATTTCAAACTTTTGCGGAGTCGGAGCAGGGGTCTTAAAACCAGAAGCAGGAACGGAGTCGTAGTCTGAAAAAGGTGATTCCGCTCGTCTCTGATTACGTCAGCACTTATTACTGCCATGTGACTGATCTCCGTCATGATGCCTTTAATGCCTGCTACTTTGGCAGAATACGCACAAAAATCCGAAACTATACAGAAATCGAGTCTACAGTCTTGAGACTTGTTTACATCTGCCTCTACACGAAGTGAGTTAGAGCATTCGCATGTGGTTCTTGGTGCACGAATCTTTGTGAAACTTGGCAAGGAAGGAAATTAAGAGATTTATATTGTTCTATCATGCTTTCCGTGTTGCCGGTGGGTTTAGCGCCAGGAATGTTTTTTTTTCGTGAATGATCGTTGAAATTGAAATTCATATAAGATTGCTTGCAGAATGAAGAAACTTAGAATTTTTGGAATTAGTTTTGGCTGGGTTGTCACCAGGAGAAGGTGATGCGCTTTACTGGTGGCCGACCTATGCATCATGCACTAATGCAGCTCTGAGCGATGCCAGGGGTTTGACTCCAGAGAAAACTATTAAACAGTCCTTGAGCTTTCATCAAACTATGAAACTAGGTCCTTGTCTGCAATTCATTTACATCATGTTTTATTAATTTTTCACAAATAAACAAACATGAAAAACGGTCAAAACTGCTTGGTATCCTTCGCATTTTGGCGAGAAATCAGCCCAGAAGCTTCAGTGCGAATGACATTGTTATGTCGATATCAAAGCATTGACCGCCCTGTTTGCAAGTGGCAATACCCTGTTTTATTTAGCTCAATTTCCTTGTCGCTTGCTGCACAGCATTTTATCTTAAGATCTTTGCACATTATGCAACTGAATGCTACTTTCAACACTTAAAACTATCGTTATGACAACACTTACTCATAGAGAAGATCATTCTCCATTATTATTCAATAATACCTTATTCCCGAAACGGATACGTTTAAACACTTGGTTGCTTTTCCATCACAGTCTTTGTCGCCACACCCACACTTGACAGTTACATCAGAAACAGATGACCAGAATCAACTGTCTTCGTTTATTAGCAAACACTGCGCCTGGCCGCACCCTTCTTAATAATTACAAAACAAACATACTGTATTACCAAATTGTGTTATGGTAGCAATTTCTGTGACAACTGTTCCCATGTTGATAAACAAATTCATAAAGTCACAACTCTCCGCCGCCAAAGTTATGTCAGGATAAATTAATAATACGTCTTCTTTCGACGAGTTAACTGATCTCAATCTTATCATTTTATCATGACGAAGAAAAAGTTTGTGTTCCATTACTTTAACAATTTAATGTACGAAATTTTGCCAGTTCCTTTTCCGCCCAGCACAGGTTGTTCAAAGAATTCTTTTCCTGCACATTGCCCCACCACCTACAGTTTCAGCTTCCAGTATTCAAAAATTCACTGATCCGTAACATTTTTCCGCAAAGCCTCTAGATTGTGGAACTCTCTCCCGCTTGAAAACAATACCTACAGTATCACCCAGAGGTTGGAACTGAAACTTAAATCTGATATTAAAGTTTCAGTTCCGATATTGAAATTTCAGCGTTGTTGACGAAATTGCTTTCTCATTAACGACTTACCGTTGAAGTTAATTTGCAAGTGTTTAATTAATGATTAACTCCCTGTCTTAATTACTTCCGTTGAAAAAGTGTTAAATCGCCAAAACCTTCCAGGCATAACTTTGCTTGACAGAACTGTGTACGAACTGCCCGCACTAAATTCGAAGTCTCGAATGTTATCTTGACACACACTTTGAACTTATGGGCGTAACTGATTTTCCGTCTTTGTTTTCATTTGGTTTGTCAGAATGGTCGGTTCAAACGACCATTCTTGTTTTTTCTGTAGTACTGTAGTAATGTCGACATATTTTTGGAATCCTGCACAAGATTTTCATCACACTTTTTGCGAGTTGTTGTTGCTGTAACAAGCTCGTTCTATCAAGACAAAATTGAATCAACAAGCTTAACATGTTGCAAAATTGTCTTTAAATAAATAAATAGGTAATGAAAAAACGTTAGCAAATTTCTGCATGTTTTTGGCATTATTCTGAGAACTGTAACTATCGTGAACATATCACGCCAACGTGTATCAACCTGAAATAATGCGTCCATTAATCAATACTGGGTAGTTTAAAAGAGAAAAATAAATTTGCATACATCAAACTGCGTATTTCAGAATTGTGGTAAATTGCTATGATTTGACAATTGCTACTATTGGTTGAAACTCATAAACTGCAACAGATAGCTGATTTTGATGTCTTTTTAACTGCTCCGCAAAAAAAACGCTAAGAAGCCCTCCCTCGTCTACGCCCACGCGAAAGCCGCCCAGCGGCCGACTATGGACCAGGTGGTGCGACTAGTCATTACCAACCTTGCTTGGTACCGCGTTAATTTGGAGCCTAGAAAGCAGTGTTGATCACGAAGCAGTGTTCCGGAGTGGTCACCGGCCATACGTTTTTTGACCGGAACAAGAGAAGGACGTAGAATCGAAATTTTGAATAGGAAACTAAACCGGAGCGGAAGCTGATGTCAAATTTTAAATTTTTTCCGGAGCTGGATAATGCGCTTCATGAAATTTAAAACTGCTCTGACAGGCTAGTTGTTTAATGATGCTGTAGCGGACCTTGGTTTCGGCCCTCAGCTTGATGTCCGAAATTGCAGTGCAAATCACCTTTATCGAACTCACCTTGAACGAGGTGGCGTGATGCGCCTTTTTAAGACACAACCTTCGACTCCCGCTCAGGGTTTCCATATGGTGCCAAATTTGACAAATATTGACAAAAATCACTGTTTTCCAACAAATTTGCCAATTTTTGGCAAGATTTTTTAATACCAAAAATTTGCCATTTTTGAAAGACTAATTGTGACTATCAATATTAACAAAATTTATCAAATTAATACCAAAACTTTAGAAAGTACAACTCAGATAATATGTCTGAATACGATTTACTGCTTGAGGAATCGCTGTAATTGTTGTACTTGTAGTGCTTCATTTGATTAGCAACCAAACATAACTGTGAATTTATTTTAAAATTGACCTGCTCACTGTTGTTACTGTGTTTGAGCTTAAGGTCTCGCTGTCCTTGTGGTTGTGTGCATTGATTTCAAGTAATGATTCCGTAAATAACGATCAAAACTGAAATACAGTATATTGCATCTCGTTTTGAAGTAGGCCTGAAATATTACTTTAAGTTTTTAACTATGAATAATAAGGAATCATTTTGCAGCCAGATATCAAGGTCTATAATCCAAACCAGTGTTTCTCAAACTTCTCAATTTCAACACCCTTTTTCACTCCCGACACGTTGTTTTCACCCACCACGTTTTTTAAGGTGTTTGAGGGGCCCGATTCGGGTCCCTAGAATTAGAGAAAAATATCAACGATAATATCTACGAAATTTAGTCGGAAATTTTTCGGGTCCCTACAGGTCCATACCTGGTACCTAACATTTTCCTTAAAAAATGCCTGGCCCACCAAGCCTGATAACTCAAACACAAGGTAGTAAATCTTATAATTGTACTTAAAGAAATAATTAAATAGTTTAACTAAGCCACTGTATTATGACGCTAATATTATGTTCAGAATTCTTGTGAATATTAATATTATGTTCAGTGAATAATATTATGAATAATATTATATTATAATATCATGTTGTATAATGAACAATATTATGTTCATATTAATGAATATTATTATGTTATAATATTGAATAATATTAATTAATAACATTATGTTCAGAATTCTTGTGGGTTCTATTTCAATAGGAGCTGATGATGTTTACTTTGTAGGCGAAATATATACTCTGCAAGATCTTAGTGTTTGATTCTGTGCTGAGAAAGGATTTCTTTCCATAGATAGTGTTCTTGTGAATATAATTCACACTGTAGCTAGGCACATAGACAATCCTGAGTAAAAATTTAACGGACAAATTGCTATAGGCTACTGAAGATAGCTCAGTGATCGATAAGTGGTTGAGCATTTTTGCCCTTTTGTGTTGTTTTGCCCCCACAATCCCACTTAGGTATTTTCATCCCAATACCTCTTAAAATTGCCCCTAAGGGGGTGATTCCGCCCATTTTTAGAACCACTTATCTAAACTAAACAGAGGATATATTTTGCGTATACTGGGCACGCATCTTGATTCCCATAAAGCAGACCTATTCTTAATTTTCACACATAAAAAAATTAAAAAGATGGAAAAAATATGAATTGCAAAAAACTATGAAATCAATATTGCCACAAAATTGCCATTTTGTAATGAAAAATCAATATTGCCGAAAATATGGCCATTGTCAAAATTTTTTTGCCAAAAAATTGCCATCAATTAGACAAAGATCTGCCATATTTTCTGTCAAGCATCTGGCAACCCTGCTCCCGTTCGGCGAGAGCCAGTATCACCATCTTTCATTTTCGGTACGTCTCAAGTGTTTTCTCTATACATGTTCTGTTTGCTTTTTTGTCCGAGTTAATGTTAATCTACGAGAAATAAAGATCGTCATTCACGCGACGTCTGGTCTCAGTGTGAACAAGGATTTATAAACACTAGATTCCTTGAGCGACCATTATCGTCGCCTACAATTATTTCCTTGAATCCTTTGAAGCCGCAAATGGTTCCAGACCACCGTCTCCACATTGCCATGGGACCTTGCTCAATGTTTTACTGGTTCGTTAATGAATTTAGTGCAGGGTGCCGACTGCTGATCATGGTAGAGTGACAGACTCTTTTCAGGTTGCGTGGGTTCTCAACTACTGCCTCATACAAATACGATTTCGCAGTTGGTATTTAGGCAAGTCGCAGTGGCAGCAGAACAAGATGGACATGGTTGGGAAGGGATACGTCTGGGTAGTATTATTTTTGATAGTTTGAATTCTTCTTACAGCTCTATATGGGGTCACGAGTAAAGTAAGAGCAAGTCAAAGTCATAAGTCAAACTTATCAGCCTAAGCTACAGTAGGTTAGCGGAGTTTATTTATTGTTCAGCCAGTTTTACGTTTTTATTAACAGTAGTTTTTCTGAGATTCATCAAAATGTAATCCTTTGGATTTCCATTATTAAATGATTTAAAATAATCAATGTCAACCTTGAATTGCAAATATATTGTGAGGAAAATTTCATTATAAAATGTCCTTTTAGCTTGCGGTCCATTTTCTCATCATTAGGCCAGCCACAGGCCAAACGTGAGGCTAATTGCATAACCACACAAATTTCCTGGTGTTTATAGCTTTTCGTAGCTGGGGAAATCTTAACCAATTGAATAAATGTGTTTGTCTAGTTCTAGAATTTGCTTGCCTGTGCATATAGAGAATCATCAATATTGGTTACGGTGAGAAATTCATTTCTGAATATTTTCTTCCTGGTTTTAAGTTTTTGGAGTGTGAACAGGAGTCGAGTGAATTTTTATTGAGATTCGTAACAGGAGGTGCGGTCGTCTTTGTCGGAGCAGGAGTCAAAAAAAGACGGACTCCAATCACTTAATGCAACAGAGCTATCAGAGGTTGATGAAAACCGTGAGGTATTTCCGGACCTCACTGGACTGCTGGCACCACGACCCTCAAAATGACTGGAAAAATTAAAATGTCGCTATACATAGTAAGCTTTAGGATATTGAGACTGAAACGTACAACCAAACCGAAGTTAATTTTTTTAACACGATCAACACTCTGGTTGAAATACGGTGAAAGGTCCACCTTGGAAATAGTTAAAGTTATACATATTTTATATGTATGTTCAACATTCGTTTAATCAAAATTAGATGTAGTATTTGTGCTATGCATCTAAAGAATTCCTTCCACAACCAAGAATAAAGCCCCACCACCTTATCGGAGTATGTATTTTGCCTATGAGCTCCTATTCAAATATAATATTGGTGGGTCTAGGACAGTTCAGCGATGTCGTTTCGGCGCTGGGACGTTTCGGTGATGGTGGGCGCACATGTTTTATACGAAAAAAGTGTGTTTTTGAAATACAGTAGGGACCGGGGAAAAAGCGTCACTCATGCGAATTGACCTTACAGCCGAATAACAATAAATCGTTCTTAAAATTGCGTTTCAGTTGAAGGCCAGAGCCTGACAAAGGTTGAAAGTGTTCTTTGATTAGGATTGGCGCTTACTGTATCGTGTTTTCGCGAATACTCTGATAAGAAAAACACAAACAAGAATAGTTGTATTTACGTGCAATACAGAGCATACAGTACTGCAGTAGCGAATCCAGACCAGGCGTTTGGGGGCAGTCAAATTGGGGGATGCCATAAGGGGCTTCACTTGCCTAAATACCAAAGTTTGTGTGCGACAATCGATGGGTGTCACACAAATGTGGTTACCTTTTCTAGGCCAAAAAGTAGTTATATTTGTTGGTCGTACCATGCGATTTTTCAGGGAATAACCACAGTTTGAAAGCCCTTTGTATCATTAATTCAGAAAACGTTTGAAACGGGCCCCAAACCGTGGGCCTCATTTGACACAAGCTACACCGATCTCGTATATCTGCAAAATGTTTTTGAAAGGTATAAAAGCATGCCGGGCGCAAGCCTTTGCCACTGTTTTGGCTATCGGTAGCGAAACAAGTGAAGAACAGAGTCTGAAACGCATTCCCGACCTGGTTAGAAGTAGAGCGGTTCTTCTTAGACTTGGAAGTGACAACTCATGGTCCACGATAGGACTCAAATAAAAAGCTAAATGCCAATCACGTTTCCAAGCGAAGCTTGTGCATTTACATGTACATGAAAAACGTATTAATTGCTGAAGCGACAATTCAAAAACAACACGCAAATAAAAGGCATTTGCCAGGACACTACTCCCATTTTAGGTAGCTTTGTTGTCCATTGTGAAAGACAATCTCATAATCGCATGATAGATTCATACTGGGCCTTAAACGATATTGCTCTAAAATACATTTAACGCAACTTATAAAGGTAAATTTTCGATCAAGTCTTTAATACCTTTTCACATTTTTCGACATTGGATTGCTGATGTAAAGAAAAAAACATCAATCCCACTAGACCAGGTTATTAAAAAAAGTTGTGACACAGTTCAACAGAAGTGGAAGCAAGCGGGCTGAGCCCCTCAAATTCACAATCAACACCTCCAAAGTCACGCTCTAGTCTCCCCATTAAGACATTTTTCGATTCATTGCATACTACTACGAAGCCCCCGAACAAGCTCAAAACCACCCCCAATGCTCAATGTTGTTGATGCGGCGACGGATCTGCTTCTATCCAGCCAGGCCAGAAAACACAAATGAGAATCAGCCTATCACCAATTTAAAACCATGAACCTTCGCCAACGCCACAGTCACCAGTAAAAAAGTTGAAGTTTTCACCAGAAGATTGCTTTTCTGCTTATAGGATGTAAGCGGAATGATCTAACAACCAATAAGCTAAGCATTTTTCTGTCGGTTGTAGATTTCGTTAACCATGCGAAATTTGTCTTTTCGTGGCCAGCGTGAGCTTTACAATGGCAACAAAAGGATCGAAATCAAACAGCCATCAGTCAGTTGACAGTTAAAGCTTAAAATATAGACATATTTTCAAGAACGGCCAACAGAAAAAAATCTCGGCCAAACGACCCTCAAAAAATGGCCAAAAAAAGCCAAACGCCCAACCCAAAATTCGTACGGCCAGCCAACTTGAAATAAGGCCAAATTTGTGAAACTTGGCCGCAAGACGGCCGATCTGGCAACCCTGTACTGTACATTGCAGTAAAACACGTAACGATTTCCATCGACTCCCTGATGTGATTGTTACGTCACACCCACGGCTCGACGAATCCCCGCTTAACTGCGTTACTTTTCGGTCATAAAAGGTTTACGTGGCGGTTTCACAGCGGTGCTTAAACTTCAAACTGTGAAGAAAACTTGCAACTGTCATTACACACGAACACAATATTCAGCGGGAACGGACAAAAAGCGTTGCTATGGGCGAAGTGACGATATACCCGAAGTCGCTGTAGCCGAACTCTAGTGCACGTGATAGGGATTCTGCCGGGACAGAAGAAAATGCGTCGTTATAGGCCAGCTATGTCCAACCCGCGGGACGCATGTGGCCCAGTCGAAGGTTTTGTGTGGCTCAGTTTAGGTTTCTGCTGCAGTATGAGTAGCCTACATACTGACAACCTATCCTTATTTTGATAATCTTGAATTTGACATTTTCAATGCAGGTGGTCCTCAGTGCCACTTTATCACATCTGTTACCATTGTTGTTAGGATTCTAACAATTTCAGTATATTAGTTTAAGCTAAATTTATTTTGCTAAGATCATACTAAGCCATTCCATGTGCGGCCTTTCATTATATGTCATTCAATGTGCAGCCCTGGTTTAGATAGTGACATAATTTTTGGCTCAGTAAGCCATTTGTGTTGGATATAGCTGTTACAGGCGAACTGTCGTTATATCCGAAATTGCTATAGGCGACTTCTACTATACTTCCAAGGTTAGATTACAGAGGATGTTTGTTTGCCTTAAAGCAAAACCGAAACCTTAACCCTAAAGCTGAACCTAAACTTTTTTGAAAAAGTACATAAAAAGCACTCCCATCAAAAGTGTCAAGACTTATGACCGATTTCTCGCCAAAACGGCGATCATCGAAACGTCCATCGCCGAAACGGCATCGCTGATCTGTCCCAGTCCCATATTGGTGGCGTAACCAACATTTTGTTTCTACTATTATTGAGTAATCAAGATTCGATGACAGCCAGATTATAAAGAAACAATCATGTTACTAAAATATTAGGAATATTCAGCTTGACTGTGCGTAACTATTCTATTTACTGGTTTTCTCAATATTTTTCAGAATGTTCTCAGCTCCACAGCATTGGATACAAGAAAAACGGAGTTTTTCCTATATGGTTGCAAAACATGTACCATTTTGTGCTGTTTTACTGCGACATGGATACGCTTGGTCATGAAGCCAAGAGAAAAGGTTGGACTGTGATACAAAGACGATTTGAAGGAGAAATAAGCTTTGAACGAAATTGGAATGAGTATGTGAAAGGATTTGGCAAGCTTGATGGAGAACACTGGAAAGGACTTGAAAATATTTTTGCAATCACAAGACAAGAATCCTCCGAGACACACTTACAAGGTTATCGACCACCCCGGTTGAGATTTGACTTTGAAGACTGGGACGGAATAACAGCATACACCGAAAGAGCTGTATTTCTTGTGTCAGGAGCTGTCGGTCAGTATGGCATTCCCGTCCTCGGTAAAATGTACGGAAATGCGACTTCTCCGAACGGTGGAGTGTCGTTTTTCACCAGTGTTTTTAGCACAGTTGATTACGACAATACTGAACGGAATTGTCCTCTTCTGTTTAAAGGAGGCTGGTGGTTTGGTCATGGTTGCGGACTATCAAATTTAAATGGACCATACCCTGAGCAAAACTCGTTAATGGGAGAGCATAACATTTATTGGCGGGGTTGGATATACGTTAACCCACAAAAAACAGCCCTTAGACGAGTTTCTATGAAAATACAGTATTAACTCCAGGCATGATTCTGAAAAACACCTTTTATCTCGTTTGTTTATACTTTTAGGTTGACTTTCCTGGCAAGTTGGTCTGAAATGTAAAAGGTGGTTGAGGATATTCGGTCTAGGTCTCCCATCTACAACCCCTTTTTTGTCAAAAATGCGTAAGTTTTTGCATCTTTATCGAAATGTTCACCCAGGTCAGCGGGTGTTCAAGATTTTGATGTATGATCGCGGTTCTTGCTAAATGAATGCAGTTCAAGCGTATATCGGTAAATTCGATGATTTCTGATTTCACACAAGCGCATGGCAGCACTTGAGCCACCAAAATCACGTATCAAATTAGCCTTGTGTACAATTTACAATGTACAGACTAAAATATTCACTGGTAAGTAAGAATAAAAAGAAGTATACTGCTCATTGACACGAGATTATTAAAAAGTTTGCCAATCTGAATGCAAATAAGTTTTACTTGCCTGGGTAATATGCAAACATTTTGCAGTGCAACAACATTTTACTGCAAAATGTTTGGGAGAGCCTGTGTCTAGAGCCTGTGGGTCTCTAGATAACGCCTGTATTAGGTAGACTGCACTGAAATTACACTTCAAATAACCAAGATTTTCCAGAGTATAACTCAGACCTAACTTGCGTAATGGGACAGTTCGGCGATGGACGTTTCGATGATCGCCTTTCGATCAACATTGTTGCTTCCAAATTTTTAAACTTACCCACTGTGTCAACCCTACACAATTGCTCTAGGAAAACTTTCCCTGTTGGTATTCATGGACAAGATGGCCGAGAAAAATTGTCAGAGGTCAATGGAAAAAGTTTACACTGCTTTTTATTGAAGTATGTGAGTTGGAGTTTACCTGTGAGTAACCTCTGGCATCCCGCTCCGCCAAACGCGAGTTCGCTTTCGCCTAGTTAGAGGCAGTCTGTGGCACCCCGCTGTGAGAACAGGAGTTCGCACTTCGCGAGGCAACTGTTGACATGTGATTGGAAGTCAGTGTTGCCACTCGTAAGGAAAATCCCCACGGTAGGGATTTTTCGGCTTTTGTAGGGAGTAGGGAATCCCTACAGGAAAAATCGCCATTTTGTAGGGATCTGTAGGGATTTTCCTGTTTAGATCTTTTATCGCTTTTTTCTACCTTTGTGACACTTTACGAACGTGGTGATTCGTCAACAATTTATCACTGCACTTGCAAAACGCGTACTCCAGTCTAGAAGGCAATAAATCTCGGTGGTAGCTAGGGTTGCCAGATGCGTTTTGTAACAATTCCGGCCATTTTGTCAACAGTGCCAAATCTAAGCTGGCTCATTATTTCATCTCGGTGTGTGTGTGACGTAACAATCCCACCAAGGATTGCGTCAACAATAGCAAATAAACTTCGCTGAAGAAACTGTCCTGACAAGATCCACTACTAGAGTCATTATAATTTGAGACATTCTGCGTTCGTTTTTTCTGAAGTTACGGCAACTTATTTATTTTCAAAATACCGGCTTGAGGCACTGATTTTCAAAATACCGGCCTCTGCTAAATTAGCAGTAAATACACGTGGCAACCCTAGTGGTAGCCTACTGGGTTATTCTTGACGCAAGCACTGCAGTGTGGCCGAGTTTTCTGGTGGCTAGAATTGCATGAGTGAAAGCCAAGGCTCAGCCTACTAGGTGTAGTCTATTCCGATTTGCAAAGACTGCAGTACAAGCAGGGCCCCTACATGGGGGGAAGCCCCTACATGGGGAACACACACCTAAATACATGGTATTTAGGTTAGCTACAGAAAAAAACATTTTCTTAAATAAATAGCCCAGATTTGACTGTTTAAGTAAAAAACAAAACACCTGCCTGTCACTATATACTTTGCACGTGCATAATGATTACAGCGAAGAGTACAAACCGTTTATTAGAGCAGGTTTTGACTTCTGAATATCCCGGAGAAAGAAATATATGAAATGGATGCAGATATCCCAATACGTTTAACCCTATTTTTTAATTTTTCAAAACAGGCCAAGTACTGTAGTAGCCTCAAACTTCCACGAAAGTTATTCCACTTTCCACCTTTTGAGACTTTTCGCAACTTTCAATCAGGCTATATTTTAGACATTAGGACGCCAATCTGTCATATTTGATATGATGCCATAATCCTTGCAGCTGTTTTATCTGAATAGCGAGATTGTAAAGCAAGGTTTTGGTGTAGTTTGATGGTTATCGTAAAGCGAGTTTACACTGTATTTTGAGAGACCGTTGGAAAAAAATTCAGAACCGTTTTGGTCTCTCAAAACACCTTAAAAGACAATGGGCCCCGCGCCGGAACTATACACATGCAGCTTCGATAGAAAGTGTAAGTTTGCGATGGTTAGGAGTAGCGCGGGTCCCCTTTGACTCAGGGCCCGATTAGAAGAAATCGGTCAAGTCGGCTTAAAACCGGCCCTGGTTACGATAACTTTCGCAGGAAACAAGATGTAAACGCTGCTTTTAGTAAGGTTTAGGCACAGCCATCGTTGCGTCAGCGTCATGATGCGACCCTCGAGTTATTTTAAGTCCTCATTTGACCCACGGAAAATTTGATTTTGAGACCCCTGTTCTGGAATAAAATGAATAAATCAAAACACAAGCTGCGAAAAGTTAAACTTAAAATATAGGCCGTGGTCATAAAGCTACTTTCACCAAAGCTGAAAAACTCTCTGACGCCAATGACAGATCAACGAAAAGAGAGCTATAAGCAACGCAACGGTGTCTCATTCAAGGCAGGCAATGGGATGAGTAAGCAGAAACTCGGTCTTGTGGTCGTAGGAATTCAATGACGTTCGCTAGAAAACGCGTTCATTGACAATCGTGGGAAAGGGAAGCACAAACGTCAGTAAGTATAAATCTAGGTTTGTGATAAAAAAAGGGATGAAACATTTGTGGCGAAATATATATGAATGAACATAACAAAAATCAATGTAAATGAAAAACAGATTTTGTTCGAAAATCACTTCGGAACTGAGGATGCGTACATCTACATTCAATCGATTTCTTTGCTGAAAACTTTACTGATTGATTCGACTACAACATATTTGCCGTGACTAATTACTTGAATGTAGACATGTGCATTGTGCAATTCCGAATCATCTCATGTAATGAAAGCGGACCCATTCCGCTGATTCCTCGAAAGCTTGCAGCAGACCTAGAGCTGTTAATTGTTAAACTTAACTTAGCTGTAGAATAGTGAATGACCCCCGACCAAACAGCACACCTCACGCACTCCAGGCCCCACCCTTCTGCACAAAGATACTGCTAGCATTAACATACTCTATTTACGTTGAAAAAGTCTATTTAGGTTGAAAATGACTGCAACATAAAGAGTGTCTTTAACAAATAGGCATCTTCTTTAACCGCATTTCTCAGGACTTTTCGAATGCGTGCAAATCACAAAAATGGATACGTTTAGATTCGAAACGTCGCGCAGTACGTTACCTCTTCAGAATGGCTGTATTGCCCAATGAAAATGCCATCGTAACTTACGCAGGTTCAAGATTAGCAGCTTGAAAACCAGTGGCTGACAGGATTGAAAAATGGAGTAGGCCACTGCAACTCAACTCTATTCCATCATGAGACAAACAGGTGTGTATCTCGGTGAGAAAAATAGCAAAACAATCACAGCGGCAGAAGTTACCAGACGTTGAACGCTACAAAGGCTACGGTTCGTGATGAAATTCTACTTGAAATGCTAAGCATTTGGAGCAAAGTGTCAAGTCTTAGTGTTAACCGCGTGTGTCAACCACCAAGTAAAATGAGAATCTTGAAAGCCATTAATGGACAAAACAAGGAAACCTATCATAGTAATAAACGAGGAGTTCAGTAATTTTGTGGCACAGCACCTGAAAAAATCATCGTAAAATGTGTCTTTCAAAGAAGATGAGCTGAGAAAATTTGATCAAAATAAAAACATTGCATGGAAGGCTTTACGTTTTTTTTTTGTAACATAACAGCTCAATTCTTAGAACTACAACACATTTGTAGAACGTTTTGGCAACTTGCAAACATTAGAGTTGTTTTTCCAACCTCACATAATAGTGTTTACGTCTTGGCTTATCATAAGCGATTGCTTAGACTTTTTGTCTTAGGTGTTGCAAAAAAGACAAATTCTAAAAGTTGTAATTCCTCAACCTATTACAAAAAAATACACCTCACGATGATATCAGTTTTGTTGTACTGGTCTTGCATACCTGAATGACCGCATGCAAGAATTCCAAGGACAACCATAATTATTCCAACTCCCCTTTTCACTTCGAAATGCATCTTCTCTTCACACCAGTTAAAGGAATCAAGACGTCTAACAAAAGAACGGGCATTTTTATTTGGTTTGTAACTGGTGCTTCACGGTCAGCTTGAAGTTTGATAAGATCAATATAGTCAATGTTTTACGCGGTCAATGATATTTTGAATATAATTTAACAATACATTTGCAAAAATACATTTCCTTAACAAAGAATTTTAAAGACTAACAGAAATAAGCTCTTGTCAAACAAAAAATACTTTATTATAACACAGCAAGCTAAAATTAAATAACCCAATAAGACATAAATAAATAATCATTTTTGTTTCATTAAAATAAGAGTACAACATTTCAATAAATAAAACAATGAAGAGACACACATTGGATTTTTAAAAACTTTTTTGAATTCTCCACTACATAAGTCAGTGAGATTTTTTTACGTAAAATTCGTAATTCTCGCGTTCTACCCACGCTATCGTCAACATGTAACGTTTTGTTTTGTTTTTGTTATGTAGAAAATGACTTAAAACATGGAAGAAAATTCGAAATAGCGCTTCATTCCCTGCACTTAAATTTATCGCGTTTATTGAGCTTTTCAGAAGTTCACAACAGATTTCCTAAGTTTTTTATTGGTCTTGTCTCCTTCGATCTCTGTTCGCACATTTACAAACTTTCTGTAACAATTTTTATAAACTTTGCTAAAAACACTCACAACCGATGGATAGGCAACTTCATGTATTATAAAATGTCTATGTCAAGGAACACTTTTACTTTCAGTTTAATACTAATTTAAAGTGAAGAAATCTGAACCAAATTTCAAAATGCACGATTGAATAAAAATGTAAGTGCACAATTAATTTTTTTCTTGTCAAATGTACTCAAATCTCCATTTCTACCAAATTTGTTTTTTTATTTATCACCCACTAAAATAATGCAGAATGGACGCAATTTTGTTGCAAAATGTGGGGGGACAGCTTGGTGTTAAACCATTTAAGTCATCGGGTCGATGCAGATGTGACGTTTTATATAGGTCTATACAGATTCCCCAACCTTATGTCTGGAGATGTTTTGAGAGAAACATTAACTACGCTTTGCTTTGTGCTTACAGATGATTTACATATTAATATACTTAAATTTGTTGTTGGACATGGTGCTGTAATTCAGCCTGCTTCCATTTATATCGCATTTGGATACAAACAAGCACAGCAATATAGTAGAATACATCAATTGCGATTTACCAGAACTGTCAGTTGGAGTGAACAAAATGCTGAATTACGTACAAACCACTCGTATAGTAGAACACTTCAACTTTCATGCATTTTATAAGAAGTGTGGGTTGCAGCGCGATTTGATGTGTTGTTCAAGTCGCTTAACGTTACAAAGACGATAAATATTTTTCTTGCACATTTTCGTTTTATGAAAAAGCTACAAATCTTTGAATGCTACTGGGCATATTGCATGCAGCTCCACCCCTACAAAAATCTCCATTGCTAACCTCTTATCAGCAGCAAAAACATTTGGCCCCAAATTAGCGCAGCCTGCTTCACAAAATGATATCAATCTATATTTACTGTTGGTGGGTGGAGGATGTATCCTTTCAATCTCCCCTTGTTGGCTTCTGCACACATACCCACACAGAGTTGTAAAAGGGTCTCATTTTGAAGCCTGAACCCGACCGGAGCCCGAACCCGGCTCGAGCCCGACATTTAGATTTGAAGCCCGATTTAGGCCCGAAAGCCAAATTTACCGAGGGAGTAC
>Ga0210059_1002702_pt1 | contig 27985 bp, 16 predicted proteins | sample Ectturendosymbi2_FD_188042 | JGI IMG/M metagenome (GOLD analysis project Ga0210059, IMG submission 188042) | Ecteinascidia turbinata endosymbiont from Florida, USA - Sample 2 (SPAdes) (version 2) | ecosystem: Host-associated > Tunicates > Ascidians > Unclassified | place: Key West, Florida...
TTCAACCAATGAGATCTCTTCTTTTCTGTATATAAACCAGTTCGGTAGTATCTCCACTTCATTCTGACGATATCCCCTGAAGAGTGTCAGACGAAAAGCTTTGGGATGAATCTCCTACTTCACGCCAGAAGCAAAAGACTGAATACCCATTCTACAACTGCATTAGATACCGGAATGCAAAGATAAGACAAAGCATATGCAGCAACTAGCAAGTTGCCTATGAGGATGCCAATTGTGTTGCCAATGCAAAAATAAATATAGCTATTTTGTGTACGCACAAAAACACAGTTGAAATTGATCTGTCAAATATTTCATTTTGAGTATAAGATTAAGCAAAATTTTACTATTTAGAATGGTGTTAAAAGGCTTAAAACTACACCAATTTTTAATTGTGTGGCACGAATATTTTCCTCCACACGAGTATGGGTGTCGGAAGCGGGGCAGGAATTTGAAAATTTCACCAAAAAGGCTGTTTTCTTAGTTCCGAGTGGTAAAAACCAAATTTCACCACTTTTGACCCCCCTAGAAAAACTTTTGGAACAATCAACAAGTGCCCCCCTGGGTAAAATCTCTCCGACGCCCACACACACAAGTATACAAAATTACACCATATGTGTAAAAAATTGTGTTGTATCCAGTGGCGTAACGAGGTGAGATGGCGCCCGGGACAAAAAGCAAGTTTGGCGCCCCAATGTTCGAACCTGAGGTCTTTCGGAAGCAAATATATTCTATTGAAGAAAATACTTGTGACATTGTTGGGGCTTTTTGGCACCCCTGCAGTGATTCTGCGCTCGGGGAGTTGCCCTCCGCTTGCCCCCACTCGTTACGCCCCTGGTTGTATGACACCATCTGGCCGCACTGTTCAACACCACAGATGCAGTAAGCAAGCCATAGCAGGGTACCAGACTGTGCACGGAGTTTCTGCCAAATAATCACGAAATCATTCCAAATTGCAAATAATATTGACGAAATACTGCCAAAATTCTGCAACATCTTTTTCATTAAACGATTTACTTTTACAATGGCCCCAATAGTATTTATGTTACTTAAACGTGTTTAGGCAAAATTCGAAATTTAAAAGTGGGGGGTCAGGCCCCCCCAGAAATGAAAGTGGGCGGCCTAGGCCCATGCGGCCCCCCGGTTTCGCCACCTATGGTCATGCGCAATTGTGAAATTCCGCTTGGGTCTCTAGCCACTTACGTAGGCGTTTAAGGTATCTCCATTGAGTAAAACGAAAAACAGCCATTTCGGGCAATTATCTGGCAGTTCATAGCGTGATAGCGGGTTTCATACTGCAACGGTCTTTTGTATTGCATCTCCGAACAACATGCGGTGAGATGTTTCAGGGATGAAGGACTTTGTTCGAAACAATTTGGGGATTTTTTGGCAAAACTACAATTTCAATGGTTAGCTTTCATATTTAAAGTCAGCTTGTATAATATTTGATTTTTCAGATGTTTTGTTTTTCGCATGTTTCGCGACAATCTCAAATGCAAGTTCATTGCAGAAGTAGAATCTTATTTTTTACCCTACAATAATAAAAATACGCAAAACCGTTAAAATTTCTATCCCTGTCAGATCCCTTTCAGGTTATAAATATTTTGGTAATGAAAAACATTGAATGAAACGCTGTTATAAATAAAGTGTAACATAGTTCTACCTCTGTGGAAGGTACTTAATGCATTAAAAGTTTGAAATTTTGAAAGGTTTAGTTTTTGTTGATAAAGCAAAGTTAAAAGAACGTGCGGTAAAAAGACTTCGTAGCTTTAAACCAAATATAGATCAACTCTTTTTTGAAATTTATTTCGGAAAGTTTGGTAATGTTTTCCTCTCCCGAATAGTGCTTACAACCTGACGGTCATTATGTTTCAGATGCGTGCGACCAAAGCTGTAATGAAAAATAACATTAAAATGGTTGTGGTATTTTGTTTCTTTCAGAAATACAAACATTGAAAGGAAGCAGCAGTACATTGTAGTAGGTCGAGAAGTTTGAATTCCTCGCGTTAGTACTTACGAGTGACGTAACGCAGACAAAAGAGATTGATGCACAGATTAGCAATAAAGGCACAGTGCTGCATGATCTTCCTCTTTCTTTGGCCATAAAGCGGGAACTTTCAAACACTGCAACGTTGTCAGTTTCTAATCTGTCTATTTTCCAATCCTTACCCATGGCCATAAACCTTGAGTAATGACCAATAGAGTTTATGCCATGTACAGGCTGCAGTGATAGGGACCTTTATTGCGATTTAACGCTTAACGCTTCTCAACAAAGTGAGTAGCTGAGAAATTCGCAAAGCTCCCAATGCCGAGCTACATCGCCGTTGAATAGAGAGATTGCATCTGCAATGATTTGGCCAAGTTATCGGAATGCCCCCAGTACGTTAGGCAAAGTGGTTCACTCATGCGAAAATAACAAAGAGGTCGATACAGGACCACGCAGATAGCGTGATACGATCTACGACCGGGTTTGATTGCACCTTGTTGTGGAGCGTGCAGAACTGTTAGTGTGTGCAGAAAATCGTGAGATATTTCGAGAGATGCTGGCGCTCCTGATTTCGCGAACTTTCCGAGAGGAAATGCCACTCCGAAAGTGAATGGTCGAATGTCATATTGAAACCAGCCATAGCCGAGCGTTTCCTGTTTTCAGGCTATGCGAGGCATTAGTTGCATAATTTTTGTGAGAAAATCATCATGCGCCATTGATTTGCAAACTGCAACGCTGGATTGCAGCAGGGAATTAGGACAAGCATGGTTGCAAGTACTTTTTTTACCAAAAATCAAGGGAATATTTAGTGAAACTTGGAAAGATTTAGCTGGTATTTGATAAAATCATCACTGATATAATCTTGCGGTGCCACTGGTTTCTTAGAAATATATATTTTTTAAATCCACTCTACGCTGAAAAACTGGTTAAATGAGCGATTTTTCAAAAATTCCAGAAATCATGCGTTTAAATTTCTGTGAAACCAAATTGTACTGGGCCAAACATGTATGAAATGTGTCGTAAGCATATTATCGTTTGAAGTGCACCGGACGTCTCCTTGTTTTTATTGGTGTGAAAACGAAATAGAAATGCACTGGAGAAAATTTACCACCCAGGAAAAAATTGCCTTGTGACGGATTTTCAAGGAGTACCTAAATATCTATTTCTTTCACTAGATGACGATTTCAGAGTTTTTCTGTCTTACACTGCTTCTTGTGTCATTCTAAAGTAGCAAAAAATGCCTTTGAATTTTCATATTTCACTGCCCTTGTCACATGATGCAACTTGTCTTTGCATCCACAACTACGCAGTATTGTATTTGGAAGTAAGCTCTATGCAATGTGTGTTTTATGGTAGGCTTTGTTTTCAAAGGCGTTTCACATGCTATGCTTCCTTAGCATTTGCAGTGTCATTCGGAGGTAAAAGAGCGGAAGCCAGAACAATTTTCAGCATTTTCGCCGGTAGCTACATGTTCAATTATCTCAAAACATGGCGCATACTCTGGACCCGTCGCCTTTGTCGTTTTTCTGAATATTTTGTGTCAAGATCATTCACTGTAGTGAATTGATCTCAGGTACTCGAAGTGCTGCCCGAACTCCCCTTCATTGAAAAATATTGCAAAACTAGCGGCAGCATGAAATCTCTTCCATGCGGGAAATACACTCAAAAGCATCATCCGCCTGGTGTGCACACATCCATCAGAATTCGACGGAGCTCGACTATCTCTCTCCCTCTCAAAACGATTATCCTCCCTTGCAGAGGTTCTGTCGCACTACTACTACAGCTTTTCAATTTTCTTGACGAAACCTTTTGGTGCAACCGAACGAACCCAGTGTGAAGCAACCAAAATGAAGCCGATGAAGACTGGCTTCATATGAAGAAGGATGCCAAAAGGGGGTCATGCACTCAGATCAAATCAGTGAGCAAAAATGAAAGCTTCGTTTTTCTGAAACAATCAAGATCATTCTGAATATCGCAACAATTCCATCAACGCATAGAAAAATACAAATAATAATTGAAAGAGTTTATTGTAAATTGGTTAGAAAAAACACGAAATGAATACATAATAGTGCTATGAAATTTTTCAACAGCTCTTCCACTTTGGGGAATGTTTAAAGTAATATCCATTATTCAGATTAACGGTGTGTGGAGGTTGTTGGCTATTATGTAAAGCAACAAAATAAAAGTAACGCAATGTACGCAAAGTTTCCTTAAAAATATGCTGTGCCAAAGCATTTTGAAAAACACGATCGCAATGTACAAAACAAAAAAATATTTTGAGGCAACGTGTAACTTTTGTTAGTATCTGCAGCTACGCAAGTTTTTGAAATTGGAAGTACACACTATGCAAATTGTGTTTTATGAAAGGTGTTTGCGACGAAAGTAAATTGGTATTCTTCACTATTCTGGTTGAATGGCTATATCACGGGACTTTGAAATGGTTCTTTGTCATTATTTGTTTATTAACTCTTTCTATTCTTCGTTCCGATTTTCTGTATTCTGTCAAGTTCAGTATCTTTATGAGTAATGCAGCAAGCCAAAGGCAAATTGAGTTGTAGACTTTCTTAGCAGAAAAACTGATTTTGAGAAGAGGTAGTGATTGCAATATAATTGTCTATTAGTTTGATGATTTGTTTTTTTATGTTTGCGGATAAGCTTGAATGTTTGACAAAAAATACCAACACCATTTTGAAAAGTAATATTTCAATCTCCAAAGCCGACATCTCAACCATGTACATCTGCACAGCTTTTGCAACATGTTTTGAGCATATAATCTGGATTGTGTGCACATTCTCCATGAAATGCCCAGTGAGCGCATTCGACGTCCTTGTCAACACATTGCTGGTGAATGCGAGCATGCGGTACTTCTACTGCTGCACAACTCTTGCAACACCTTTTGAGCATGTAGCTAGGGTTACTGGTGCACTCTCCATGGAAAGCCCAGTAAGAGCATTGGCGATGCTTATCTTTGCATAAAGTCGTTTTGCAACTTTTGCAGCAATTTTCAAGCATGAAAGCTGGGTTGCTATCGCAGTCTCCGTGTGAAGCCCACGACCTGCAGCTACTCTCACTGTCCTGACAGACTTCAGTGCTTCCTGCTGCAATTTCTCTGCAGCTTTTGCAGCAGGCTTCCTTCATAAAGCCTGGGTCTCTTGAACATCTCCCAGTAGCAGCCCAATAAGCGCAGAAACCGCCCTCATCCAAGCATGTCGGTGTGTTTGATCCAACAGTTGAAACAACGCATCCATACATTGAGTTTATTTGTTCAATGTCATGTTTGGATAATCCTAGTCTCTGGAAAAAGAAAATAACTTCATTCCAATTACCACAAAGTTCTTTTTTCCTATCAAATGCTTTTAAAAACCGCTTTTTGATTTACGACATTGGAACAGCAAAACGTTGCTAAACTTAGAATACTTTAAGGAATCCCCTTCAGCAGACAAAATTAGGCTGATGTTGGAACGACTTTCAACGAAAGATGTTTTTCTCTATTAGTTTGCTGAAAACAAAGGTTTTCGTTCATTGAATGCGAAACAAGCGAAAACTTCAGTTAACGTCAGATTTGCTGTTTCGCTAAGACTAAGGTCTCAGAAGCTGATTGTTAATGATTTCATCTATTGTTGTTTATTGTTTTAATGATCCATATTTGTAGGGCGAAATCTTTATTCAGCAGTGTAAATTTTACTTTGTTGATGGTACATATCAAATGAAAGAAGACACGAAATAGCATGTGATTATCAAAAACATTTTTGCGTTGCATGGTGGAGGTGGGGCGTCGTTATTTTCTTTTTTAAAGTATTTAATGAAAATTTCCATTTGATGCTGACATTGCGATTCAGTATGAAACAGTGTGAAACGGTCAAGTGAATTCTGTTCGTCGAATAGCATTATCGCTGCTGAAGTATTTTGGTTAAAGTGAAAAGAAACAAATGAGAAAACGTTTCATAATCAGAATTGCAATTATGTTTTGAAATTTTGGTTGTTTTTACAATTATGCTTTGGAATTTTGGATCTTTGATCAGAATCCAAGGGAGTGCATGATTTCGTGAAGAACTGTATCTGTATCTTTGATCTGCTTTTACCATTAACCACTTCCTCCCACTGAATGATCCATGCAGTATTGGTAAAAAATAAACCATGAATCGGCTCCTTGATCCTGAGCTACAGTAGGCAGTAGCACATACGAATTATAGCATGTATGAAGAGAAAAAGGACAAACTCCATTTGATTCTAACCTATTTACTGTGGAAAAGACAAATGTTTAATCTTATGTAGAACTATATTTCTGAAATCCTATTTTCATAACGACATCGCAAACTATACACCAAATATTTTTCAAACATTTTGCTGTCTCAATCTTTAAAAACTAATCAAAAGAAACCTTCAAGCGTTAGTTTATTAGGTGTCAGTGTTAATTTTGTTTCTCTGTGAGTTTTTCTCTCCGTAATAATAGACTTTTTCTTACTAACAAACTTGGGCATTCGATCTAGTAGCAGTAAATGCAAACTAAGAATAATGCTTGGCATCAACTGCGTTAAACACGACAGAGTGTATTGAAAATACCTTCGCAAAAGTACGCAAACAAAGCATGGTTGATGACGCAAATATTCAATGTCGTTTTGATTACATGTGATGTACAACAAAGCTATTTTTACAACGCCTAAGGTTTTTCTAAAAATGTGTGCTACTTTCGCTAAGCATAGATCGGAGTTCTGAACTATTAAAATAACTTTTGAGCATTGTTTTTACACTTTACGTGAAGAACGTGCCTAAAAAACAGTCATACCTGTTCTTGTATGAGTTCACCATTCAGTTCCGTCATTACTGGACGACCGTTTCGTGAAAAGCCAAAACTTCCGTAATGCATTAGGGAACGTATGTCGTAGGGAGACCCCCTTGAATTGATCTCTTGCGTAGTCATTTTGTCGAATTCAAAAACATGACCTGTGAAGTAAGTGTTCTTTCATAAGTTGAAAGCTACTGTAGAACTTACGATGTTACAAAAAAAAATTAAAAGCTGATTCCACAGCGTAGTAACTTATACTCGAAATTGGGAAACACTTAACAAGCTAAGCAAGTTACCGTCTAGGACATTGTGGAGATGAACTGTTACGTAGTTGTCTCTGTCAGGACGACTGTGTTCGTGCCAGAATCCAAGGGAGTGCATGATTTCGTGAAGAATTGTATCTTTGAACAAGCAACTCGGTCCCAAGGAAATCTGCGGCATGCAGCCAGCTTGGTTAGTTGAGAATAAAATCTCTGAGAAACTTGCAAACGACAGAAGGTGCATGAACAAAAGCATGAAGTTTGGCTGCGCAAAAGTGTCTAATTTTTCCAAATTGCCAAAAGACGTTGCCCGAAAACTTTTGAAATTGTTCCGAAATATAGAAGAAAATATTTTTTGTGATAAGATGTTCAAGGTTCGTCATCACAGCAGCCACTATATCCGCAGCAAATAAAAATAGCAGTGGCAATTCTGCAAAATTTTCTTTCAAATTGTGCGATTAGAATTCAGTCCGTTCGTCTTAAAAAATTAATAGATTATAGAAAATCATTAAGAAATCATTCCAGCAGATGAAACTTGTTTTCAAACTACTCTTTAATGTAATGTTTTTCCCAAAACTTCAACCAAGTTTGAAAAATCCTGCATTTTCGTTGGTTAACCGTTTTCTTCCCAATTAATTTTTTTGGTAGAATTGACGCTACAATGACTGCGAAGAAAAAAGTGATAAGTTGTGCTTTGGCAAGAAATCAATAGAAAAATGACCGAACTATATGACTTTGAAAGTAAATTTTTGACACTATAAGAAGAACAAAAGTTCGCTATTAATTTTATGGCTTTCTTTTTATTGTATGTGGTTGCAACGCATATTTCGTCGTTGAACGACGCATATGAAATTTATTCATGTGTTGTGAATTAAAACCACTTCCTTAATTTTTGTCCATGTAAAGGACGATTACCAGATAAAACTTGTCTTTTCAAAAAAGCATTTAAGAACATGTTCAAAATCAGAATAAAATTCACATGGCCGTTTCCTTTGTCACACGGACGCTCTCTCTTTACGTCAAAGAACTCTATAGTTTAATAGAAAATCTATACGTCAGAAAACACTTTCATACAATAAAATATACACCACATCTTGCTTCATTTTCATAATGATTGAAATGTGAACTTCGTTTAAAGTTGAATGTGAAAAACGTCAATTAAGTCAGAGATCTGCAGCATTTGTGAGGAACAACGACGCTTGTAATGAAATCCAATTCGTAACCAGCAGTCTATGCATCGGTGAATGCTCAACATTAGTTGGAAAATTTTGCAACAGTGTTCTGCCATTCGCAAAGTAGTGGGGCCAGCCGTTGACCCAAAACCAAAAGGCGTGAACTTTGATTGATGTCGTAACAATCGTTAGCAATATTGAGTTCGGTACAAGGGTTAGCGAAAGATGTTGAAAATATTTTCACATGTGGATTTCTTGCCCAGATAAAATCATTACAGAAAAGATTATTTTACGTCAAAATGTATTCGTCTGTACTTCGAATAACCTACATCATTATGTTTAGATTCCATTCCAACTGCTGAAGAGCAGCCACCACCGTTGTAGAAATGCATATGGAATTCTTCGCCTGTCCACCTTCGCAGTCTCAGACAAGTGTGGGTTTCTAGTTCAGAGGCAGCGGCTTGAATGGCTTGAACGCCTTGTGGTTCTTTGAATGTTAGAAAAAAGATTGAGTGAATTACATTGACTTAATGCTGGTTAATAGACATTCAATTCCAAAGCGCTGAGAAAAGTTTAAGTACAAAGTTTTTCGTCGGAAAAAAAGCTTTTCATTTAAAGTGCCATACAACTTGAAATATTTTTTCCATTTTTTGGCATAGTCTCTCCTACCACACGTAGGTGCTTTTCGTAATGCAAAACACAACCAACCACCCACCTGTGAAACAAAATCAGATTTTTGGGATGGTTCAAAGACGATGTTCGTCTTATACCCTTTGAGAATTCAAAACTTATCACCGCTTTGCTAATTAGGAAATGTTAATAAAGTTTCTAAAACAGTGACCTAACGTCACTTTGATGAGAGGTCACAAAACATCAAATGTGAGCTTTGCTTTCTTACCTATATTGTGCGCGATTGTGTATGGTATGATGTAGCTGCCATTGTCAGGATATTCAGTCCACAGACGAATGCCTAATGCTGCGCCGCGCTTCCTTCTCGAAAGTGGGCTCGAAGACATGTGACTCATTAAGAACTTCTTAGCCTTTGACGTCAAAACGATATCACTTTGAAACAAATCTGCGGAAAAATTTGAAATCGACAAAAGTCAACATGCTGCAAAGGATCATTGAAAGCAGAAATACGAGGCTTGTGGTTCTGTTTCTAAGGTGGTTTAGGTGTACCTGTAGGTGTAGATCTTAAGAGTCATAGAAAACTTTGGTTTTATGCCAGCAATAGATAATTAGGAAGGTTCGTCGATGAACAAGATGCAGGTTAACCTTGTTTTAGTCTTGCATACTGTATACTGATACAATGATGACAGATTTGGCGACGTCACTGCCTTTCAGGAAATAGGCATCTTAAATGAAAAAAAATGTTAAACCGTGTAATCTTTGAGTGCATCTATATAGAAAATGCTCTTAGGAATTACTTTACATTCACAAACCGTGGTTATTTGAGCAAATCTGATACCTATATACTACTTGTTTGCATTAGATGAGAAAGTTGAAAAGGAAATTTTTATCGGTCATTTCATAAAGCATTGCTACCTTCTTCACCATCGCGGGCACAGTCACATGTCAAACATCCGTTTTCATTTCTCTGGTATCCGAACGTGCAATTATTTTCCCTCAAACACGGCAGATGAGGACAAGCAGTAGTGTTCTTTTCTGCAAAAAAATGAGTTCATTCAGTTGAAGGAATTCTTGACTAAGATGCAGGACATATTACAAAACTTATGGAGATCACTTGAATCCCCTTGCATGAATTTATAGAAACTTATTTCAAAAACTCTTTTCTCCGAAAAGGTACAAAATATTTTATGTAATGAATATCTCAAGTATTATGATGTCAAGGCTCGTTCATTGAAATACAAAGCTTGGGATTGTTTCTACAACAGTTTTCCATTTCTGGGAACTTCATAACTAGCTTGATGTTGAAAATCATTCACTATCTTTACACTTTGTTACTCTTGCGAAGACGTTTAAAAGTTGCCACTACGTTTTTGAAATGACTGCCCAGTGCCCAGTGCTGTGTGCGCTGTTGCTTTTCTGGTCATGCACCATTCAACAACTGTATTCGTATTTGGGCCTAAACCAGGAAGCACCTTATCATCATTCACACGTCATTGCTTCCTGTGGTTAGTTGACTCGTTAGTAGTGACGAAAAATTGTCAACACTTAGTTACCATCCACATCATTGTGCAGGAAATAGAAGCGGTAGTCTTTGGCTATAAATCCAGGTTTTATTTTTTTGCAATACTGCAAAGTATGTCTAAAAGTCCGGATCACAATTTTGGAGATAGAACTATATTGTTTTGAAGTTTCGAAGTATGAGCCATTGTGGAGATGCAATTAAGGTCTCGAATCTATTGAAATGACCCGAGAGATTGATCTGTTTGAAGGCTTAGCGCATTATAAAACTACTGTACTGGTCCATCACTGTGTTCTACAATTAACTTCAATGAAAAGACAACAAGAGTTAAAACAATCACATGAACACAAAGTTTATCAACATCTTCCTTCCCCGCCGTTTACCGAGGTGTCGAAAACGACGCCAAAGCATTTACAGCCGCGTAAAAGGCAAACGATGCCGAATTTAGCATATGTTACAAAGATCTATTTACACTAGCAATGTTTTTATATTATTGGAGTTGACACAAAATGCGTTGCATTCCAGTGCAATTTTTCAAATGGTCGAACATACTGCGTATGAATATCTCTGACAGCTGATCAACTAGTTGAATATAGCCATCGAGATGCTGTGTGACAGAACCAGCTATTTACATATTGGTAATTGCAGATAGCTTGGTGAAAATAGTCTTGGCACAGTGATATAAATCACAGAGATACCATCAAGATGAAGCACATTTACTGAATTTTGGAAACAAAACTGCAAACATTTTTCCTGTTTTCCAAACCTAAGTGCTTTTTGCATTTTACGTAAGTTATTTTTGAAATGCCAGCAGAAGATGTGCCACAAGCTGGTATCTTGCAAGTGACGCACATACACCTTGTTGTATCTTGCTCCAGGACAATTTCTATGTTTTTGAGGGAGGTCTCAGTTGACGAAAAAGCGATTGGCTCCAACATTTTCTAGTGAAACGTTTTTCATGCGCACGTCGCGTATCCGTTGAAGAATGAATTTCCGTCTTCTCAATATTTTGCCAGTCCAATTTTGAAACAACCCTTTCGCTTGATGCAGTATTTATCGGGTTTCTTTGGCATAAATGTAGTGAAAGGACAACGTGGCTTTAGACGCATCAACTGCTTGTCCAGCGTCAACGAAAATATTCACCTATATTTTCACTCATACATGGATGCTAATGTCTGGAAAACAACACGTATTTCCGTGAATCGGTGTGAGTCGGTCTGCCCCTGGCCCAGAAAACTCAAATATTTCAGGATAGCAGTAAATCTAACATGTGACATGTTTTCTGAAAATATTAGAATACCGTAAGTTTATTGCAAGGTAAATGAAGTAGGTGAGTCCTCTGACATACTGAAGAGCAATACACGACTCTAGCTCACACATGCTCAAGTCAAAGTCATTCTCTCCTTATCTGCAAGCTTCTTCGTTGGTGTATTTGACAACTGAGTGAAGAATTACTTCTGGTGTGAAGTCCTGCCATGCACTGTAAACAAATTGGACACCTTTCGCCCCTTGGTCCTTCGAGGCCAAGGGGGGAATATCCCGTTGCAGCCGGGGCATACACCACTGAGGCAAACGTATGGACTGACTTCCACTCGAATAAACATACGGTTCAATAAAAAAAGCTGTAGTCGGCTACCTATATTTTAGAGATTCGTGTAGGTACAGCGGTGGAAGCAGTAAAACTGTTGTGTCCCGAGGTTTTTCCTACCAATGATGATCTGTCATGAACAACAGAGTTTGCAGCCAAAACACCATGAGATATTCTTCTACATGCATCAATGTCTTCATTACTGATGTCCTCTTCGTCTGAACTGCTGCTCAGCTGATGCGGGCTGTACAACAGCAGGTACGACTACATCTTCACCTGATTCATGTTTCTGTTCCTCTTCATATGATATGTTGTCATACATACATCAGTCAAAGGCCACATCAGCAACATCCTTTGCTGTCATTCGAATGTGCGACATGACGGAAAAACAACCAAACAAGTTCAGCAATAAGAAATAACTTCACTAAATGCACTGTGTAAACGACCACAACCTGCATAACTGCACAACGGTATCTCCAATATATGCAGTAAAACCTGACAAACAACATTAAAGTCCAAACAAAAAACGGCGTTTTTTTCCACCAGATTGCAAACATCTCAGTCGGCACATGAAACAATGGATTCATTTAGGTGTGAAAAAATGCACCACGAGAAACAAGTAATTAGTTTTGGCTATCTCCAGGCAAAGCGTGGAGAAAACAACACCTTGATAAACGGAGAGGTGCAAAAATTAAAGTGATCAATTAACTGTCACAAAAATGAAACAGAATCACACGAACCATATTTTTGAAAAGTAGTAGGACTTTTAGGAAAAGCCAATAAATCTCGAAGTCACAGGATGTGCAGATTTTGCAATAATTGAATTAACAAATCACTTGGTGTTGAAAATGACACCTTCGTAAATCTAGTGTTAATATTGGTGAAAATGTCGTAGTTTGTAGATTTACACAAAATATTTACCTGTATACATCTTTTAACTCCGAACTTGTTTCGCTAGAAAATAAGTTTTCTTGTTTGTGGTTTGAGCGTAGTTGTAATTGATTGCAAAACTGGTAATTTGATGACGTTTTCTCATTTTGTAATGAAGTTTTGTAGAATTTTCAATACTATGCCTTGTCTGCCTATCATAAATGCATCACAATAACATTTGGAGTATCAACTTCAGCACATTGTGATATTACGATAAAAACAACTTACTACATTTTTGAGCGAAATTTGAAGCTTCTTGCCTGATTGTCTTGGCATCTTCCAAGGCTAACATAACGACAATTTATTAAAAAATGTTAAAACCACAAATACTATTTTAAAGAGACATTAGTTTTACAAGGTAGTTTGATATCATGTAAAACAAAATGTCCTAATTGCATCACACACTCACTATTGGTGCATTCGTTGATTTGAGGAATATTGTACTTGTGTGCGTTCCCTTTCTCAATGTCACCGCATATATCAAATTCTTCGTCTTGAGCAAGAATGCGTGCAGTCAACATCAACATGAACACTGCAGAGAAAACAGAGCGGTAAAGTTTAAAAGACTTTACATTGAAACCGCTATATCGAAATTGGTGTTTGTTTGACATGTTTCAGAAAGTACGAAAGGATTAAAGTTTTAAATGTATTTACAACTGACATTTGCTTTAGATAAGAAAAAGACAGTCATATTTTTGTGGTAATCTAATGCAATTATTATTTTATATTAAACATCATCTATACTAGAACAAAAAAGTTTTTTTGATCGCAGTTTTTGTGCAAACGTGTACCAATTTTAAGAAATTTTAAATAATTCACCGAGCATTAAGCCAAGCTTTTTAAAACAAGTTGGAAAAGGTTTGGTGCTAATGATAACAAATACGTTCTGAATTTTCTCCTTACCCAACAATTGTGATATGTCGCCTCAATACAGCAACAGCTGAATTTTTGCGTTCACAGAGGTGAAAAGTTATAACGTTGTGTCTGTAGGCTTTACTTTGCTTAAAACTTAATTCAGTGTTTGGTATGGCGTCACCAACCTCTCACCTCAGAAATTTATTTAAAGATTTGCCATCATACATGCTTCGTGACAATTTAAATGTCCAAATTCCCTTGTCTAAAAAGAATTTGCGTTTTAATTGATTTTTCCGGAAAGTTCTAGTTTGCGGAAAGCAGTGCCTGTTGCTGTTAAATCTTCTACCAGCTTTTCCTCCTTTGAACTACCTCTTGACACTTTGTACTGTGGCTTAAAACAACAATATTGGCATCTTCATAGCAGTAGCCTAACCCCATACTACATCGGTATGCTTTAAACAGCGCTTGGGTAGCAATGTCCAGAACCTGAACAAGCGCCCTTATCGCTTGTGCTCATGTGGTAGCAATGAAACCGAAGAGTATCTACTTCGTAGCTGCACTCTTCACTCTGTATTCCGCGTTGATCTCCTACATTCTGTTAAAATAGGTTTGATGAAAGAACGTCTGCGATTTTTATTGCCAAGTGCAATGTGCGATCGTCCAAAACTTTTGCAACTTTTGCTGTTTGGAAATCCTTTGCTTGAACTTAAGTCCACTACAAGCATTCATGAAGCTGTCTCCTAATATCTGGAATGACTAACGGCTTAACTGTAACGGTTGCTTATTGGAGACGCGAACCTTCCTGTTAGCACTGCTGCCGCTCGTCGTGGTTGATTAAATAAAACGTCACAAAACAGGTCAACAACAACCACTTTTGAACTCTCCGGCAATTTCGGCGCAATTTACGCTCCATTGGTATCAGATGACAAAGGATATGCATCCACTCTACAGATGACTGCGTGCGACTGTGACGCATCGTCCACCAGTTCATGCGCACTTGCCCTAGCAACTCACATGAATTTGCGTGGTGACGTATCAGCTGACAGTAAATAGTTCAGGAGAAAGCTGAAAACATTCTCACTGACGTTGCATTACATTTTTATCTTGTGCACCTGTACAAAATCATGAGTTTGACGTAAAACAAACCCTGAAATAAAATATGTATTGATACCTATGCGCTTACAAATGCAATTCCAAGTTTTAGACCTGAAAGCAAAGTTATCTGAAACTAAACAATGCCGTGTAACTTTCTTCAAAATCAGAATAACTTCTCTTGAAGAACCGTTCTAGGTAATATGCAATATAATGTATGATATATATTGATTTTATTAAAGCTACCACATTGGTTCAGTTGGAAATATCACTATAAATATTAAAAACATGCTTCTTCGAAAGAACTCCTTCAAAAACAACTAACAAAAATTTAAATTTATGTGTGAAAAGAAAAAGTGTTACATGAAATTTTTTACAAAAGATGTTGACTTCAACCAACAGTTACAATCCCACGCTGCAGTAAGTAATGGGTTATACTTTAACGTTCGTCACAAATCGTGACTCACGATTTTGCGACGAAGTGATTTGGTACACGCAGGTTTAAAATGTTTATGAGCAGCTGCGTTTGTGGGCTGGTTTCGTTTCAGCTTTGTTGAGATGTTGACATGGTTCAAAATAAACTTTACGTTTAGTTTCGATGATCGCTAGCCATAATATTTGTGACACGGTTTGAAACTCTGAACATGGATGCAACGTTTCAAGAATATCCGAAACCTATTTCGAGATTTATTGATATTTAGTTTTCGAATCAATGTGCGTTTGGGTATAATCTTGTTTATCTACTACCACCGATTCCTATGATGTTTTCAACCCTGTCAACAATCCTTTCTACTTTAGTTCATACGAGCAGCACTATTCTGCCGTTTCATATGGCACTTAGGTTATCTGCTTTAAACATAGTCAGTATGTGCTTTTGGAAAAGTTATTTTTCTTGTAAATTGTCATCCACAAAAACAATTTTCGAAAAAAATAAACCAGGCAAAGGTCTTGATTAGCGGAAGATTTTATATCTGCACCTAAACAGAGTTGCTTTGTTTTTGGCAATTGTTGTAAATCAGGTGAAAAGCGAAAATCAGGATATTTTTTTTGCCGACAAGGTTGGTCGACTTTGTTTAGTTCATATTTACACAACGTTCTATATACAAGCGCCCAACTTATTCTACTCTTCTACAATTTATTCTACACGTATGCTACTCTTGCAGTAAATTTGATGAATTTTTTTGCATTTGAAAAGTAAGAGGTTGTTTGTTATATACAATAAACGTTTCATTCACATTTTCTTACTTGAGCAAATCCACATCATTTTCATCTTTGCAGATACGTAGGATATCTCTTGACAAGTTGCTCATCCAAACCACCTCGCAGAAAACTTTTCGAAATTCCTTTTGTCAGTATGCTGTAGCGCTGAGATCGCCTTAACTTCTACCACTTTTCACGTACACAGAGACGCTATATATAAGAGTTTGCTCGTATTCTTCGGGTTTCTCCCAAGCTGCGTCATTTCCTTGGCTGGGTATTGATCGAGGTTGAGTCACGTGCGCAAAGCGTTCTGCGTGATTCGATGTGAAACGTAACAAACGAACCACGGGTTTCACCCAAACACTTTCTCCTAAGGTTGGTGAAGTTTTACGTTGGCCGCGCGGAAGCGTCAGTGTCAATACTGTTCTTGTAATCAGCCATTTCACGTTGAGTGTAAAATCGTTTAGGAAAACAGTGCAACAATGGAACTTTGGTATAAACTTACGCTTCATCAAAAAACTTCGGAAGACATGCATAAAAGCCCGAAGCCTTTTAAAGCAGGGGTCATCAACATGGTACCCGGGGACACCAAGTCGCCCGCGTGGACCACATTGGTCCCCCACGGGTCTATTTTGAAAATAGCATTAAGATGGTAAGCATCGTTAAATAAATTAACATCATTAATAATAACATAATTCAAGTTAAATTGAGCAACATATTTATTTTGGAAGTGTGTATCAAACTAGTAGCCCTTAGTGTCGGTACTCAAGAAGTAGCTCTCCGTTTCACAAAGGTTGGTGATCCCTGCTTTAAAAAGTCCATAACAACAGAATGAAACACTTTCACTGAACGTTTTGCCAAGACCGCTGATGCTTGGATGTATTGTTCTCATCTTGTTTAGAAGGTGATTTAGTTCTTAGATATTCAGTAGGTGTGGTGATTGTTGTTAGTAACTTGAAGAGATGATTTCAGTTCATTGCGTAGGTTTTGAATAACAATATTCCTCAAAATTATTGGTCCCGTCAACACCAGTGATTCAATATTCAACTTGATCAACAATGAAAATTGACACAGTCTGTTGTCCAAATCAGTGATCTTTTTATGAGCAACTCTGCTTTGTAACAAGCACATGTTTTTATCAGAGCTTAAAGCATAAAGAAAATGAGAAATCGAGAAATTGAAAATTGTTGCAGATTTTTAGCTATTGACAAAATTACTACGGTAGTAACGTGGAAACAAAATAATGTTTGCCAAATTGGATATTTTCAAAGAAGCTTTGAGTTGTTAAGCGGCAAAGGATATTTACTGAAAGCGTCAACATGGAGCTGTTTGCATCGTGCTTCGTATTTGGTTAATTCTTGGGTGAAAATGTGGACAGAAACAAGACATAATGGACGATCGGATATGATGTCAATGATCATCAGATCGAGCTGACGGTGCGGAAAGTGCTGCTTGGTCTCGTTGAGGTGTTCTTTGAAACCTATTCCGCGGCAGTAGCTCTCAGTCTGCAGCCAACCGTTTCAACTGCCCACAAATACCTTTTACTTTCTGCTGCCTTTTATATTTAGAACGATCTCTGCCGCGGTTATACATACCAGGAGCAGATAGTCATTTCTTCGATGCCGAACAGCATTCAGTATCTTTTTCTTTTGTCTTTCTTGCTTCGTCGCCTGATAAAACGTCTACAAACAAATTCCCAGATTCGATTTGATGGAAGTGTTAGGACTGAGCATATGTAGTGTCACGTGAAATCGGTTTTCTATTAAACAATCTTTAATGATGTGACTGCGTCACAATAGTAGAGAAGAAATATTTGAATAAACTATTTCAAGCTGCTTGCTATCTCGTATGTTCTACATTAGTCTATTTGAATAAGATTCAAGGACTGACGATGCGTAGTGTTGCGTGATATCGATCTCCTATTAAAAGTGTGAAGATATATTCTTTGCTTGTCTCACATGTGGAAAGTACTTGCTTGTTCTACATCAAAAATTTAATATAATATTGTTTCATCAAAACCACTAGCAAATGCGTCATCAGCTGAAGCAGACCAAGTGCAATGTGGAAAATTAATTCCCGTGTTTCAGCTCGATAAACCTCGACTGCAATTCATTAGTTCAAACTCTCATACGCACAGGCTAGTGGTTGAAGTTCGCATACTCTATCTAAAATATATTTAATTTAGCAAATCTTTATACACCACGCAAAGTCTTGCTAAATCAAGTAAATGTGAACTATAATACAACACGCAAATATGCAACAGTTTCTGCAAGGCTTGAAACTCCCAAAAAACGTAATTGTGGAACGACATCAAGCAAGCCGAGCGAAAAAACAAAACGTTTTCAAACTTCTGTGTGGAAATCGTGGACACTCTTGATTAGCTTCAAGTGATTTGGCGTTTCTGCTTTTTATAAATAAACTGCAGAGTGTGTAACTGAGAAAAATAGCTTCTCGACTGATAGATAACTTCACACCAGTAAAATTTACTCATGTCCGATCCTGCAATGTTGCACAACAAAGTGCGTCACAATCGAAATAAACAATAACAAAGTCAGACATCCAGTGAAAAAGAAAACTTGTATTTTCTGAACAGTTGATGACTGTAAATGAATTGTTGATTGATGGGCAAAAAATACCATTGTTAATTTCAACCTTTAGCTTGAAAATAGCGTAACATTAGGTGGTCATTCCATTCTGCAGATGTTCGTTCCATGTTGTGGTGGTAAAGAAGCCATACAGAATACTTTGGCGCAGCACGTCTTTCGATAAAAGCAACTCTTGAAATCTGTGCTGAAGAAAAAACATAGTTTCACAATGCGGCCAACCAGTGCTTTGGTCTGGTGCACAACATCGTAAAACATTGCAAACACAACAGTTACCATCATTGAAGCTCTATGTGTGGCTCAACGTGAAGTTAAAAGAAGAGGTCAAACGGCCACATCATTTTTTTGATGCAACATCGCTCTGTTCTTACTGTGCATGGCCATGCGTAAACTGACTACATCTTTGAAACGTCTGTTCAAGAACGTCACGAGCTGTGCAAAGACGCAAAGCTGCATTTCATGACGGGAAACTGAAACAAAACTATTAATCTGCTGAAAAGATTGAGTGTTCTATCAATCTCCTGACTGCAGTGTTTTGACCATCGATGCAGCATCAATGAGGCAAGGGATCTGCTTGAGCTGAAACGGTTAACATTGCAGCAAACCGATAGTTGGGTGATCTTTGTTTGCATCTTCTACTCAAACTGTTTTCTACGTAGCAGAATTTACTTTCCACTTTCCGTCTTGTCATACACATTACTTTCAGAAAAAAATAATTATCAAATAGCGGTTTTCACAGATAGTTTAGTCTAAAACTTGTGAATAACTTTCTGTGCTTGAAATAAACTTTACGAAAACGATCGCCGGGACTTTGGAGGCAATCTCACTTGGCACAAAGTGCCTTTGCTTTCAAAGTACAGGAGAGCAGCATTTTCTTCTTGCAATTACCATTGAATACTTCAACTTTTAAAAACACAGGAATGATGCAAGTAAAAGAATCAAAAACGTTTCGTCGTCACAGATATAATTATTATTAAAACAAATAAATGACTCCATAATTTGTGTCCTTGGAAACACATTTTCCGTCTACATATAATCATATATACTCAATGGGAAATGTTAAGATTTTTTTGAATAAAAAGGATTTAATGCCTTAACAATCAAAAACAAAGAAATACAACTTACGTGCACATGCTGTCGACACTGTAAATCAGGGGTCTACAAATTTGTTTGTCAGAGGGACACATAAGCTATTACTTAACAGTCCCAGGGCCGGACATCTTACACAATGTGACTGTTTAATGTGATTGTTTCGGTAAATGTTGCATTCTGCCGAATCAACGAATTTTTCTGATTTATATTATTTTTCTTTTTTGGCAAAATGTCTTCGCTGGCCGGATGAAATGTCTTCGCGGGCTGGATTTGGCCCGCAGGCCTTAGTTTGGAGACCCGGCTGCAGATGAAAGACCACAGACATTGATATGTGGCGCTGATAGTGAACGCAGGCATAGATGGAGCAAATATGGTCACCTTGAATGTTTTGTGTTTCGTTCAAAAATTTGTAAAGAAATATAAATTTGATCTTGATGACTCAATTAGTTACTATGATGTTGTAATTCCCACTGAGTTATGCAAATAAGTGCTCCATTTGAGCAAAGTTGTGTTTTGGTTTGTTTTCATGCCCCGGTTTGCTTAATAGCGACCCCTACCTGATGTATCGCTTTGACTGCAAATGAGAAAAGCCGCACTTGATCAAACACTTTTCATCGCAACAGACAATAATTTTGCACAGGTTTGTTTCAAAAATGCGAAATTGTCTTTTGAAACCAGGTAACGCCTGAATTATCACCTAAGACATTGAACCCATGACAAAGCTGCTCAAACATTGCTTTTGTAAACGATAAAGTTTACTCAAACTTTTCAATTGTTTCATGGCAAACCTTGCTGTGGCCATAGTTTGTTCTTTTACGCTTCTATAAGGTTGATGCTGTATTACTGGAGATTCTACGGTTGTTTGCAAATTAATTGACGCACCAAAGACATTGCTGAAAATTTCCTTAACTGGTTAGTCGCTCAAAACACAAAAACATTTTTTCACGTTTAATAAGAGATATGATCTCCTTGGTTTTAAGAACTTGGTTCATTCATTGCTCACACTTTTGAAGCACGCGAGCTACGTATAAAATGAAGAAGACAAAATGGATCTGCCTACTAAAAAAATTCAAAACGTACATTTATCAATGAGCATACTGAGAATTATTTTTGCAATGTATGTTGATGTACCTTGTACACACAAATGTGCCCCATTTTGCACAACACAACTATGTACATTTTCATTACCTGAACTTATTCTAATAAGTTGGAATAAACGGAATCAGCCAGGCTGTTAATGTCATGCGATCTACCCACAGTAACTCTGAGGTTTTGAGCATCCTGCAGTAACCTGACAGTGGAGACAGACAACAAGACGGTAGGCAATCAGGCTATTTCGCTAAACGTTTACACCAGGTTGAAAAACAAGTCGTTTGTAGCAAAATAACGACAAGCGCGGTAAGAGGTCATCACTTTTTGATATTCACGCAACACCGATAACCACACCAACTCTGTCACTCACTCTGGAAACGTTTTTTGATATGGTGGTTTGTTGTTGGCGCTCTATTTCTGGAAATCTGAGACGTAATGCTGGCCTAAAAGAGCGGTATGAGTAAGCCCACGGCAAAAGCGATACATTGATTGGTTAATTGACAATTACAGCGAAGTTTCCCAAGCACGATGCGCTTCATTGTACTTGTACTCCTCCCATCTTCTAAGCACATTAATGAGCAAAAGATAACTGTTTCCTCCAAGACCGATTCAATGTGGGACACTGTATATCCAGAGCGGTCCGGGGGGCGACGTAACCTGGACGAACGTGTCACAGGTGTTTATCTAAGTTTTCGGAAGGCGTCTCGACATCGATACGACGTCCATGCACCTTGATATAGTACCTTTTTCGCTCGCAGTCGGATCATTGAACGGATCGCCCACGGCTTCGTTACCCGACGCTTTCCTACCAATTGCAGTATGAGGCTAGTTTCGGCGCTAGGTCCAATGTAGAGACTGCTGTTTCCCTTCCATCAGGAAAGTGCCCCCAAGAAGACCGTGAGTTAGCGTCAAGTACAGTATCTCCACTTCCTCACACACAAGTTCATGTTTCCTCGCGCAAACGTTCTTAAAAAAGAACATTACTCGGAGCAACCAACCAAGAAGGAAGAGAGGTTCCCACCATCGACCTTCGAGGAAAATGAAAGAACCGTTTGTGAGGTGTTTGTCTCGCAGCTGTGCAGAGCAATGTTCGTACAGCGTGCAAAGCTTCTTGAAGCATATTCTCCCGAGAATTGCATTCCGTACAGTTTTGTTGTGCCTTTCGCATATTGAGTTTCCAGTCGGGTGGTGAGGCTTGTTGCCATTCCTCTCACGTGGAGATAATCTTTAAGTTCTTTACTCATGAGGACTTCCCCGAACGCTGAGAATAAACAAGAGAAAACCAACTAGACTAAAGAAAGAACATAAGCGTCTGTTAATCGAACAAGCAAAAGTGTCACTACAAGCAAAGGCAAAGGGAAATCTGCTATACTAATCAAGTATCATCGATTCATCAACAGGTATTGATTGCTACGATTGGGTTTGAGAAGTGGCCTCTTAATATCAATGCTTATGCGCTCCCACGGATGAGTAGCCTTTGAAGATGTGGACGAAAGTGTGGTTTTACGGAAATAACATGCAGAACACTGTGCACAAAGGTGACGAAGCTCATCACTGGAAAAGGGCAAGTTTTTACTGCGGATAAAAGCGCAAAATGCGGCACTACCGGATACGACTTCCCAAAATGTAGACATTGCTCCGAGCTATCCCTTCAAGATCCGGTTGGCCCATTCAGTCACTTGACAAAGGTCGTTGACTTTTCTTTTGTTTACTACCTGGAAACCTGCGTCTGTTTGCTAGACCTGTCAAACAAAGTTTGCCTGGTGCTAAACACCAATAAATTCAACACTATTAATCACACAAGTTTCCCTTTCAGGCTTATCTACTACTTCATGAACAAGGTATTGACAACAATTTATGAAATTTACTGCTTCAGACTTGGTTTTCCACAACACGAGTTTTGAGCTGTAGATTAGTTTTTGTTGTACTGTGTATCTTCAGCGTCATGGGCGCTTTCTTCAGCTTTCCGAAACCTGTGCACTATAACCAGACAGCAAATCAGGTGATGGGAGCGTAACAGTAGGGTTCATCACGAAGAAGCCGCCGCAATGATCCCGACAATTTTTGTTACGTCTGTGTGAATAGGCTGTACTTACAAAAACCAAAGAAAATTAGACAAAGCATCTGGCACTACATTATCAGTGCCGCAGGCTGCAATACTGAATGTGATACGAATACACACCGAATTTCGCACTCCGTGCCTGAAGTTTCGTATTTTAAATTTTTCCCCGCTGAATCTGATCAAACCCAAAGCCCTAAAACTATTGATCAGCATTCACCGTGAAATAACGGGGGTATAAATAATGACCCCATTTGCGGACTGCTTCCACAATGGAAGTAGCCTCCATCTCAGCTGTCAGATATTTACATTCAGCTCTGGACAAACGTCTTCACGTAAAGGCAATGGGCCGCCCGCCAATTTTGCTGTAATTGACAATTACAGTGTAATTGTCCCACGCACGTTGCTCTTCATTTCAGTACACTCATTTGGGTTGGAATTGACCAATTTGTGGCAACGTTTCGCAATTTCATCATCAGGTAGCAGACCGAGATAATGGCCTCAATCAGCTTCATAAGAGTTGTATAGTCCTTCGATGTCAATCGATTCTTTGACTATGCCCGATATATTATCTTCAACATATTTTTCAAAACAAGTTCTTTTTCAGCGGACAACAATCCACTTTTGTAAATGTTATAGTGTCCTTTTCACTGCATGCCAATCAACCAAGTTTATGCACGAATAATGAAAGCTGTGAAAACACGCTTTGTAGTGTTCCAAAAAGTGTCTTCGTACTTCGATCTAATAAGTGAGTTAAAATGAAGTTTTTAGAAAACAAATCAAAGAATATTCTACTATTCTGTCAAAACCTACCTAAATACAAAAAATCATTGAGACCAGTTTACTGCAAAATCATTACAAATCATAAACACGCTGGGCACATAAGAGTATCATGAATTTTTGCAACAGCTCTTCCACATTTTACCGGATGCTTTCAGCGATACCAATTATACAGCTTTACGGTGTGTGGAGGTTGTAATGTAAAGCGAAAAATAAAAACGTAACACAAGGTTCACAACGTTTCATTAAAAATGTGCTGCGGCAAATCATCTCAAACATTCACGATTGCAATTTACGTCAGTCAAAGCTCAATGTTTTCTGTACGCCTTCGAGGAACAGTCGATTGTGTTCTGCTTTCATCTTTTTGCGATGATTCAAACCTGCACATATCTGCGTTCAACTACAGTAAGTACTCTCCGCATGTGAGATAAGTCAATGTTTAGGAAATTGATTTCACGTAAAATTACGCAACATCCGTCCTGAACCCTGCACGCAAAGCTTATAGGTGAAAGGTTACAAGGGCGAAAGTAAGAGCAGAGAAAGCAAAGAACCTCAAGACTATTTAGAATGAATCAATCAGTACACAAGTTCAGAAATCAAAACAACGTAATCAACTAACTGACAGACGCCAGGACGCAAGCTGCGAGAAATAAAATTGGAAAATATGTTTTGCCAAATAAATGATTTCACTGGAAAATCAAATCTAACTGGCTGGAACCATTGGTCACGAAACTCACTAGACCTGATAATAGCCTGAAAGAACTTGCTTTAAATGACTAAGAACGTTGGTGAAATGCTTGAGTGAGTTTGCATTGAGTATAATGGCAGCAAATCTCTAGATTGCGACAATAAACACTGTTGTGGTAGCAAACAATGCTAGCACAATGGGCGGTGAAGATGGTTGGACCATGTCAAAACCAAAAAATGGCAAGAATTATTTGACATGGGCAGAATCATTTTTTGAATGTTAATTTGCGCGTCAAGTTGGTGATACTTTATTTTCACAGAGATTCAGAGAGTGGTAACTTGGTTGTCAGATAAAGTTAACAGTGAATGCTTCGTGTCGGAGTGATTTGTTGATTGCGGCATGGTCTTTGAATGGTGCCGCGACCGGACCATCTGGTCATTGTCAGTTTTGCAATCCTGTTTGTTCCAATTACAGCAGTGCAACGATCACATCACAGATAATTTGTTACTAGTTTGGCCAACGTGCTGTTCATCGCATATCACACAAGTCGCTACATAAATACCATAATTTGCGCGCGTCAAGTTTTTGCTTCAGTGGAAAAAGTTTATTTTTTATCATTTTTTGTGAAAAATATTTTGCCATGCATTTGTCGTGTTTTCCACGGCAACCACGAAACGCACAATACCTACAAGGCCTTAAAACACCCTTGGTTTGTTTTGTGTCTTGTTAAAAACAAGGCGCTTGTAGATCGTTAGTTACTGCCAAATTGCGGTAGGTCGTTTGTAAGTAATAATTGCTTTCGGAATTAGTTTTTTGTCTTTTTCTGTTAGAGTTAGCAGGTGAGAGAAAGATGTAACCCACAATTGTAGGCCGGGACGTCGGAGTAGCGGAAGGGCAGTGGGGGAAGTAAAAGAACTGAGGGCAATGGAAGCTTCTGAAAAACAAGAAAATACTTACCTGTAGCATCTTTCTGTTCAGCAACACTGTTGACCTCAAAAATATTGACAGAGCTTACAGAAAACCATTCTGAATTTTGATGGTGCGCTAATAGCTGCAATAAATTTATTTCACTTTGATGTTCTTTTACCATGGATTTGCTTACATGATACTCTTATGGAAAAACACTTCTGCCCCGTTGACCCCTCTTGGAATAGGCAAGGGGGCAATTCAACCCATGCCCCGCTCCCCGGCGTCCCCTGCCAGTGGGTCATCTTTCTTGTTGCATTTTGTGGGGTGTAGTTCTTCTTCCCTAATTGATGCCACTGCTATCATGTCGTTTGTCATTTCATTACCAAGGGGAAATTTGACAAGATCGCTTTATCTCTGAGTCGGTTTAACCTGTTGAGGTAATGGTCTTTTTATTGGTTGAGGGGCGTCAGTCTTATTGCTTATCCAAATAAGATTGACTTGAAGGTCACCTTTGGGTGCTGTGAAATCGCGTTATTGAATTGCCTTTCCTCCGCTGTGGGTTTTACTTTTATGAAGTCCGTAGTGACAAAACCAAAATCATCGTCAATAGTTGTGCAGTGATTAACATCTAGAAATTCCACTTCTCGCGTTTGTTCAGCTGTGCAAGGTTGGCGAAAGTTTTGTTTCAAGCTACTGTTTGCAAATTCGGAAGTTAGTGCTTGTTGAATGCGTTCATTTGACATTTCTGACGCAGTTAATCCAAATTACGTCGTTGATAAATTCTCACTTAGCACACCAGCAATCGGTTGTAGGATATATTATACAGTAATGTTGGCCAATGAGACAGAGTGGCTATTAAGATTATGATTCCGTTGGCTTGGATTGGTCTCCATGGTGGGTAAACACATTGTTCAGGCAAATTTTATGCAGTTCGATGATGCTTTTACGGGCCTCGGTGTTGAAGTCGGAATGCGGCCGGCCCTAGCGATTCAGGGCCCAGTGCAGGACCCAGGCACGGGACTGCTCTGAGAAGTGGTGTTATGACATCATCGTACTCAGTCAACCGTTCTAAGACATTTTTGATGAAGACGCTTTGGCAAAATGGCGTTTTTGAACATCATGAAAGACTGCAAATTATCAAATTATTGTGGTCGATATGTATGTGCATGATAACACAATGGTTTCTTCTACAGGACTTGGACGGCCTTGGGTATAGCTCATGTGTCCCCTAGCTGCGTTCATGTTTATGACTAATAGCATGCTACTGTGGTGAACATTAAAAAGTGTACTGCTACCAAGCTGTTTGCTACTGCTTCAATTCATTATTCATAATGCACTGATCGTTCAAGAAGTGTTTTCAATTTGTGTGCATGAAAAATTAAAACCTCTAGGTTTTCTATAAGCATTCAAGGAATAGGCCAAAAGTGTTATGATTTGATCTTTTCGCGGTTATTCAAACTTGCGCATATCTGTATTCAAGTAACCAATTTCCACAGGTGAGATAAGCGAGGAATTTATCAGCAAATTTCCAATAAGAAACCGATTTAACGTAACACCCGGCTTCGTCAATCCTGAAATTGGCAAGCAATGCTAACAGGTGCAAACGTTGAAGGAATATAGCACGGGCTGAAAAGGTAAACAAACTCAAGACTGAAAGAATATATCATAACAAATACTGCGGCAATCAAAAACTGGGAAATACATCTTTCTCAAATAATTGCTTTCACTGGAATTTCAAAACTAACTGACTCTTTATTGAGCAAGGTATCAGATCCATTCAAGATTGACACAACAAGCTGTATGGTTCAGAACGTCGGCAGAATGCGTCGATAGATAGATAGATAGATTTAGTTGGCGGTGCTGAATTAACTGCGCTAGATTTACGCGCTACATGTAAAGCAGAAAAAAACGCCGGGGCACCGAAAAAACACAGAGGTTATCTAGTCAGGTGCCCCATAAATTAGGTGAGATTGATGTTTCCATGGTGAAGGTTGTGTCGACCGCTAGACGTGCTGTCGAAGTCCGATGTATAGGTTGCAGGATTAATGGCCAATTGTAAAAAGGTTACTCTTGTCGGGAACAAATGGCCATGACGTTTAATTGTCATGGACCGCAAGGTTCCAGACGAAGAGGAAAAGAAAAACCCGACAAAAAAGAAATCCTCTTCGGGTTGCCATAATCCTTTCTTGATCCACGCACACCTATTACAAGGATAGTTTTCATTTGATTATGACCGCGATGCAAATTCCATGGAGACTGAGGAGTTCATTTTTTGAGATAATCTTCGTAAGAGAATTGTCTGCTTCTTCTATAGATGTTCTTGATATTCTGTAACACAAACTGGACCGCGGCAGAAACGTTGTCACGAAGCAATAAGATACATTAAAACACATAAAAATAGTATACTACAAGTACATACATTTTGTAGTACAGTAGTATACTACAAATGCACGCAAATATACACATACGAGCATTTAATTACGAACATGGAATGACAGACAGTCGTATTATATTACATATACTATAGTAATTCAGGCAAAGAAGATAGATGTTGACTCTCGGGATGATTCTTTGGCTACAAACAAGAGGATATGTGGAAAGCATTACTCGAGATTCTTGTAACTTTCTATAATCGAGTTTTTGTATCGTTTTTTGAAGATGATTGCTGGCAATTCTTTTAGAGAGGAATCTATTTGCTGCCAGATTCTTGGGCCTTTGAATTTGATTGATCTTTTTCCATATTGGG
>Ga0210059_1002703_pt1 | contig 27971 bp, 24 predicted proteins | sample Ectturendosymbi2_FD_188042 | JGI IMG/M metagenome (GOLD analysis project Ga0210059, IMG submission 188042) | Ecteinascidia turbinata endosymbiont from Florida, USA - Sample 2 (SPAdes) (version 2) | ecosystem: Host-associated > Tunicates > Ascidians > Unclassified | place: Key West, Florida...
AAGGACAGGGTGTATGGCAACAACCCCAGACTATCCCTGACCTGAAGGCAGCAATCACAGCAGCAATAAGAGCGATCCCAAGGGAGGAATGCGGGAGGGTCATCGAGAACTTTGCCCGCCGGATCCAAATGTGCCTGCAGCGCTGGGGAGCTCATTTGGAGCACATTTTTAAGCGCCAGTGAAACAAAACGTTTTTGTAGTACAGACAACTTTGGAGATGTCTGCTACACAGGCTTGACCTATTGTAGCTGAAGTTTTGTGTCAATCTAAATAAAATTTTGGAAGTTATTCGATTTTTGGTGTTGACCGTTTTTTTTGTGTCACTGTGTATATGCTGTACGTATTTTTAAATCACTAACATCTCGTAAATTTCGGGGATAAGTATGATAAACTTCAAAACGACGAGATACCACAGCTTGCGAGCTTCGCATTTCAATAAATAATTGCTGGCTTGGTGAAAAATGTGTGCATATTGTAGCCTAGGCTACGCTGTTTTAAATCTGGCATCTGAGATTTGCATTTCAGTGCACGATTGTTGGCTGCTCCTTATAATGCATGTGCAGTAAGTATGCAGCTTACGCGAAGCAGTAGGTTTTGTTATAACGCATTTCAGTACATAATTGTTGGTTTGGTGAAAAATGTGTGCGTTGCGTACTGTAGCCTACGTTTGTTGTGACGTTGCTGCAAAAGTTCTGTTGCCGACCGAACCGAGCGTTTTCTTCCGATGCGCTCTTTCTGAGAGCTTTCTACGACGTTTTTGAGAAAACGTCTTATTAATTTTTGAGTAAGCACTTATTTCATTAGTCACAGTTTTTTTTGTCGCTAGTATTCTTGACGTCAGTCAGTTTGTTAAGCTGTTATGATTTCTGAGCTTGTGTTACGAAATTTTCATTGTAGTTTTGAGTTTGTTTTTCGCTGCTGTTACTTCAGCCTTCCAACTTTTCACCTGTAAGTTTTGCTTGCAATTTTCTGGACTGAGGATGCGTAATTTTACGTGAAATCAATCCTATTAAAAATTTGCTGATCGATTTCTTGCTTACACCCATCGTGGAAAGTACATACTTGAATACAGATATGTGCAAGTTTGAATCATCGCAAAAACATGAAAGCAGATGGCAGTCGACTGATTCCTCGAAAGCATACAGAAACACTAGTGCTGTAACTGTTCTATGAGAGCGTTTTTCTCTTCACAACACAGTGCTCGTCTCCCGGCGAGGCTGTCGCTTTGAAAGCGTTCTTTGTGTGAGAGCATTCTCTTTGTGCGCCTGGAGGCGCTGAGAGGCAGTGAGCGGCGCGTGGTGAGAATTGTGGGAATGGTCGGACTTACACTGGACGAGACCCCAAAAATGGTTGAAATGGTCACGTGACTAGCACAATACAGATAAACACAACATGAGGAGGTTTGAAGTTATAGCTTAGCCTATTCTTTACACAACATAGACAAACAACAGCCACTGAAAGCTTGCCCACATTTAAATTAGACATTACGGTCAGCTATGTAGGTCATGCATTACAAACTTGTCATGTGATCACTTCAAACAAATGTGTGCAGCTAGTGATAAAATAATTTGTCTCATGAAGTAAAATAGACGCTGCTTGTCAAATATACATCTTAAAAGTATAGGTTCTACTGTTATTGAATTATGAAGTGGAAACCATTGAAACACTGGTAAAGTAGTTCTTTCAAGCTTCAATAATTAACCAAATGGATGACAAGTATTTCAAGTGAGTGTTAAGTAGTTGTCAATTTTTACAAAAGACTCATTTTAAATCTCTGAGGTCAGGAGCTGATCACCTGTTCACAAACATTGAATCGTACTTTAAACATGTGCTCAGATAAAACTCTGACCTATGACTGTGCCAAACTGAGCCATTGACATGTATGTGCAAGCAAATCGTGCAACAAAATATTAACAAGATGAACATTTACATTACGCATAACTTAGGCTACAATCCCTTTCAAATTTGCCTTAGGCAACACAGATGCAAAACAATATAGGTTATCTTTAACGCTGCAACTATCAGGGCAAATATCCAACTTTGTTCGGTATGGCTCCAAAATGTGAGCAGAGGTTGTGCAAGCGGTGGCTAGACTAGAAATCTGCACAATGCGAATAAGCATTGTATTGTACGAATGTACATAACTTCTAAAACATGCATCATCGTCAAATCGTGTCACTAGGCCTACAGTGTAGGCCTATAGGTCATTTCGGCACACTGTACTTCTCTATAATCTGTTTTATTAACTATTGTTTTTTTCATGTGTCTTGTGCTTTTGCCCACATCTTTAGCCCAACATTCTCATAGTTACGGCATGGATTCCGAAATTCCGGAACTGCACTGTAACTTACACACTGTATTTTGCATAGGCCCATGACTTTGAAACCACCATTAGTGGTGAAATGCTCAGTACTTCCATCCAGTCCAGTGTCACACTTTTGTGATATATGACGACGCTGGTCAGAAAACACGTCTCAATTAATTCCATTCTGTTTGACAACAACAAGCATCATTACAGAAATTATATCCCTTAAAAATCTCCATTGGCTCTTGCACAGACCTTAATGTTGACTCCGGGTTCAGTTCCTGCTCCGGCTCGAACCTAAAATATTGACCCCGACTCCTGCTCCGGGCTAAAATGCAAACTCCGGCCGGAGTCCACTCTGGCTCCGTGATCATCTCTGACAGCAGGCATAGACACTAACCACTTGTCTATGTTCACTGTACTGCTAGTGTCACACACTCAAAATCAAATGTGGACAAAGCTGGATACAGTTCAAAAGGCAAAATATTCCCTGCAGAACTTTTGCCATTGATGGCAAAATAGACACTACCTTTTGTTTGCTGTATGTGCTAGTCCATGTTTTGCAGGTCATGCTGAAATAAATACACCTTTGAAGGTGAAGCCCAATAGTTTACAAAGACACAGGCCAGCTTCAATCATAATGTTGTACTGTAATTGTATGAAATGCAAAATTTGATTAAGAATTGCTTCAACCTGGGTGCAGATAGACAAATAGAATCAATCATTTTATTCCATAAGGTTTCAATCAGTCTTCTAAATATTACTACAAACTCAAATATATCTGTTTTGTTAAATACACTCACCGTGCAAGCATGCAATACCAGCTATATTTTCTTGTGAATTTGGAATGTTTATTGTCGGCTGTTTTTGATGGTCTTATTAGAGCATAGCCATACTCCAAGATGGAAGAGCTTGTTCAATTACTACTGTTGATAGTTTTGATGAGTTTAGTGGTACAGCTACATGGCCAACGTCGCCATCCCAATTTTGTGCTTATATTTGCTGATGATTTTGGCTACGGAGATTTACATTCCTATGGGCATCCTTCGCAAGAAAAAAATGCCATTGACCAACTGGCCACTGAAGGGTTACGGTTTACTCAGTGGTATTCAGCAGACTCTTTGTGCACACCAAGCAGAGCAGCTATATTAACAGGTGTATGTTTTGACAGTTATTTTTCTAAGTAGGCTAATGTTAAAATACAATTAATGAAAATACGTAATGAGTGTTTGCAGTTCACTTTGCACATACAGCTCATGATTTGGTTTTTAATCTGTGGAATTATTTATGCCATTATATTTTACTAGGTTTTAATAAGATGAAGTCAGTATATATGACTGTGGGTTGTTATAAAAAAAATCATTAATTAAGCAAGTATAAAATTCAGCAAATGAAGTTGTATTTAAGTTTTGTGAGTAAAATTCATGTGGAAAATGTTTGTTGTCCTTATTTGTTTTTACAATGTCTGATGCATTCGTATGATGAAAGATTAAAGATGCTGTGGTGTGCTGTCCATAGCACATTTGACTATAAGCCAAAGCAAACTTCCATATTTAATTACTAATTTCTTTTTAAATAATGGAAAAGGCCTTAAGAGTTTCAAGCGAAGTGAGATATGTTACAACACTGTGTTTTCATCATAGGCCATGTAATAGTCAGGATAGCTAAAAAGAGGAGCAAAACAATACTGCACAGGGTGACTTACAGAAAGCTCATAAACATTCAGAAAGCAATAAAGCTTACAGAAAACACAATAGTCGGAAGGCAATAGCTATTCATTGATGATTGTCAATCATTATTTTACAGGTAGGCTACCTGTAAGAAGTGGCATTGTTGGGCCAAATCGACTTTTCTGGCCAATGGACTCAGGAGGCTTGCCCAAGAATGAAACAACAATTGCAGAAGCCCTGAAAGAGTTGGGATATGCTACTGGCATAGTAGGGAAATGGCATTTAGGTCAGTATGAAGATGATTTAATGTTTTGATGTATGAATTTCTCTTTGTTATGTGTTGCTTCTATCATTGATGCAAACTCATTTATGCCATTAGCCTTATTGTTGAATATAAGCTGTGATTCTTATGAAATTGTGTTTTGAAAACCAATCTGCAGTAATTGAAAATTTTTGTGAGCTCAATATATTACTGTATTAGCTTGTTTTGTTTAGGCCTAAAATACTCCCTTAAGATTTTTGTCTCTTTTTTAATAAAATTTCCATAAGTCCCTTAAGTAATGAACATTCAAAGTTCATAAAATATTTGATTAGTTGATGTTATTTCAAATGAAAGAAACTCCAGTTATGCTCATGGTTCAGTGATTTTTTGTGGAATGCAAAATTTGTTTACAAGGTCATTATGTGCACATGTATGCTAGCCTACAATCTTTTTTTTAAAAAAAACAAACACAACATGTGCATAATCTGACCAAAAGTCACAATTAGAAATAACTGCATGCACGTAGCTTATGATGGGCAATATTGCAAAAGTGCTTGAAATGTAATGCCTGTAAAGAAATTGATCAAGTTATTGCAGTGAGATCAATCTAAAAGTTCATAAACTTTAATTTGTAATTCAAAAATATTGCAAGGCTTTGGTGATTAACAAAGAGCTTAACTTAACAGAGGTGCCATTCTTACTTTGAAGTCATTTTGACTATGAACATTTACTGGCAACATTCTCATCTCATGTGAATAGTATCCAGTAAACTGTTTGCACATAAGCAATACCATAGCTTAAATACATATCGATTATTGGCTTTCAGGTATAAATGAGTTCATGGTAAATGATGGAAACCATTTACCTCATCATCATGGCTTTCAGTTTGTTGGTGCATCGCTTCCATTCACTTTCCATTGGCGTTGTGATCCAAAGAAGGTTGTAGAATTGGTTGGCTTATATGCACACAATCTTTACAGCATGATGTTTTTTCTGAAATGTTTTTGCTTATTTTTAGTTTTCTATTGAGGAGATGAGCATAAAATGTTTTCTGTATGACAACACCACCATGATACAGCAGCCTATTGATCCGGAAAAGCTCACCTCAACGATCGCTGAGGATGCTGTCAAGTTCATAACTTCCCACAAGTCTTCTCCATTTTTCTTGTATCTGGCTATGCCCCAAACACACACAGCAATGATCTGCTCATCGCAATTTTGCAACACCTCTAAAAGAGGTTTGTAGCCAATCAGCAAGTATTTTGTCGAGTTTTTCATCAGACGGGCTGCATAGACTTTACTTAGCAGTGTATCGAGGTTAGAAAGCACTCGGGGCGAGAAGCAAGTTTGGTGCCCCATGTTCGAACCTAAGGTCTTTAGCGAGTAAATGTACTGTATTGAAGAAAGTACTTGCGACATTGTTGGGACTTTTCGGCGCGCCCAGTGATTCACCGCCCGGGGCATTTTGCCCCTTGGGCCTCCCTTGTTACGCCCCTGACCTTACTAAATTGGGTAGAAAACATACCTGCTTTTCTGAGTATAGACTTTTTTATTCTTAACTATTTCTTTGCTTGAATGTAACATATACCAGAACTGTTTATGGTCGTAACGTTTATCAGAAGTTTGTTCAACAAACTTTCGTGGATTGATGAACTATTGTTTGCGTCAAAAATATTTTTATAGGATTCTGACGCTGTTAGAACTATTGATATTTTTTAATGGAAACTATTGAAATATTAGCAGTAAAAGTATGTCGTTGTTTAAAAATCTCTGAAAATATTTATCTCCATTTAATAAGATATGTTTGTATACGCCCTTGAAGGAAATCAGGCCTGTTTACGTAACTTGTTTGTACTTGGTTAACACTGTGTTGGTTTGTTGCTTACACCGCTTTTTATTTACTCCACATGCTGAACCAAAGTTTAGGCAATGTAGCGTTTTGTCCAATTATTAGGATAGCAATGTCATTAATATTTCACACACACTTAATAAACTTTACACCCATAGATTGAGAATGCAAAACGCGATGACAAACATCCGGCACTGATGTAGCGAACTTCCATCAGTTTTTGTATTACTAATATAAGCTTCACGGCATTGCATCTCTCAAAGCAAGGTTATGCCATTGGTAATGGTAAAGCAGGTTGCATTTGTGTTGTTTATCTCCTTGTTTTACCTATAAGAGGAAAAAACATTTTTATATCATCACATTCTTAAAGATTGTGCGTGTTAGGATTTTGCACGCAGTCAAAGCTGTTCCGCTTAATGATCACATTCCACATTTTTATTACTGTTTTTTACGCACGAAATGGATTCTATGTTTTTTCCCTGAAGCAACCTCATAGAAGCTTCAGTTCTCTACGAACGGAAGTTGCGTATGTTGGGGACACTTCTGAAAACGCCGCCCTGATAACGGGACTTCAGTCAAGTCTGTTATCTTCAAACGTTTGCGCATTTAGCCACATGACCTATGTGGTGTGTAGCTGTAAGCCAGTGTTAGGCGTTCCTGACCCTTGGCCCAATAGACCACTTTTTCTGTTCAGTTCGACCCTTTTCCTTCTGTGAATTCGAGACTCTGCTCTGCACCGCTTTTTGTTGACGAGCAGACAATTTCTCGCACAAGCGCTGAACATATTGCGGCAAATCAGCTTTGAGTTTTTCGACAAGGTCATTTGATACTTCGTAAAGTGAACTGCCTGTCTGAATTTGCGATTGTTTCGTTTATTCAACATCCTTAACAACGCACATCCTTAACAACGCACATGCCTCCAGTTAGTGCAAGAACTGGAATTCGAACTTCAACACATTTTCGAACGTCGACATTGCAGAAATGTTACGACGCTGACAGTGTGAAGATGACAAAACGCGTGTTTCTACAAAACTGTTACTGTTGCGGTTGTCTTCACTTACACAGACTCTGTTAAATCCCGAGTTTTCAAGGAACGTACGGAAAGTAATAGGAAGCATTTTTTCCAGCCGGATCAATCGGGAGTGACGTTGCTGCCCTAGCAGCGCAATCGTGACTCACTCATGAGCGCGATGTCTCGATCTCAACCGTAGGAGACCAGGCCAAAAAATGGAGGCACCAGTGAAGTTCGTTATCATGTTACGACGAACTTACGTGACAAATACCACTAAAGTGTATGTTCAACCGTTTCAGTTTGGTTTTCTTCTAAACTGGAAATGCAGCTTGGATTCGTTACAGCGTAGACCTGCACCTTCCTTCAGCAAAGTCCTGCACCTTCCTTTCAGCAAATACAGAAGACCTGTATCTGTTTTCATTGAAGGAATTTTGCAGTTTTTGATGTGACTTTATACCTAAGATATGGGATATTCACGCTACATAACTTTTATCCTCCGGATTCTAGTTTCTGTTTTACAATTCAGGTGCCATGGCGAGGAGTCTATTGTAGCGCTTTGAGCGCGCAAAAGCGTCATCTAAACACCCTGTTTTGCTGAATGCCAGCTAGAGCTGTTCTTTATCTGAGCAGGACAGCAGTTAAAACCGATCCTGTTGCAACTCGAAATAATTGCTGTTGATTTTTGAAAAGTCGCTGCATTTTTAGGCAGATATGGTGACAACGTAAACGAAATGGCCTGGGCTGTTGGAGAAGTGGTGAGCACCTTACGGGACCTCGACATTGAAAACAATACCATGGTATTGTTTACATCCGATCATGGGCCACATGTGGAAATGTGCAATGACGGAGGATCGGCAGGCATGCTGAAAGGTCATTTGCTGCGTTCATTGTGCTCGGAAGCGATTGCGATCCTCTAATTGTTGATGGCGTTGGACCAATCATTTGTACGGCGTTGGTCGTGGCGTCTGATCTGATTGGCGTTACAACTTATACAGGCAACGTTTTTTCGAAAATTAAAGCAAAAATATGTTCAGCGAAGAAATGTAGGCAGTGATAATTTTAAGGCAATCGTAGGACTGTTTTTGGAAACAGCGCATACATTTTAACCGACATGAACTGAGGCATGAGGTGCTTTGGGTATGGGTATATCAGCAGTCGACCTTGCCTTTTATGTTTTTGTCATCAAAACATCGTTTCAAAAGCAAGAGTTGATACATGATATTTTGCTTTGTTGGCTGTCAAAAAGATGATGTCATCAGAAACAGCACTCACTATATAAACAGAGTTGTTTCAGGCTGCATTTTCGCCATAACTTACACCACGGCCTACTTAAGATACGGCCGGATAATATGTCACGTTTTGCAGGCCATCGCTAGCAGGCCGATTTGATTTGGTTCAAAACGTAAGCAAACTCGATAACGTACCTTTAGTTCATGACTGTAACAGTAATTTTAATGGCACTAGCGGTTTATAGGACTTTTTTGAAGCTTTGCCATGCTTTTGTTTAAATATGCATAGTCTGAAAAAATAATATAATCCAAAGCTAGAGTGCCCAAAGATTCTGGAAAATGTAAATCATACTATATAAAAGTCAGGCTTGTCCATGGGAATGTCATTCCTATGGGAATCCCATGGGAAACGTCCCATGGGATGGGATGGGACAGCGCACATTTGTATTTCCCATGAGACTCAGAAATAGAACGAGAGTGTCAGAATGCTACTGAATTGTCATACTTGACTATACTTCTGAATTTTGAAGTCAATAAATTTTGTCGTTTTGCATGTCTCTTTGTACATGTAATCCTATTTAGTAGATACTAAACCTAAACTTTCACAAATTTAATAATTTTAGTTGAATTGTATTCCATATTAATATTATAATAATGGGATGGGACAAGCATAAATTGCTATGGGATGGGACAGATAAATATGTCCTATGGATAACCCTGATAAAAGTACTTACAGCAGTGTCCAAGTTAAATACGGACACTTTCGCAAAAATTATTTAGCAAGCAAAATACAACAAACCTCTGTGCAATAGTGCAAAAGCTTTTCTACCAGTATGCCCGGATGTGTCATAAGTTGGCCGTGCTTACACGCCATACCTAAACTTCGTTTCGATCTTTCTCAACCAGTCATTGGTCATCGATAAAAACCGTTTCGAGACAGCGTAAAAATATGAAATCAGGCCTTGCAAACTACTTCATGCTCTTGTGTCGAAGTAGGATAGAGCTCGTTAGGTTGACACTAATATTGGGACATGCTTACCTTACCAAGCTTCGCGCAGGCGGAAAAGCTTCTTCATGGGAGGGAGGCGTCCGCGTACCTGCTATTGCCTGGTGGCCTGGGACAATTGCGGCTGGTGGAGTGAGTTCAGAGGTTGTGAGTACTCTTGACGTGTTTCCAACTCTTCTTAAACTAGCAGGTTGGTTATTATTGGTTGGTAAAATACTAGCGTTGCCGTGAAGAGGGTTCGTACGCAATCTTTAAAAGTATGGAAAAAAATTTTGTCATTTTCCAGTCTGGAAAAGTATATGGAAAAATATTTTTTTTGGTCTGTTAGTATGGAAAAAGAAAGTAATTTTCCAGACTTGAACTTTTCACATGCGTTTTCATAATATTTTATTCAAGATTGATATAATTTTACTTACATCGTGTGAAATTTTACAGTACCTGTATTTGACCTGGGTAGGTCATACGAATGTTAGGTCTGGAAGAAGTCCGGAAAATGTCTGAAAAAGTTCTTGAAAAAGTCTGGAAATTCATCTTCAAAATTGCGTACGAACCCTGATCATGGCAATATCTTCTCTTTGCAGAAACTTAGATTGTGTTTCCTTGCATTTACCGTCACTGGATAAATTGTGCATCAGAGCCGCCTGATAAAACGTCTTTGCCGTCCCAGAACAAATGGTTTGATTCCCCGGGGGTCATTTGCAATGAGGGGCCAGCAGTGCCGTGTCAGCCCATTTGTAAAATTGCTCCCAACCAAATGGGTGATAACCTTTTTTTGAATTTATGGTAAAAGCGCCTCCCGCCCCTCCCGTACTTCTGTAGGCCCCTCCTACAACCAAAACCCGGAGTTGAACCTGTAATTGCAACTTATTGGAATACACTTTGCCTGTCAGTGACGCTGGAGTCTGAAAAAAATTTGTTTTTATGCTGGTGGTCACTTGTTTAAGCCCACAGGTTCTATCCGTATTCACTGTCCAAGTATCCGGTGACTTTTGTTCAGGTGGAAATCTTTCTTCAAACAACGTGTTGGACGGAGTGACCCTAGATGACCTTTTCACCGGGTACTTCCGGTCCGGCGTAGATCCGCCCAAGCACGATGTCCTCTTTCACTACTGCTCTGACCGCATAATGGCCGTCCGGATTGGACGGTACAAGGTGTGCTAAATCTATAGACCGCCGGTCTTCTGTCTTTCAATCACTTCAAATGCGAGTTGAACTTACGAGCAGATATTTCGTTTTCAAAGTTTACTTTAAAAACAAGCATGAAAACATGCAAATGAAGATCCTTGAAGTATTATGTTTGCTTCATTTACATGTTTTTGTGCTTGTAGCTGCTTAAGTAGATGCTCGTTTCGGGCACAGCAGTAGCTACTCGGTTTTGCAACTCAAGACTGGAAAAACCATGTGGCTACCTTACTGTTTGTGGCCAAACGACTATTGACAAACATTAATATCCGAGAACGTTGTTAGACTCACAAGAACAAAAACATGTAAATAACGCAAACTTCAACATTTTGCCTGATTAAACAGCTAAAAAACACTTGCAAAAATTTCTGCGCTGATGAACTCACTGTCTCGATGTTCATCATAGTCGTGTCGTATTTACGTCATTGGTTCGGACAGATTTTGCAAGTGTTCACCAGAATAAGGAAAATCAAGGACGAACGGTTGATATCGTAGCAATGCAGGAAGGTAAACTTTGAAAGAAGACTTTCTTGTGTCGCCACTTAGCAACACTTTTATAAGAATTTTGAAAATCGTTTTACTGGAATAAGTTTGGAAAGTGTAAATTGGTTTGCTGCGTTAGTTGCAGCTGTAAAGCTCTTCGCTTGGCACATTTGGCGAAAGGCGCCTTGTGGCAAGTTCGCCAAAGGCGCGACGAGCAAGCGTACGATTTCGATTCGTTTCATCCGTTAAGGTTTATTGCGAAAGCTTTATTGTCATTATTATTGTCAAATAAAATTCAAACAGTGCTTGTCCGTCAGTAGTAAACTTGCTGCCTTCGTTTTCGCCGTACTTCAGCTGCATTACTACACCCACGATCCGTTCGACAACGTCTCGTTGAACTGCGCCGACGGCGAACCTTTCGATGACGTCATGTACAGTCTCGACTGCTCGGCGGCGGATCGTCACGAGCCGCCCCTCACGTACGACATGCTGACGGATCCGGGGGAGCGCTACCCCCTCGACCCTGCGCGGCACCGAGAGGTCATCGAACGCGCCCGACAGCTCGTCGAAGCTCATCGAGAGACCGTGGTTCCGGTTCCGAGCCAGCTCGGGGCCTGGAACCACGACCTGCAGCCGTGTTGCAAACCCCCTGTGTGCCGCTGTGGCTACATCGGTTCTGGTAATTATCAGTATGCGCATTATAATGCGCGTGCTGGACGAAACGAACTGTAATTTGAAGTCGATCGAAGGCGATTATGCTTTACCAGGTGCGGCTTGCGCCAAAGCAAACCAGAAGCAAATTTAAAATCAGACCGCCCTTCCGCAATTCCGCTTTTAATTGAGTTCGGGCACTGTCGCACTTGGCTGGCAGGGCTCTCACAAATGAAATTCCAAAAATCCCTAGAACAGTACCAAAAAATACCTAAATATGTCGGAGTGCCAATGATAAATGTCAAAAATAGAACCAAGTATGATTTGCAAAATAAACTGAAATTGTTCATTTCACACATTTTCATACTTCTCCGAGAATCCCTAAAAAGGGTCAAAAGTTCCAGTCTAGGGACAAAATCCCCAAAAGTGAGAGCACTGTTGGCTGGGGTTGTAAAACTTCTAGCTTGCAAACCAACTGTTTCGTCATAGATAACATTGAGACGCAGCTAATCCGTCATATAGCTCTTTTTCATGCAATCAAAGAAAATAGAACTAACTGAAATAGTTTTATAGTATCTTTTTTTAATTACACTTTTAAATTTAACGCAATACTTGATAAACATTGCAGTAAAAAGTTGCACGTAAAAATCGAAAAAGTTGCAATATAAAATTCCTGGAAACAGCTCAAAACATTGAACTACATATATTTTGAGTATATAGGAAGCTTTTGGAAGCTGTAAAAAAAAGTTGCAAAAACTTACCCTTCTTATTACCTACGTTGCAACACAACATCGCGCCAAAACGAAGCTTCATGACAAGCAGAGCGCGAGGTTTCTTGGTCGCGTGTCAGTTCCATTTGCGACATGTTGTATTGTTACAATGGTAAGTGCCTTTGTTCGAGACTTACTATGCACGTAACTTTGCAGGTCCGAATAGCGGTGCTTAACGCGCGTGGCGCAATGCGAGTATCGCAGGTCAGCATGGCTGCAATCACCCCCTATGCTGTTTGTTTATATCGCCAAACTGAAGTATTACTCGCGTGGGCGTGTATTTCGTCCCAGTGGTTTGAAATGTTTGTGACGTCGTGCAATTCGCATTTTTCGAGACTGAAATTTTCGCGTCGTAGTTCGTACAATGCAATAGGCAGGTATAATTTAGTGTGAAACAATGTGTGCAATAATTCACTGTTTTGCTAATTGCTCTAGGTTACTGTCTGCACAACCATACAACCATGTTTCACTGTTGCAGTTAATACTTTCACTCATTTTGGACTTGAACTTTGACCGGTATGTTTGTCTTTTTCTCGCGCACAGCTGGTGTCCGGAAAGCATGTTTCTTGAAAAGGGTCGCCGAACGACGACGGTTGTACTGTTGTTTTTACCGTCTTATCTTTTAATCAACGTTCCTCGCCTTCTGAGTTCTTCTTATCAGCGCGGTGCCACCTGGAGCGCACACATTTTATAACATCCGCGCTCGCATCTCACGGCATTTCGTTTTTAGCCTTGGTGAAGATAACGTTGGCAAGTTTTTAACGTGATTTTATGTTTTTACCGCCAGTAGAGCATGATTAAAGTCTTGTTTATCGAAGTCCTGACGTCTCCGCGACAACGGTTCAAGTTGTGCTCGATAGACATGCAGTGAGAATTGAGTGAACGAACTGTTCAACACACGCTCATCGTTTTGTAGTGCCAGCTAAGAATTTGCGTTATCTTGTTTGGTAGAGCGTAGCTTCAAAAGTTCTTGTAACTGTAGGTTGAATTATGCAGCCATCAACGACTGAAGCCGGTTGGTAAAACCGTTTGTGGCGTTTTTACGTGTTGATTATTATCTGTACAACCGCAATTTCACGCATTTCGCCATGTGCTTTTGTTCAATTGTTTCGTCGCGTAATGTTCGACTGGCGAATAAGCAAACAGGGAAAATCGAATTGCGCGAACGTTTCGTTTGACCTTTGCGCCGTATTGCAGTTATGTCGCGCCCGTCGCATGATTGATTTTGGAAAACTGTTCAGCATGTGCGCCGAAGCCCACAAGTCGCGTTAATGCAAGCAGGATTGCACAAGTCCGAATGAAAAGTAACAATCGCGCATTTCCCATGAACACACACGCACACGCCAGCAAGCAACGTTCGCGCAGAAACAAATGCCGGGCGGTTGCTTAAAATTGCTGATTCGCAGCGTGGTCGCGTGGGACTGTCAGTGCAAGTAATGCCATGGGTGATCTCTGCATCACGTTAAAATAAAGAATAAACAGGATTAAGCTGGCTCGCCCCCGATGGGCACAAGACTACGTGATTTGTGCTGGGACTGATCACTGATCTGAAAACAACTTGACCGCTGTAACAAGCATAGAAGGCAAACGTCTTTCAGAATAGTTTTTGCGGTAAAGTGTGTTGTTGCTCAGACGTGTAGCGGCATCGCAGCTTAACGCATTACATCGTGTTTTTTTTCCGGGAATTTTTTCCAAGCAGAAGCGTCACCTTTTCGTGTTTCACGCTGACCATTTTGTGTTGTGTTTTTAATGACGAGAACGCGCCATATCATCGCAATTGTGAAGTAATCAGAGACGTTATATTCAGAAAATAAAAGGTGCTAAAAGTAAAAACTCACACTTTTATTTCAGGCTTTTCTTAACCGTGCCAGTTGAGACTCATGAACGTAGAAGACGTAAAACGAGCCGGTCCTGTAGTCTCCCGGCCGACATAGATAGTAGATGCAGAGCATATTGTGTATTAGTTGACATAACACGACGTAAAAGATTTTCGTCAAAAGGATCATGAACGTAACTGCAAAAACTGGAACGCAATGCAAAGTAGGCAAGACCAAGAAAGACGCGTTGACTGTATGGGTTGAGGAGTCCGACTTAACCATACCTGCATATTTGTTTGTGGCCATACCGTTATTCGAACAAACGGCTCGCACAGAAGAAAAACTGTCGCTTTGAAAGTATTTCTGGATAAGGGTACGAGCTCCAATTCTTTCATTTGTGGTTGGTGCGCTCACCACTGTCAACACCGGTGAAGTAAAAATTACAGTTGTTGAAGCTTGCCACAGAGCCGGTGTACGATACATTCATACTTGCGTTCTAGCGCTGGCGTGTTTTTCGCGTGACGTTTTGAGTGCTAAAGGCGCTGTTTCAGAGACTGCAAGGAAAACCATGCACGCCAGAAACAGTTTTCACATAAAAACTGTCAGTCACATCGTCTAGTTCACGGAAAGCATGGGGAAAAAAATTTCCACAATTTAGGGGATGTTTTGGATGAAAACCATCCGAAAACGGCAGTGATTTTGTTATTTTTTAACTTTGAAGGCTCATTGCGTCTATCCCAGTAATAGGAAAAATCACTGAAAAGCTTTCTATACCTGTTCTAAAGCATCCCGCCAAGTTTCAAGGAAAAATGGCAGAGGAAAAAAATTACAACAGGTTGTCACAGGGTTGCCAGATGAAAATTTCAACAAAAAGCCAAACAATGCCGCAAAAAGAGACCAGAAAAAGGCCAAACCGACTGTTGAAAAGCCAACTTTATTTGCGGTATTGCCGTTTCTTTGTCACAAAAAATATCTAAATAACAAGAATATCAAATTTTTTTCTTCGAAATTAGGATTAAATCTTGCTTGGCATTGTACTGGAGCACTAATCTTTTCTGACTTTTCATGGTTTGTGAAATTGCACACTTTGGGCACAATGGTATCACAGTTTGCATACTGATCCATCGGCAGTTTTCTGCACGAACGTCTCTCCCATTCACTCCTGCCTGTACTTACGATCAGAATTACAAGAGCCCTACGACTTACTTATCGCATTTCTGTCGCGGAGACGGTGACCTGTCTGCAAACACTGTCTATTTAGTGCTTACAACACAATAGACACTATACTGTGAGTGCACACATTTCCAGCGATTACGCAAAAACTTTGTTTTGAATCTATCATCCCTCAAATATTACTAATACTAGAATGCGGGCGTCTGATATAGCATTTATTACAAATATTTTGCAAATGTGTTGCCGAAAAAAATGGAATAGCAATATTTTCCTTCAGAAGAACCTATTTTTACGTAAAAATGCCAAAAAAGAGCCGAAAGGCCAAACACATTTTTAAGGCTAGCCGACTTGAGATGAGGCCAAAATAAGGCCAAATAAAATTTTTTGGGCCAACAACTTGAAACGAAATTTCAGAAATTTGGCTTACAAACGGCCAATCTGGTAACCCTGTTTATCACCTGGTCCTTGTCGGATTTTCTGCTCTTCTACTGCGTTCGAAAACGCACGTGCGTTCAGGTACTGTACGTATCGCTAAATAACTCAAACAGCTTAGGCTCGATTTGCCTGAAAATTTCAGCACAACTTCGTTTAGGTACCTAAAACCTTCATACAAATTCCCGTTGCACAAAACCCAGCACGAAAAAGTTTGTGGCGTTGTAACACAAGCACAGGCTGATTTTATCTGCACGTCGCGCAAGCATTCAACTGTTGTCAGGTATTGACTGTTGAAATGAGGTCATCGCTTCTGTTGTTGTTACGGGAAAAATATGGAAAAATTGCAGAAATGGTTGCCATTATCGTCTACTAGCTGCTGCTGCTAGACTCTAAGTCTAGCAGGAGCATGCCAACGTTCAAGTGGGTGTAAGAAGAGGAAAAAAAGTTCGTGAGAATTGATGAGTAACCAACAGCTACAGATAACTTCCATGGGAAAGTTTACCACATAAAAATATTTCGGGGAAATCTTACACATATGCTTCATAGCAAGCACGAAGTACCGCAGAAATCTCAATTTGTACTCGATTTTTCATGTTGTCCTCATTCACGTAAGACCTGGGTAGATTCTGGTGTGGATCCGTGACCTGCCCCCGGATAATTGACTGGTACGTGAAACCTTTGCAGCTCTGATCAACACGACCTTTATCTCGGTAGCGGGATAAAACAAAGAGAACACAATGCTTTTTCTTAAACTGAAGTGCATGTTTTGAAAATATGACATTTGAACTTTTTGGTTTTATATACAGTGGTTGTCACTGACACAGCGCTTTCACTTGGTTTTTATGCTTTTTCGACCAGTCATAAAAGGATTCCGCATCTTTGCATAAAGACAGCGTCGTTTCGTTGTTCTTTCGCTGCATATCCCGCGTCAAGTAATCACAGTAATTGGCAAAATCTTCTGAGCCAGGCCATTGATGAAGTTCCATAAAGTCATCCGGAGTGATCTGCAAACAAAGGCGTTGATTAAATATGTCGTGCATGATACTGTTGCATTTGCAGGGTGATGAAAAAGCGGATGTTTTTGTTAACATTATGTCATGGACAAATGGAAATTTTATGATTGTTTACCATTCGGAAATACGAAATGGAAAATACTACACATGTTGTTAAACGGGAGTTTTGCGTTGCGCAATGATAATTTTGCAAATACTAAACCAAAAGTTCATCGCGTACGCGCAATTATTCATTTGAGCAATATGTTTGTTCTAAATCGCAATAATGCGTTGTATTCTGCATACTGACTCCAATATTCTCACCATTGAAATAGTTTCAAAGATTGGTTATCATATACTAGAGTGCTCTTGCAAACCGTATAAGCGATAGCAATTGCTTAAAAACTAATTTTTCATGGGCTGCACAACTTATGACAGCTTAAACGTTAATGCCAACTATTTTGCAACCGTTCGTTACACTCCAAGCTCTCAGATCTGTCAGCACTGCGAAGTGCTTTCACATTATTCATGCATCGTCAGCCATGTTATATGAAAATTGGCCACATTAATCGAGTGGCAACTAAGATTTACGTTGTAAAAACGCAAATATAGGAATCCAGGGATATCGAGAATTCCTTCTTGGCTACGTTTTTTTCGAATTCATTGTTTTATGTGAATGCAACTTTGGCTATCACCAGCAAAGATGCACCTCACTTTATCATTTGATTTCATTGGGTCCATCATAAAATATTTTAATTAAACATTTTGTTTGGATTTCAAGTATAATGCTGGGTTGTTGTAGGTCTTATCCAAAATAGGAAATGAGTGTATTTGGGAAATTAAGTGGAAAATATGCAGCAAGTGTTTCGTTCCGCTACATGGTGCGTGTCACATTCGCACTCAAAGTACAAACTACTTAGGCACCTAATTAGGTAACATTTGGAAATCATGCAAATGTGATATGTAATGGTAGAAAAAATGAAGATTTGTGAGAAGCATCAGGCAGATAAAGTGAACAGAAAAAAAGCTTGATAATGATGCGCATTGTTGATCAAAGGCACATGGGTTGTTTCTGAAGAAGGCCATAAATGTGCCCAGCTTGAAGAAAGTTCATCACGATAAACAACAAATGAGCATTTACAGTATTATTAAAATTTTCATATTTAAATTATTAACTTCTACAGGTGACACTTGGTTAAACACAGAAATTTTGAGGTTTTGTACATTAAAAAAACAATCTTGTATAGTTGCGTTATATTACAAACATGAGTCTAGCTGTTGTGAGTTGGCATGGTAGTGCTATTGTACCTTTTTCTAGCTTTGATTTGCACTACATTCCTTCAGTGTTGCTGTTTAGTTGCAGATAACAGTAAAGATGTAGTTCTGCACTTAAAAGCACAATCTTCTTGGTACAAAAATAAGTCACTGCATCATGTTGTTTGAGGGCAAATTAAAATTTGATTCACTGTTTGAATCGTAAGTGAAATAGGAAAACAAGTATTGAGATACATGGACATAAATTCCTCAACTCAATAGCTGCCAGCTTTTCTCTGCTAACTTTTAGTCCAGTGTTTCTCAACCCCGAGTCCGCGGACTCAGCTGAGTCCGCGGAAGGCTCTGGGGTCCGCAAGCACTAGGGGCAAACAAGTTTGCTGGAATACCCTCACACAGTAACTCTATCAACTTCATACCATCGACGTTTTTGTTTGTACAGCGATTAAAATGCACCTAACCAGTGTGAAAAAGTAAAAAATTTGCTGTTCCACATGGTGTTTATACATTTGAGGCAGTGTGGTCAGCAACATAAGCTTAAAGTTGTTATCGTAACTGCTGTTCGTTTTTGTCGTTTTAGTTTATAATTGCTAAACGAAAGCAGGCGTTTGCGTATAACGACAACTACTTGAAACTTGGATTTACTTCAGTCGTGGTAAACGGTGAAATCCGACCACAGTTCGTGTTATGCTTAGACGTCCTTGCTCACGGATCTCTCAACGATGCTTAACTATCGAGTAAAAATAAGTAAAGTATCATGACGAAATTCTTCAGCTTTATAAAGAGAAAAGCACCAGGTTACGCGAAGCCGTACTTATCGTTTATCTACTTCAGGAGTAAAAACTTACTCCTTCAGTAAAGCAGTGCATGCGCTGGATTTTGAAATTTGACATTTTTCTAATAGATGTTTAGCAAAAAAAGGTCGTTTTCTCACTTTCGAGAGGGAAAAATGAAATTCATCATTTTTGTCACCCCCTGGAAACATTTTTGTAGTTACCTGTGAGAAATATTGTTAGGCCAACGCAATTTTTTCACATGGCAAAATCGTCTGATAAAAGTCACTCGTTATAGAGAAACCTTTGCATTTCATCAAATCAATATTGTTGAGACACCTAGATCACTGCTGTCCTCAATCCGTGACGATAGCTTTGATTGTTTTATTTGCTATACACAAGGTTGTTTCGCTCAGAACTTGTGGCAAGAAATGATAACTTCACCTACTGAAGGAGATCCATGATTTTCAAGTCTGTGTCAACTTTCAAAAAATTTCAAATCGAGAGAAAGGTAATGATTGTGACTAATGAGTCTGAACTGGAGAAAGCTTTTGAAAGTTGGAGGTGCTAACAACGCAGATTCCATAGAATAAATTTAAAATAAGATAACGTACACCAGATGGTGATTTACTTGTATGAGGAAAGGTTACCTTTTCCTGTATGAGGAAGAATCGAGGCAAATATTTCTACAACGGGTACGTTATCAGACGATTAAATTGAAGAAGCAAGCCACCCTCTGCCAACCTTTGTAGAGTGTCCGTCAATTTCATGCTTGATGCAGGTTTTTAAGGTGTTTTAGAGACCCGAATCGGGTCCCTAGAATTGAAAAGCGGGTCCCTAGAATCAAAGAAGTTCAGGTCCCAAGAATCAGACAAATCGGGTCCCAACAGGTTCATACCGGGTGCCTAACAGTTTCCTTAAAAAATAACCTGGCTTAATGATAAACATTTTACGTGGATCAGGCTTCTCGTGTCAGCGAAGAGTACGTGTCTTCATTGGCGACAGGCACTTGCTCACACAGAGATGTCAGTGAAGGTCAGAGAATAACATATATCTGGAGCTACTGCTTTTCCCTGGGTTGGATGGACACATAAAAATGTTTTATCGTTTTCACCTCTTCCCTTTTTTCTTTAATCCAGCAACACTTCCAATGTTGCAGAAAATGCGAAATGTTGAATAAAAAATCCCAAAACAAACAAACAAACAAAAGCTGCTATGACAAACTCAAAACAGATCAATGCTTTAAATGCGTTCGCAGCAATTTTTCTTACCTCGTCAACTTTAATTACAACTGGATATGCTTCGTCGGTCATAATTTGAGCGTATTCCTGCAGAAAGTGAGCAATGATTAAATACGATCTTTGTGTTCCTACTTTACAGTGAAATGAGCGAGACATCTTACACTCTTGCAGCTTTAACGTTTCACATCTCGGCAAAGGAGAATTGCCCGAAACATAACTTACTTTTACAGTCATTTTGTCGCCGGAAAGTGAAACCGTTTTACCAAGCCATCGATGCGGGTCTGTGAACACGTTTTTCGCGCAAATGCCGATGTCTTCCATTCCGATCATATCCAATGGTATGTATCCCATTGGGGCAGCTGCGAGTATAGCAAGAAACTGACAGAGCGTTTTCAGTTTTTATGAAAACATGGACCGTTTGCGACCCGTTGAACCGCGTACAAATAAAGTACGCTTGACTGAGATTTACAGCTTCCCTATGAAAAGGAACTGAAATCGGAAAACTGATGGACCTCGTTTGTGATGGCATCCTATCTACTTTACAAAAACCAAGATTACCACCGAAAAGCATCGTGTGTTAGCATCGTGTTAACACACTACTGCAACCGGTGGCTTTTTGTCGCAGGGAATGAATATAATCCGTGCAAACGATTTGTTCGCTGAAGTAAAGAAATGATAAAATCATTTGAAGATACATCTACTTATTAACCGCAGCAAATAAAACAAAAAGTTTATTTTTGAATTTCAAGATAGCTTTCTCTAACTTGCGGTGGGAACAGTTCTGCAAGTTACGATATTTTTTTAGCTTGAACAGATATTTTAGCTTGAACTTTCTAGATCTTCAGTGTTATCATGCATTGTTAATCGCGCTATCTAAAATTCTTGCTTTACAGCAATCTTACTTTAAATTTGTTGGCTTTTTCGAATGATTTTAACAAACAAGTGCATTCCACCAAGTCTGCAACCAGGAGAGGGGAAAATCGGGCAGTTGTCTCCACGAAATTTTCAATAACATTTTTAGTTGTCAGGTACAACAGTTGCAATTATTTCCCGCCCCCGAAAATTTCAACTGGTTGCGGCTCAACATTCCACCCACCGATCGTCACGACGTGGACTTTGCTAGTTTTCTGTGGCCTTAAAATTCCGTTTAAGAAGTCTTCGTAAAGCAAAGGCGTCACCAAGAGAGTTCGCGGCAAATTTTTTTCATCCATGTAGTCAGCGATGTGGGCTTTGGCGTCACACGGATCAGATCTCAGGCCAATACTGGCCTGAACGTGCATGCTGGTGAAAAAGATGACGTGGGGAACGTGGGCTGCGAGACTCGCATCAGTGACCAGACAACCAATGTTCACTTCATCCTAAAATAAAATTTTAGCACCATATTATTGCCCGATATTAGCAAAAACTTATTTTCGTGGAAGAAAGTCGCTTACAGCTTTGTGCCACAAAATCTAACATTGTTTTGTAAGAGAGCAAGGTTGTTATGCACGTAACGCGAAACATGACCTCCATTCACCACAGGACTAAACAATATTTTGAAACATCAAGCGCAAAACCATGTGCACCACTAGAAAAAGAAAATTTGACACGTTTTCAGTTCAACAAAAAATTATGGAAAAAAAACTTGCGAGTTATCACAAATGTTGCAATGAATACAGCTCATTCAAAAGACATTTTTTTCTCATTAGCGAATCAATGCCGTGAAAGCACATCTCCGTGACTGAGCTTACCGTCACCGGCTGTTCGCGTTCAAAATTCGTGTCAGTGATCAGGACCACCCCATCAAACCCTTTCAAGGACGATGCAAGTTCCTTGCAAGATGAAAAGCGATATCCTGTGATAAGCTTCTCGGTAGAAAAGTGCTTCAGTTTTTTAACAAAAACAGAACCTGAAAAAGAGATTATTTGCTGTCATGCTTGTCTCTATGTAAGCAACCGATTTTGCGAGAAAACATTCATAAAATGCGTGTTTGTTAGAAAACTGATTTAAAGATACGATAAAAACAACAGGTTTTCGGTCGTATACTCTTACTTTCGAAACTGGTTTGCACTATTTGTTGAAAGCAATGCGTTTATTGCAGTCAAACTGTCCCACGAGGCGACTACTCACTATTGAATGTGAGATTAGTTGTTTTTCTGTGCACGTCATCCTTGCAAAATAATTTAAAAAACAATTTAAACAATTTGTGAAAAACAATTTAAATTTACCCGACAAGGACGAGGTGATCACCGTGGTTAAACTTTGTGACTTCACCAGAGCTGAAACAACACTCACACAGTTCGCCATTGCAGCAAGACGCCAGTGTCCCACTTCTTCGGACTGATTTTCATGGCTCTGTTCAGCGTGGATGGCAGCAATAACGCAAATACGCATTTTCCTTAAACTTTATCTGCCCGTAATCGACGGTTACGCTAAATGAAAATTACCAAACAAAGACATTACTCTGATCATGAGGTGGTCTGACCAAATCATGGCTTCCGTCAATCATTAAATAAGTGTATTTTCTTGCACTTTAAAGAAAGAAACAAAGTACCCTTTGGCCCTGTTTGCATAAGAAGCAATATGCAAATACTGTTAGTTGCTTGGCCATTCCAAGTCAGTTGGTTGTTCATTGTTTTACTAGCAAAAAAATATTCGTCTGCTTTACCAACAAGCAGTCTAAAGAGCTGCTCTCCACATCGAGCAACGTTTTAGAAGAATACCTTTCGTGACGCTTTGTCACGAAGACAAACTGCATTGCATAACACTTGTTCGTATTCTGTTTCTGCTTTCGACTGCTGTAAGTGGGACGAACTATGCGACCATAACATGCGGATTTAACGTTCTTGTCGTCTGTTGAGAGACGATTGTCGCAGTCACGCCCCGGTGGCGTCCCGAAAAGTGGAACAATGGGCATGACAATCAAAGAAGATGTTGTTACAAGTGTGCATTGTTTGTTTTCGAACAACAGCTTTCGCAAAATTACCGATATAATCGACCTTCGGTGTGCGAAGCGGTTTTCACCACTGGCAATCTCATCTATTACGTGCATTGTCCACATTGTTCACGAAACCGTGGAATAAACCGCAGAACCTCTGCGGTTTTGCTGTATTATTACGGTATCCTAGAAGTGTGCGTGTCCGACCTGAAGTTTGTGGCAATACAATTGCTCTATTTCATCCTTCACATGCACTTTTCCTGACTTTATCCTCGTTCTCTACAGTTTTTGTCTGATAGTCATGTAAAAACTCGAGGTCAATCACTTCGTTTCAGAAAATTCCGTCGTGATGACGTTACCGTGCGTGATATCTCAAAACGATGTTGTGCGTGAGTGACATCAAAATGTGTCGTTTGAGGTAAAGAACTTAAACGTGGTCATCTATTTTTTTGGGTTCATGTTGACAACGTCCATGTGGTTGTAACTGCCAATCGTAAGGCGAATGTTAACGAAAAGAAACAGCAGCAACTTTTCAGTCCAGATATGCCAGCTTGGTTACATGCATCCCCGAGCACACGCGCTTTGCTGACCTGCAGCGCACACCCGAGTTCTCTGAGCGGCCAAATGGATAGGTAGACCCTAGCTGACTGTACTAAAAGTAACGCCTATGGAATTGTCACTTATGTGAAAAACACCGCCAAGCAGAAGGCAATCACATCGTCCAACCCTGCCTGCCAAGTAGAATGGGAGTCACTGAAACCAGAAGCGACGCCATAGTCTTCAACAGGGGGGATTTATATTTGAGCAGGTGGGCTGATAGTCTGACAGTTTGATTTCTCTACTGATAGTAGGTTGCACTATTTTTACAGTGTGTGGGATAAATGAATTATGATCATTCGCTTGTGGCGACTATTACAGTGACTTGTTACTTATGGGCGCCATCTACCGGTGACCATTTCTTTACATATGGCGCTCATCTCCAGGTCGCCACACATTCATGGATCCAAGGGGGACAGTCTTGAGCAACTGTCCTCCCAAACGTCTGTGGCGCCCCTTTCTGGTGTTTATCGAAGCAGAAACAGAGATTAACATATACTCTAAACCAGTGGTTCACAATCTTTTCAGTGTCATGGACGCTTTTGACGATTTAGCAGAACGCTGTAGACTGTTAAAATCAGTTAATTCTTTTACGTACAAGTGGTTTCTTAGAATATAGGTTATGATCTGCTTTGCGTTCCAATAAATATGAGTATTTCATGAAACTTATCACGTAATAAACGACAATTGCATATCATTGGTGTTTGATGCAAAAAATGTGAAAAGTTTGTTCACCAGGCATTGGAATATTCAGCAACAGTGTTGCCAGATAGTGAAATGCACCACCATGTTTTGAAAATATGGAAGACATAAAGCCAATAGAAAAGATTAGATGCAGTTCAGTCACCACGGTCAGTGGTGTAGCCAGCCCAAAAATGGGGGGGGGATTTTGGGAGGGGCAAAATGTTTGATTTTAGGCGAATAACACTATTTTGTTTGGAAAAACGCCTCTTAAAGCACGAAATGACTGTATTTTCTAAAAATCTGGGGGGCATGGCCCTTTTGGCCCCCCCTGCTACGCCTATGGCCACGGTGGGGATTTGGTGGGCTTAGCCCCCTAACAAAGCTCCAAGTCCCCCAAATGAAATGTGAAACACTATAAATCAGTGGAGTTTTTGCCAAATTTTCAATGTAAAGCCCCCATTGAAGATTTTCTGGTGACGGTTCCGATTAGATATTTTCTTAGCGTAGTGGATTTAGGTAAACCTATTTTTACACAGATTCCTCGTGTGCAATGAGTAATGAGTTATGATGCGAGTGCAAAGTACGTTCTAACATTACCTGACCCGTTCAGCAGTGATGCAGTCAAGACCGTAGACCAGGGGTGGGGAACCTGCGGCCAGCGTGAACGTTTAATATGGCCCGCATAAGATTTGTTAACCAAACTAGAACACAACATCACGTCAAAACGAAACCCCATGACAGTTAGGCACGTAGACAGTAAGTCAAGAGAAGTACTTATTTTCCTTTGTAAGATAAAGATGTAGGGTTGCCAGATCACTTGAAACTTTTTCAAGGAGGTTTTGTTTTTCAAAAAGATACGGTGGGCTTTCAGCCTTTCAGCAAGCTTTTCCGTATGGGCAAGTCACGCTAAGGCAGAGGTTCCCAACCTGGGGTACATACAGTTTAAGGGGAGGCGAGCGAGGCACTTGCCTCGCCTCCCCCCTTTTTGAGGCCCCCTCCTTGAGGTGATATGCGCGTTAATTTTCCTGATTTTTTATGAAAAACTTCTTATTCACTCATATAATGTACTACAAAGCAGATCCTAACTAAGTACTCTGCTTTCAAAGGGGCCCCGTACAGAAACTGTAATGTGCAGGTATTTTGCTTTGAAAGGGGCCCCAAGAGCAACTACAATTTGAAGGTAATTTGCTTTCAAAGGGGCCCCAACAGTCACTGAAATGTGTAAGTACTCTGCTTCTAAACTTCAATGAAGGGCCCCTAAAAGAAACTGCAGTGTGTAAGTACTCTGCTTCCAAAGGCCCCCCTACAGAAACTGTAATGTGCAGGTACTTTGCTTTCAAGGGGGGCCCAGCATCAACTGCAATTTGAAGGTAATCTGCTTGCAAAGGAGCCCCCAACAGCAACTGTAATGTGTAAGCACCTATCTTCCAAAGGGGCCCCCAACAGCAATTATAATGTAAAAGTCCATTCTTTCAAAGAGGCCCCAACAGCAATTGTAATGTGTAAGTACCTTGCTTTCAAAGGGGCCCCCAACAGCAACTGCAATGTACAACTACCTTGCTTTCAAAGGGGCCACCAACAGCAATTGTAATGTGCAAGTACCTTGCTTTCAAAGGGACCCCCAGCAGCAGCTTTAATGTGTAAGTACCTTGCTTTCAGAGTGGCTACCAACAGTCACTGAAATGTGTAAGTACTCTGCTTGGAAAGGGGCCCCTAACAGCAACTGTAATGTGTTACCACCTATCTTCCAAACGGGCCCCCAACAGCAATTGTAATGTAAAATTCCATGCTTTCAAAGAGAAATTGTAATGTGTAAGTACCTTACTTTCAAAGGGGCTCCCAACAGCAACTGTAGTGAGCAAGTACCTTGCTTTCAAAGAGACACCCAGCAGAAGCTTTAAGGTGTAAGTTCCTTGCTTTCAGAGTGGCCACCAAGAGCAACTGTAATGTGCAAGTAATATGCTTTCAATGGGGACCCAAACAGCAATTGCAATGTGCACGTAGGCTACTATGCTGTCAAAGGGGCCCCCAACAGCAACTGTAATGTGTAAGTACCGCCCTTTCAAAGTGACCCCACCACCATCTCCAATGAGCAAATAAAGAAAAGCTTCAAACCAACTTCTATTCCTAAAAAATTGCAGAATATCGGTTAAAATTTCTTCAAGAAAATTCTGAAAACACCCTATCAAATAATCGCAAATAGGCCTACCTGTACTAAATGACAACTTTTTATACCAAATGGGTAACATTTCATACCTTTTATACCAAATGGGTAACATTTCATACCAGACTTGGTAGGTGATATTAACGCTCTTTTGCCAGATCGTAGCCAATGTAACTTGAACCGTTTTTCTTAGCACATATTTATACAATTGTGTAGGGTAGGCTACTTGCTGCAGTAGAAATGTTTTCGATAAGGTAGGCCTACATGACGAATTATTTCCAACTTCTGCACATTTTTCAAACAACTAGTGTCAATGCAAGATGAGGGCAGCTTTGACTCATCCAGCCTCGAAGTTTTCCAAAACAAGTCTCTAATTGGATGCTTTTGTATATTGTGTTCTTGCAGTTAAAAGGATGAAATTTAAAACAAATTTAGTGTTTTAAACCTTCTTGGTCGTTTTTTATAGTTTCATGGATTCCCACAAAGACATGAATGTGAACAAATTCAGGAAATCAACTACCAAGAATTTTTACAAAGGGGGGAGGTGTGAAACTTTCAAAGGAGTTAACTTTGTAGTTTATTGATGGTGAATGCAGAGAAATACGGCGCGAAACTAAAGAAGTAGGGGCGATGCCAACTTGCTATTGCCTAACTTTTATGTGCTGCCAACCTTGTCTTCCCAATTTTCAGTGTTTTCAAAGTTGTGTATCATGAACACCCTTTTGTATTTTCTTCTTCTGCTATTTCAGTTATGCCGTAGTCTCAGGAACATACCCTTGGATGGCCATATCTTAGGCAAATCAAAAGTGATTATCACGGTTGGCTGAGTATGATGACGTCATCAGAGGGCCCTCCTTTTTAGTCTTGCCTCGGGCCCCCAACCCTAAACCCACCACTGGGTACATATACCCCTAGGGGTACATTTGCCTATCTGAAGGGGTACATTTAAGGTTAGCACTAGAAGAGAAGTATATATTTACATATCTTTTGTCTCCAAATATTTATACATATATCAGTGAATAACATTTTCAAAACCCATCATATGCTTATTGTTGAATATATCTGTAATTAATCATGATAAAATATTTTGTCACAAGAAAGTTTAAGGGTACATGTTCATCTTTTGAAATGCTGAAGGGGTGCATGGTCAGAAAAAGGTTGGGGACCCCTGCGCTAAGGCTTGAGCTAACCATGTACGAATTTGAAACTAAACAAAACATATTATGACGACACAACCGTTCTTGAATAGTTTACTTTTTACTACACAACTGTTTAAGATGGAACAAATCTACACATTGTTCTATTCATTTACAGTTGCATGGATGGTTTATTCTTGATTATTGAATGTTCAATGTAATCAATAGTTCAAAACAGAAAAAATTAAAACTATTCAAGAATTTTCAAGGACGCCAGAAAATATTCAAGGACAACAATCTGTTTTTCAAGGATGGAGGACATAACGAGCTTTGATAGCAAATTCAAGGACA
>Ga0210059_1002704_pt1 | contig 27963 bp, 19 predicted proteins | sample Ectturendosymbi2_FD_188042 | JGI IMG/M metagenome (GOLD analysis project Ga0210059, IMG submission 188042) | Ecteinascidia turbinata endosymbiont from Florida, USA - Sample 2 (SPAdes) (version 2) | ecosystem: Host-associated > Tunicates > Ascidians > Unclassified | place: Key West, Florida...
TACAACCCCAGCCAAGTACGACAGTGCCCGAACTCAATTAGAGGTGGAAGAGCGGAAAATCTTGGCTTTTGGCCAAGTCCATGCAAACGAAAATAGGTTGTGTCAAGTCTTTCGCAGTCAAATGTGCGCATAAATGCAACTTCCTGCGCATAAATGCAACTTTCGTTGAAAATAAATGCAACTTTATCACTTTTTTACTGCAACAAAAACTTGCCCTAATAATGATGCAGGAGTAGTTAGTAACCTTGAATGTGCAGATACAATACTGTTTCAACGCGATCGCATTTTTTGAACACCTATGCCTACAATATACGACAAAACCCCAAACAATAGCTCTGACGATCACGTCGTGTCAGTTTGCGTGGCCGCAGCCGATTGTATTTCCACGTTTGTTATCACTTCGAAAAGGTTTGGATGATCTAAAGTAAGTAGAATTATATCAACAGTGCTACACAAAGATACTGGTAGCGAAGGTTCATTGAATGAGACCTCGGTACGTGTTGTTCACCATGGTCTGTATTGCTCGTGTAGCAGCAAATCCAGAACGTCGTAGTGCTGAAGAATGTGCAGTAGTAACGGGCTTGTAAGGTCACAAGCTTTTGTGTAAGCAATTATTGCTAGTTTGGCTTTTCAGCAAAATGTGGTATAACTATGAATTAAAACTGGACTTGAGATCACGGCGCTAAGTTTTCTTCGAAGAAGCAATTCGAATTTCGAGATCTTGTTTTGAAAAATGACTTTAAGTTTTATTTGGCCATTGATGCAGTATTGTAATAGATCTGTGATGAAAAGTCATTAATTTGAGGCACTGAATTTGATACAAGGGTTTTCTTTCATCTTTTCAATGTCACAGAAGAGGAGTTGAATTCATATACAGTAGGCTAGAAACAAGTCTTCAAAGTATGATGAGTTCAGCGTGCGACACCGATGTGGCAGGAAGAGCTGTGTCTGTTTATGCGGTCATGTGCCACTTGAAATGTGGTGCATGTTTGCCTGCTTAATGCAGAAGCTTTTATTGCTCCGATGAGTGTGTGAACGTGACTTGCGTTTCAATACAGAGTTGGGCCTTTTTCGTGCAAAACCAATCACTGGATTTTGCCTCTATGAGCTCTGCTTTGATGACAGCCCCAATGTCTGCATCTAGTGCATTTGAAAGGATGCAAGAGCTTTGGGGTTTTTAAACAATAACATATTTTCTTACCAAAAATGCGTACATTGCTTTAGCACTCGTTGAAAAACAAAGTGAAATTGAAACTCTTCAAAGCGTCTTTCTATTTCAACTGCTGTAAGTCAGTAGTGCTCTACTGCGATTTGCACATTTTCTGCTCGTACTGAAACATTTCTTTTTAGCTAGATGAGGTTATACTGCGTTGTGGAATTTGTATTTTCTAAGGAATTTAAAAATAGGCTTAATATAAAAAATAACGTTTGTTGCAGAAACACGTTAATAGTGAGCCACTTTCAAAACACAAATAAAAGTTGATAAAAATTTGTGTAATTTCTGGGTTATTTTTGTGTAATTTTGGGAATACAACATTTTCTTATGGACCTTTTTCACTAGAAATCAGTATTATTTTAGAAAAAGGCAAAAACCTAGCCAGGCAGTAAATCTCATTCCTTGAAAAAAATTTCAGAATAGACAATTTACACAGACAACTAGCTATTAAAAACTGGTCGAATGTCGACCGGCCTAATGTCTCGATTCACAACAGCAGGAGCCACTTTAATTCACACGACGGGTCGAGTAATTCCATCACTAAACTCTCGTCTATGCTAGTGATTCTCAATGTGATCCAGGTGGTCCACTTGGATTTTCTATTGGTCCAGAGAGAGCTCCATAAATCCTTGATAAAACGTTAACTGACCTATGTGCAACACAGTTTCGACTAGTTGTGCATGAGGTGTCAGTAAAGTGGTCCATCGGATATTTTTTCTAAAATATGGTCCATAGGCGCCAAAAAGTTGAGATCCACTGGTCTATGCAGATGGCTTATTTCTGTCCAATTCAAAAGCCGTTGAAATGCGTTTTGCAAGTAGTGATTCGTCTTTCACGTCGCGTTTTGCGCTTAGAAATGGCTTGGTATGATTTCGTTCGTCCATACTCACACCTCCTGCTATTGAACAGCCAACGAGAAAGCCTGTAGTACTGTGCGTTTCAAACTGGCAATCTAAATTGGTGTTACCAGTGTCAGACATGAACGGATTAACAACCACCAATTTCCAACGAAGGTAGGTTGGCAAGCCGATGAATGAGACTGCCACAGGTTGTCTAACAATGCTAAAAAAAGTTTAATGTTTAGAAGCAGTCAACTACGCTGGTTTAGTAACTATGACACGTTTAATTATTCTGTAATAAAGTTATTTTTGCTACTGTAACATTACGTGATTTTTCAGGATGACGCTCCATCAAACATGAAGCCGCCAAGAACGTGCGACGCGACCGTGCAGACTCTTTCGATCGACGACGTGGTCAGGGAGCTGAAAGCAGAGCGGCGAGCTCGGAAACAGAAGCGGCGACCGCAAAATGGCATTGAGGACACAGGTTTGTTTTCAGCGTGCCTGATCATGCAAAAGCAAGCCAAAAATTGTGTCACTCGCTGCTTTCTGCGAATTGAGAGCAGTTTTTTTCACTGCGCCAAACGCTTGCGCTTGATTTATGCCCAGAAAACGACGTATCGGAATTAGACAGTTCTCTGCCTCCCGCGTCGGATGAATACAAATCGACTGCCGGCGCGTTGGGCGCTGTGGGTGAAAAGAAAGGCGACTTGGGACTGGCAAACGACACACTTCTGCAGCGGACAATACTCAACGCTGAAGTGCAGCCAAACGAAGATAAGTTCAACGCAGGTCTGAGACGGTTGAAGGTTTTACTCGGAACGCTTCTTCTTTATTGTCATGTACCTATCTTAATTCAGAAGCATGGTGTGGTCGACTAGAACTTGCACTGTCTAAAAAAATCTGCTTTGCGTAATGTAGTCTGTTGCATGAATATCTTTTTGCTGTGCATTACGCAGACGAAATTCCTCCTCCTTTGGCGACCGGCGAATTAGCGAACGAATCGTCGAGCCCTGAGTCGGAACCGCCTTCGGTATCTATTGCAACTAAGATCGGCGAAACGCTCGGAGCACAAATAAAGTCACTTCAAAGCGAGATTGTCGGTTATCAGCTGATGATAGAAAAACTGAAAAGGCGAAATCAGGTACAGTAGAAGCAAAACCAGGTCTGCAATTCTGCTCACCTGACCGATCGAGCAGACATTCCATCAATATTGCTGCCAGTTGTTTTTGTGCCATTGACCTGTTGCGTGTCGTAGATAATGCTTGAACCAGCAATCGGGCAGGGAACTGTAAAATACCAAGGGATTTAGCAGAAAAAAGACCTTGATCGCGATGAAGTACGCCAGTGTTCAGTATTTTTCTTTACCTGCGGTGCATGGTAATGATCCTGCGAGTAGTATTGGTCAGCGATCCACTGGTTGCTTACAACAACGCTATTGTTGGAAAAAACAGTACAATTAATTTGAATCGATGCGCTTCAAGAAATGAAATGTGGCTAATGTTATAATTGGTCTGAAGAATTAGATTTTCTGAGTCTGTTTGAGATACATATTATTAGTTTGATGCAAATGTCTTTGGTAAGCTTTGAAATCAGTGGCGACAGTAGAAACACTTGTCTTACCCGACATTCATCACCCGTATGATAATCGATAAAGACACTCAGCTGTAATGATCATAACTTGACATCAATTGTCTTACTCATTTCCCACGATACTACAGTACATTCAAAGCGAGAGAAGAAAGAACAGTTTAGAACAGCAACCTTCTCATTGTCCTGACGCGGAGAAGTTTTAACGCATTTTTTCACAGTGATTTCTTTCTGGCAGTGTCTTTCTATAGCAAAAAATGTTGAAGTAGGCAGAATTACTGATTTACCGGGACTTGCATGTATTTGCAACTTTTTTTACGAGAAACGAGGGTCTAGCCTTCGCCGTTAGGTCATCTATGTGGACTAACACTTGATTATGAGCCATTCGTGAGGTGAACCTACACGAAGATGAAGCCCTAGCGAAGCAAAGCCACCAGTGTTTACTGTAAAAATAATTTCACATGGGCCTGTTTCTACTCCGTAAGAATCCTACATTCATGTTGCTTGTACCACACATATTTTATGCGTAGTTGCTTCAAGTTTCTCTATTGTCAGTGCATCCATTGTTCTGCTTGTCAATGAAACTGCGCAATCTTGTGAAAGCACATCCTGTCCGGTCTTAGTCGCCTGGTGAAAGGCTTTCGCTGAGATGCTTTTATTGGTGAATTTATCGGCGCTTTTGCTACAACTGCTCGCTACAGTCTGAGCAGAGGTTAAGGCGAACATTTTGTTTGCATTGCTGTAAGCACAGAGCACGGTTTCTAGTCTCGAAGTAAGTCGTTTGCAGGAAACGTACGATTCGCATATCGCCTGACATAAATAAGTTATTGCTAATGATGCCGACATTGTGTCACGTTCACACGTGGCCATCCAAGCAGATGAAAGTAGCGAAAAAGCATCGATTGTGTTTCGTTGCTGTCCGCAAATCTTATGATCCACGATAACATGCTGAAGAACGTGTTTTGTTATAGCAGTGCCGCTTGACACTAGAAGCCAAGTGTTCTTTAAGAAATCTCTTTTTTAATCGATTGTTTCAACCTAATGAGAGCCGCACAGCTTCTAACAAAAGAGGCCAAAAAAACAAGACTCCATCTGATAGTTCTTCTTGTTTGTAAGTCTTCGTTGTGACCATGATCTAGTGCTTCATGGATTGCTGACGTTTAAGCGAAGTTTGAAAAATAAAAAGTAATTTGTAAACATTAGATTAGTGCGTAGAAGTTTTGTAATGATCTGTAACGACCACGTTTTCCTTCAATGAAAGGCACAAAGCAGTATCTGTTTGTACGTCTTTAAATGAGGATTTACAGGCATTTTCAAAATTTTGTTTTTGTCAGCATGTTAAGTGCTGCATCCTTTCGACAAAAACAAAATGAGACCATTTTTTCATATGATGCATCGCTGCTTAAGACATTAATTCAAGATGGCCACGAATCAATATTTGGCATCTCCAAGAACCACTAATCCTTGACTTTCTCAAGGGCGTTGTTTTGCCTAGCAAGTGCTTTAAATATGCAGTACGCACGCTAAATGTGCACAAAATGTGGTCCGCCATTTGGAGTCCTGGATTGTGGTGATCCATTCATACGATTCTGCCTCATGGTGTCGCGTAAACATCTTGTAAAAGCCAATACCCTATATTTTTCCCCGGCTATCTCTGCGACGATTGTAGTTGTGAATGTGGTACAGAAGAAAAGAAATCTGTTGTCCGAACTTACGGGCCGCGTTGAACCATTGGTTGTTGGTTTCCATCAGATACAACGTCATTCACGTCATTCAGAGGTTTGCGCATCGCTTGTTCGAAAATCACGTGTTTGTGATCAAACATCGCAACTCTCAATTTACTCACCTCATGAGATGTAGCGTGGTGCTGAGCAAGCGCTGTATCAGTTGAATTACTCGTCAAATTTCCGTTTGGCAAAGGCCTTTAGTGACGAGATTTTATTGACTTGAAGGTGCGCGGATAGAGGCTTGTGCAAATTGATTTAAAATCAGGAAACCTGTGTCGAATTTATGACAATGCTTTCAAGTGAGCCTGTGCTTGATTTCTGAATTTATGTAAATAACTGGACTAATTTAGCAGCAATGAATCCGTGTGAAAGTTAAGGAACTGAGTGTGTTTAGCCATGAGTTGCAGTTCCTATTCTGAGAATGGCGAGTATATTGCACAGCTGCATAGCCGGGAAGTCCCGGGGCTACTCAACTTATATGAAACAGAAAGTCGTTGCAAAAGAATTGAGCAAACATTTGTGAATAACTGAGCAAAGTGTTTTTTAATTTCCCACGTTTTTTCGAAAGGAAGTGAAAATGTGACAGTTGCATCTACTTTGCACATCTTCACATTTGGAATAAAATTTGCTGCATTTACTTATAAATATTACTAAATATCATGGCAGCTTGCTTACTTTTTTTGGCAAAAACTGAAAAGGTTACAGCGTATACCTTTGCTGACATTTTAAACACTTGTTTTTCCCTGTGATAATGATACAGTTGCATTGATTATATTAATTCCTTTTAAATGTCTTTCAGTTAAAATGACTTGATTATCAATTCTGAAAGCAAATGAAGTTAAGATCACGTTTCTAACCGGTTTGGGATGAAATAAGCTTAAATTCTATTAGAAGCATATGTAGTGTGATTTGGAAATTGCCGGGTTTTGTAACCGTACCCAGGCCGAGCTCAGGGCAGTGGCAAATGTGGCAGAGAAAGCGTTATAGCCTACTATGCAGCTGTACAGTGCCAGACGAGCGGAATGAATCTGTGGTCTGTGGATCCATTGTTTCGTCTGAGCACTTTTAGATATAAAAAGTGAAAACATAACACGTACACCCGACTACTATGTGTTAACGCACCTGAGGCTGATGCAAAAGAGGATCCGTGGCTGACTTGGTGAAATGCATCTTTCTTTTCGCACACCTCATATCTGTGTAATTAAAACGTGTGTTTCCCGCACCTTCAAATTAGATGTTGCCCTTTTTATTTTAGTGTATAAGCAATAAACTGACTTTAGCTGAATAACCATTCACTGAAATACCTCTCCAAAAGCCTTGTTGAACACGTGAACCAAACCACACATAATAACCACACGCGTTCTGCAGAGTGTGCGTATTCATACTATGGACGTCGTGTCTGCTCATGAACAAATAAATTAAAATTAAATAATCACTACTTCTTTTTCATTTTGTTTTTATGCAAATGTGAAATCTTATGTGCTGTTTTCCTGACCCCGTTCGTACCAAAGCAAAGGCACGTCAAGGCGGAACCTTGCGTTTCGTTCTGCTGGTTACCGAAGCATCTGCAGATGGATGCCATCTGTCCGCCATGAATAAGCTCGACCGACGCTGGGCGAGTGATGCTTGCGTGCTGTTGACTTTCGAATAGCTTTTTCAGAGCCTCTTGTTTTCGATATAATACATTTTGCTTCCTTGCTTTCGACTCAAAAGGAATAAAGTTGTTGTAGTACGTTGGTGTGGCTTCTTCGAGCGATGTTAAACGCACTGCTTGCCACGCGTGGGTAACAATGAACAAAATTGAATTCTTTGTTTCGCAGCCCTTAATGCAAGCCACCTGCATCAACTTTTGTCCACAAAATTAAAACTGTTAATATCCTGAGACTTGATTTCTACAATTTATTAAATCATGCATGACTTCTTCAAGAGAAGAGCTGAAAGCAGTGCAGAATGACCCTACCGAAAACAAAACAATATCGATAAAAAGTGGCTTGTGATCCCCTTGATGAAATACACCAAAAACTAGCAAGCATATACCTGTAAGGGATAAAAGCAGTTGACAGTGCATTTACTCATGTTCAGGACAGCGTTCTTGTACATAGTATTTACCAAAACGTATGGGCGTGATTTAAGTATGGAGTGGCGACTAATACACGAGTAAAAACAGCTGACATAATAGCAGTGTTTACAATAAGATTCAGACGCTTTATCTAATACGCACTCCCGTCTCGCATGCGTGTCCATTCGCGCGTAGTTGTTGATGACAAAAGCCCATAACTTGATGCACGTGGATTCCTTGCATGCTTGCAGATTCAATGAACTAGAGTTTAAATCCACTGCAGTTTTAAAGCCGGCCGTGGTTATTCTTGCAATTGCAGTGCCTCTAAACAACAAAATCAGCTTAAATGTTTTCGCGTTTTTTGACCCGAATAAATACAGCGTTATTTTTCGACTTTTGTAAAAAAAGGAATCGGCCAATTACATCAAAATTCGTGCAGTTTGCCCACTGACCTGAATCAGCCACTGACGGGAAAGTGCGTGCAAGTTGCCAGTGGCACCCAAGTTAGCGTTACTCATTTCGCTCAGCCTCATCACTGTTTGCTGCAACTCAGCTTGTTCGCAAAATTTTACGCTGCTTGACACAGTGCATAGTGCAAATGAGAAATTAATGACAGATGCAGAGTAAAGTACGAGTATATCTTACTTTCACACAAGGAATTTTGAAAGCTTTTCACCTCACCAATATACGCGAAGAAGTACCCGCTATTCCGATAAGCAGCTTAATTTTGTCAATATAGCTTCTGGACCTACATTCTCTTGTTTTGCAACAAGCCAAATGCAAGTCGGCTTAACGTTTTGTTTTTTGTAGGAACTGCTGGATGGGGCAGGCGCAGCAATGACGCAAGACGATAAGGAAGCGATGGAACGAGAAATCAACGCCCTCCGCGGACAGGTGGCGCTGTTGGAAAGAAACAATAAAGTTTTTTCTGACCGGGAAAGAAACGAACTGAAGCAGGTGACAGTCGTTGTTGTCAAGTCGCTGGATCTGTACCCGTTTTCTGAAGATGATGTTGTAACGCGAAACGACGAAGCTGCTGAACTTGCTTTTATATGAACGACATAAATACGTTTCAATATTTGTGTTTTTTAAGCCGAAGTAAAACTGTATCATGAAAAATGGTGCATCCACTTTCATTTTTCATGTAGTTTTGTTCTGGGTATTAGTTGCACAGTTACTAATATTTGTCTTTTGCACTGAGCCAGAACCGTCGCCAGAAAGTCTTCAATAGGGGGGCTTTACGTTTTTTCAAGGGGGGTTGAGCGTTTGTGCAGGGACGCTTGAACGCAAAAACTCTATTTATTTATAGTGTTTCATATTTCAATTAGGGGGCTTGGGGCTTTGTTTGGGGGGGCTAAGCCCCCCCGTGGCGACGGGACTGCACTAAGCTCCCTTCAATTTTCAAATTGAAGCGCTGTTGTGAATTTGCTTCATCCGGCACTTTGGTCTTGTCCGAAACATTGACACCATATTTAATTCTTCGCTGCTTGCGAAAGCACGTGTATCCATGCTCGTCAGCCTGACATATTTCCTTCTAAAGTCATTTTTGTACTGCCTTTCGCTGCTTTCTCGCTAGCCTTCAATGCACTTCGTTGCATTAGGGATGTTTCTGCGTGTGTCATTAGCACCTGCGTCATGCTTCGCGTTTAGGAACTGGAAGTAGCCAACCGCAGATGCAACAACTTTCAAACACAACTGCTCGTGCTCAAGAAATCAACGGAGTACGAAGAACTGGAAAAACTTAGGAAGCAAGTTGAAACACTGAAAGCCGAAGTTAGTCGACAACGTTTCTATGCAATTGATAACTGCAGAAACTACAGTCGACATGTGAGCGTCATAAAACACAATCGCAGGAAGACAACGGATTTGTAGCGTGCATTGAAGTTGATACTTGTTCGCATCTATCAGGGCGTAGCATCAAGTTACACAAACTTGGAGTACGTCGAAACCTAAAGTACAGTAATTGGTGTCACTAGCCGTTTCTGTAATTGAATGCTAGAGTCTAACACAGGGTTTCCCAATCTTTCTCTGACCATGTACCCCTTCAACAATTCGACAGATGAGCATGTACCCCTGAAATGTTTTATGACAAAAAGAATAAAATAACAAAAATCCACTTAATTTTTAATAGAACATTGTATTTTAGAATATTTGGAAATGTATATTTTCCCCTCTATTGCTAATCTTAAATGCACCCCTTCATATAGGCAAATGCACCCCTAGGAGTACATGTACCCCAGGTTGGGAAGCCCTGGTCTAACATGATTGTTTGAGAATCATGTTTTACTTTGTTTTAACCCCATCAGCGCAGCGATTAGAGCGAAAATTCGTCGAACTGATTGCAATGTTTCAAAGTGTCGGTGCATCGCTTATCACTTGAAAGAAAAATAAGCAAAGGTCCTGCCTAATATCTTGTTGTATGATGTTTGAGTGAGGCGCGTCAAGCAGTTTTGAGCAAAGTCTCTGATGAATCATTTACGTTTTTGTGGCGAACGCAGGTGGAGGAAATGCGGGATCAGCTGCGGTCTTACGAAGAAGCGGAATCCGGAGGCAGCGATGCGAGCAGTGAAGCAAGCGAAGAATCGCACAAGAGCAAGAAGTACGCGAGGCTTCTCGAACTTGAAGAGGAGGCGGAGGAGTTAAGAAGAAACCTGGATGAAAAACACGAGAATTTGAAAGGTAGTTTAATAAACTTCTCGGGAGCGGTGGTGAGAGCGCAGCAAACAGAAGATTTAAAATGGTCAAAGAATGTAGAAGATATTTGTACGTTCTCTGGGTGTGACTTATTGTTTTCCTTGTCAGAACATTTTCACTAAAATAAGGCGATAGAACTGGCCATTGAATGTTAACACGAACTCGTGCGCATTTGTCGCTGTACTGCGTTTTTGAACATGCTTTTTTTGCATTTTTGTGCCTTACAGATCGAGATGTGTTAGTGGATGAACTTCAACAACGACTTGAAGTTGTGGAACGTCAACATCAAAAGGAGGTATCGAGACTGGAGCAGGGCAATAAGCAGCGCCAAGAACGGATGAAGGAAGACATCCAAGAGTTAGAAAAGCAGATTGAAGACTGCAACGAAATGATAGAGGTTTAAACAAAGCTTTGTTTACGGAGTAGCAAAACTTAAGAAAACAAATGTTCATTTGAAATGTGTCCAAAGTACTGAAAATAACTTACTATCAGTAGATTGAGTACTTGTCAATGACACACATAAATTCACTATGGTGTGTCTATTTTATTAGTGGAAAAATTGTTGTGCGAAATGTTTTTTTTCTTTATTAAATATATCCAGAGAAAGTCAACAGTTAATGAAACTAGAATCAATGCAGAGAAGGTGTAAATAAGACGATGAGAACTGCAGCAATTGCAGGCGAACATGACGAAAATCTGATAAAAGTTTCTGGAAAAATCGGATTGATAACTCCGGAAAAATACGAATTGTGCAGCTTACCATTATCCACATACACTGGATTAGGTGCACACTTAAGTTCACCTCGAAGTGTTATTCATTAAAGACTGCCCTGTCAAGACCAGAGCACAAAAACGTTTGACATGGTTTCCCCACACGCGCATCCATTTTTAGTGAATGGTACTGGTTTCAACGTAACTTAAATTTTTGCAACATGCTTACACAAAAGCGGTATTCACGAATATTTTGTTATTTTGAGGTCAAGTATCACTGAGATAATGGTGTTGGGACCGTCATATGGTTTGCTGTATGATATAAATTAACAAAAAACACTCAAATTCAAATAGACGGAGTGTTCATCTCAATTTCTCTTGTGCTATTGACTCGAAAAAGCGAACTAGTATTCTTGTATCTGAGGATATCAGTTTTTTTGGGGGTCAGTATCAGTTTTGGAGCAAATGTCGATCGTCAATTCTTGCGCATTTGTTGGACCTTCATGAGTGACTTGTGGCTTTTTCCGGAACTAAAATACGATCTGTTGCAGAGCAAACAATTGTCTGATTGGATGCGAAAGGGTGTTATGAAAACCCGGGCAGAGTTTCATTTTAGCTGGCTTTACACTTTCTCTTCCATACTCAACTCCTTGCGGAACTGGACAAAACCACGATAGACACCGGTTAGGACCCAGCACTCCTGCGCAACTGTGTTTATCATCCAGCAGACCGCAACCCCTTTTAAAAGTGTAACCCTAACACGACTCTGAATTCCCCAATATTTCGGCCATCAAGTTTAAACCATGATAGAAAATTATGAAACTGTCGAGGGGTGCCCGACGAGACAGGCTGGTTAACAGTTGTTTTTGTTGTTCCAGCGATTTAACTTTAATTTGCATGAAGTTGTTTGATGTTTGCACCAATAAAATCAAGGCCGGTACCTCCTATGTGTCCCAAGCACTTTTCAAGCAGCTCTTCTTTATGCGCAGCTAAAGCAAAGTAGTCTTAAGAGCAAGTCACAGCTACTTGAAGATAGCGAAGCTGAGATCGAAGACTTGCGGAAGCAGATTCAGAAGAAAAACAAGGAGATCGATCAACTGAAGTGGGATCTAGAAGCATTGCAGGTACTGTAGTTAAAAGAAGCATTAGCATTACGTTGCAGACCATTAAGTCTTTGATCGCCTTATGCATCGAACGCCCTCAGAAAGCGCACCTGATTAATTCTTACGTCACAGCCATCTGGTGGCCACAACCTCTCGAACCACGCTTTGCTGTTTAAGTTGAGAACTGTATCAACACAATTGATCGTGCGACTCCTTTATTTATGTGCCGCAAGTGAATGATGGAACCGTGGTGCGTGTTTGTGCAGCTTAAGTTGCCTCTGAATGAAGGTCTTGAGGCCTTTGTGCAGGACACGGGCAAGGACATGACGCTTTCTATTTTCAGCGAGAGAACGTGTCTCTGCGAGAACGAATAGAACACCTCAAGTCAGCTTTGTCCGGGTTCGGCGACATCCCAACTTCGCCGCTGACGTTCCTTCGTTCTCATCCGAGCTCCCCCCTAGCAGCCCGCTCGCCTCACTCCTCCACCCCTAGAACCAGGTCTCCGAGCGGAAGACGGATCAGCGACAGAAGCAGCCGAAGTGTTGACCCCCACGTTAGTCCCGATCCTGAGGTCGAATTCGGGTACTCTCCGAGGCTGGTCTCCTCGCTGGATAGTGACGTCAACGACACGCCAACAAGTGCGCTGAGGGAAGGTATCGAAGACGCAAAACAAACTGTCCACGATATGGGCGACGTTCTTGACACCCCCCGGACTGCCCCTGTCCTGAGAAGCCCTGGGTCGCGTCAAGCGGAGAACAAATCCATTGCTTCGTGGGGTAGAAGTCGTTCACCCAGCAACGCTCAAGAAAAAGGAGACAAAAGTTCGCAAGATGATCTTCGTACTTCCACTTCGATCGTGCGTTCACCTGCAGCTATTTTAACACCTCATCCCAACGTGAAAATTGTCGAGACGAACCTTTTCGACGATGCGTTTAGTCTTCCACCACGACTGCCTGGAAACAAGGCAGACAATTCGCTTGACTCGCGAGGCGATCCTGAAGACTTATCTGAGAACAGCGGTATTCTTCCTCCAGACGTATCTCCTCTGCAACCACCAATCCAGTTGTCCGAATCATCGAAAGAACAACTTCCTGGAAACAAGGGACCAAACGAACTGGATTCTTGGGCTTCAGAAACTGCAGATGGGTTGCCCAAAATTAAAAGTGCTTCACCAGGAAAAGAAGAAGTTCAGAATATCTCGCAGAGCTCCGGTCTGGTGGGTTACTCCGACGACCTGAGCAAGGATGAGAAGCTCAGCATCACTACTTTGCCATCCAATAACGCAACGCTCAACGAAACGATGCCGCTTGCCGAAATTCATCCAAGGGAAACGTCTGTAATGCCTAAATCCCCAGTGTCTGCCGGGTCGGCGGAGTTCGAAACCCGAAAACATCGCCAGTCGGAAAGTGATCTTAGCGAGCACGAGGCTGACGTTTCGTCATCGAGCAGCTCTGACGATGGATCCACTCCATCCATTGTAGAAAAGGTAAGCTCTGATGGGGCGAAAGAGAAAGGAGTTTGTCCTGAGGTTGTCACTGAACGAGAACTGCCTGAGGAAGCTCAAGCGCAGGTATTTTACGATAATGGAATAAAAGCGGATGCACCCGGAAGACACGTCCATGGTCAAACTTTACCCGCTACAAAGTCTCTTTCGCCCGCGCAGTCAACCCATGCCATTAAACGTCAAATTCCACCCGACTCTGTGTCGCCGGCAAGCACTGCGGATGAAATGCCTGCGTCGCCTTTGCCTGATGATTTGCCGACACTGATAAAGGAAGTGGCGAGAGCGCGCGAAGAAGCCCGGAAATGGCAAGAGAAAGTGACGCAGACCGATCGAGACAAGCGCGAACTTGGTCGCCGCCTGGTGGAGCGAGAGAGCGAGCTTGCGCGACTGCAGAATGTCGAAAACAAGTAAGTTGTGTTGAGTGAGCAGGAATAGTGCGAGACAGTCGCGATCTTGCAGTGGCTCTTAAATTAACTCAAGCATTTTGTCTCCTTTATCAAGTTGTTTGCGTTACAATGCTCACTCAATTTTACGTTTGTCGCCTCAAAGTTTTTCTTGGATCTTTGAATGTTCTATAAAATTGAAAATCCTCTTGCGTGGGATCATATGCATTAAAATTGTATGTGAAACGTTCTGCAAAGTTTGCGTGTCCACAACCTGATGAAGCGTTTTCTTATTGGGCCACAGTTTTTTGCCTTGCACGCCCCTCGCCAGTTTTTGGCTATTGCGAAGATAAACAGAAAATTGGGGCACATTCAGTGGAAACCTAATAAACGTCGTCATACCACACACCAATTAGAGTAGCGACTGCAACTGGGAAGGCCCGGTAGAGTTCTTAAAACCAAAGCATGGCTTTATTTCCGAACATGCGTCCCAAGCCATATCCACCGCAAAGCATTCCTACTTTCACTTGTGCAGTTTCGAGTTGTTGAAAAAACAACAGGAGGCGGTGGATAAAACCATCCGTGACTTGGAATTGCTTCGCGCTCAAACTGATCTGGCCAATCGTAAGGCTGAAGAGGCCCGCGAGAGGAACGCTCTACTCCTCGCACACTTGTTGGACAAGGAGAAGGTGGAGAGGGAGAATGAGTTTCTCAAAGAAAACATCAAATCATTGGAGCAAGCCGGCTTGAAAGCGGTACGTTTCGACTTGAAAGTGCCTGGCAACATTTTTGTTTGCTTGGATATTTTCGTTTTACGTTGGCATTAGCTTCTTTTAACAGTCGTTTGCAGTTACAAATTTATGCCATTTTTCATTTTCATTGACGAATTATAGAAAAGCGAGGATTGCACATTCATGCTGTTTGCATATTCGACACAGGTCTGTCGCAAACAATACATTAGGAAGATTTTTTGTAGGTTTTGTTCCCAAACTAATTTCAATCTGTTTAAATTAGCAAATACGAAAGGACTTTTGAAGTCGAAAAAACTCTATACCAGTGGTTCTTAACCGAGGGGGAACACGACCCAGGGGTCGTCAACAAATTTCTAGGGTGCGCGAGCCCTTATGCGCTCTATAACATGGAATGTTTGATCAATAAATTTACGAATAAATACAACTGTTTTTACAACAAAATTAATGTCAGGGGAGCTTGAAACAAAAGACAATTACTTGAAGGAGGCGTGTTAGAGAAAAGGTTAAGAACCACTGCTCTATACAAAGTTACGTTGAAAAAATAGATTAAAATTAGTTTCAATAGTAAAAAATCAAGAGTGGATGTTGCTGGACGATTATATAAAACACGATGTCAGGTGATAAGTGTTGTCGCTTTTCTTGATGTCGCTGAACCATGTTTCGGAAGTCGCTTAAATGCTTCGTAAAAATCACAATAGCAACGCCGTACATCAGGCTTTACACACCTACGCTCAAGAAAAGCCTTGTAGACTGTTCAATCATGCCACACGTGTATTCCCCTCAACATAGCAGCTCTTGGATAAATGTCAATGCTGTGAAACACACACTATCATTGCGCCTGTGGAATTGTATAAGAAAAGATCTTACAACCTCATCGAAAAAACTTTTTCGTCCGACAGAGGCAGCAGTACCCATTAAAGGAAGTGCAACCATTCAATCTGGGTGAGGGAGTTCCCCGAACTGCAAAGCCGTCCCCGAAATCGTCACCGGACAGTAAAACCAACGGATTTCATCACGCTTCCCCGATGGACAGACAGCTTGGAGAAATAAAAGACAGCTTCGAGTACATCGCCAGCAATGTGAGCCGCTATGATTCGCTGAAGTGTTTCAGCTTACCCCCACTCAAAGGAATATGCCCTGATTGAGTTGAATTGGTAGCTGTAGAAGTTGTAATGTCGAGTGTTTGTTTATAACCTTCTACCACTTTGGATGTGTTGGCAGAAAAAAGTGTTTGTATGGCCGCAAGCATTTATCAAGAGACTGTAAACTGCTTCACTCTCCGATAATTAACAAAAAGCGCTGTGTTTTGTCCAAAACAACTCATAAAGCATACCCTCACCCGATACATCGATGTTGTGTCCACTTTAAGGATCGGAAGCAAAAATTTCCAAATTGTATTTACAAATCACCGAAATCGCAATTTGTTAAAACTAGTTTTACAGTTGGAGTAGTTCACCTCCTCTCACCACCCAGATCTCATTCTCTCATCAACCGAAAAAAATCTGTTCAACTGTGTTACTTTCCGTGCCAAGCCGATTGTGTGTTGCATTCAGGGTTTTACACACTTACCCGAAGAGTCTATTTGCTGTGCTGTTGGCATTAACGACATTCAACAGCGCTTTTGACCATTTCTTGCTTTTGCAGCTAGCTTTTCATTTCGATCATAGATGCTTCGGCACTAACGTGGTTGCTGAATTTTTCTGAAACGCTTTAACCTACATGCTGGTGTGCTTTCTAACCGACTAACTCGAGTCTTGCTTCCTGTGTAGTTCACTCGTCTTGTTTTAAAGAAACATGACGCGGAAATGGCCCTTGCACCGGAAAAGGTATTTGTTTGGGTGACTTAGTTGTGTTCAAACGTCATACTAATCAATAATATGTGTTTCGTACAAGCGCTGTGCATTTCAATCGTTTTTTTTGCTTGCGTCATAGGTTCATTGACTGTTCTATCACGAGTAATTAAGCTTCAACAGGCAAAGTCCTTCATAAGGACTAAAAATTGTTTCCTGAAGGATGGTTTAAAACTTTGCATATGACAGGAATCTTACTTATCTTCTGAGCAACTGAAGTTTCGTTTTTCAATCAAAGGGTTGGTAGATCGATCCACCACTGTTGCGCGGCTTTGCAAGAGTTTTTGTTCGACTGCCCTTGCAAGAGCTGTATTTCCGGCAAATGCTGTGCAACTAAAATTGCTGCAACGAAAAAACAGCAAAGAAAACCCGCGTGTTATGTCAAATGTTCAACAGCAGCAAAGCTAAACTTTTCCCAGCTCTGAGCGCTTCACTCACACGCCTGTGTGGCTACCGGGTTCTGCCCACATAGTCATGTCGTCCAAGTTAATTTGGCCGAATGACAAAAACGTCTGGTTTGTCGACCCGCTTGTCAATGTTTACAGCGGCACTTGCTGCAGTAGTAGCTTGCGCGCAGACTTTTCTTTCAGAAACAGTTTTAATCTTGAAACAGGAAAGATTCGTGAGAGCAACTTCAAAGCCTTCCTTTACGCATGAGCATGTGGACCAGAAGGATTTTTTCCAGAAGGGGGGGCACGAGTCAATTTTCCAAACGTTTTTCTAGGGGGGACCAAAAGTGGTGAAATTCGGTTTTTCCCACTCGAAACTAAGACAACAACGTTTTGCGGCTGAAAATTTCTTGATCCAGGGAGGGGCTTGCCCCCCTGCCCATTTCCGACGCCCATGCTCATGGGCTAATGAATTTTTTCACGTCTTCAGGCGAAAGTGTCGAAGCTGAAACGAAAGTGCCTGGAACGCGACCAGGTGCTGGCGAAGCTGGTGCTGAAACTGCGCAAGAAAAAACGCGACGGTCATGATGAAGCGAACGAGTCGCTTGACGACTCGACCGCCTCTTCATCGGGGTTTGAGCGCATTCTCGCTCAAGCGGACTCCCTCATTCGAGGGGATGCCTCGGAGAGCGAATGGTCGGAAACCGATCAAGTGCATCTTCACGCGCAACCTGGCAGTGGAGCGAATGGTACGAAAGGCAATGTGTTAGACGCTTACGGGTTCGTGTGCGGAACTTTTGTGCGATGTTTGCTTCCTACACGCGTTTATACACCGCGACATGCATTAATGCATCAAGATGCAAAAAGCCAGCGCGGCTTTTCCAAAATTCATTTCCCATGTGGATTGATAATTCTAAAACGTTGCTGGTATTTTAGCCGATATGCTGTCATGCGCCAAAATGCTGTGACGAAACTGAACCAAGCGCTTTAAAGATGGCTAGTGGTTCACTTCCCTCATACATCGTTTAAACAAGGGGTCTGTCACTTGCATTGAATCCTTGCAGAATTCGTTTCGCCGCCTCGCCCGTCATCCGCTCTTCTGCGCTCTCTGCTGGCCAAGCCTTCGCGACCACAACCGTCGTCACCGAGCCACCGGATTTACGTGGCCAAACGCGATTTTGCGCCCTCCGCGAAAGTCTCTCCCAGCGACGAAAAACTCCCGGTGACCCATTCGCTTTTGCCCGACATTCCAGTACTTGCTGGAGATACCGTGGTTGCTATAGGCAACCCAGACAAGCGAAAAGATGGGAAGGTATGTTTCCAACATCTCGTGAGCCATCACATTTTCAGACGATACTGTTTTTACTGCTATTAAGCTCTGCTGCAGTTGATGTAGTTTGCACAGCCATTGCTTGATTATCTTGTCTTCCACGGCCAGCAAAGCGTGCAGTTTATTCTGCTAAGGTTTTGTGAGGCTAAATGTGTTACGCCAGTTTTGGTTATACATATTACACCCCGCTACCAGTGGCGTAGCTAGCCCAAAAAGTTTGGGGGGTCAAAAATTTTGGGGGGCCAAAATGTTTGATTTTAGACGAATAACACTACTTGTTTACAAAAACGCCTCTCAAAGCACAAAATGACTATATTTTCTAAAAATTTTTTGGGGAGCATAGCACCTTTGCCCCCCCCTAGCTACGTCTATGACCGCTACTTTTGTCTTCCAATCTGGAAACACGAAAACGCAGTAGTCACTTTCGCGTACCTTGATCTGAAAATACGAAATCAGTATGAATGCGTTCGAGCTTCTTTGATTAAGCTAGACTTACTTGATGATCGCAAACTCGCAAGGTGCATCAAAGCCAAATTTCATACTTATGTCAAAGTTTTAAAGGGGTGTGTACACACGGCGAGAAACACCCTGTGGACTGTACTAAACGTACCGGGAAGTGTCGTTTCAGTGTTTCGTTTTGGCATAGGGAAATTGTCTGAAATTCTTTTCAACAGCTTTATCAGCTTGCTGAAGTTCGGGGCAAGATCGGTTTCGTACCTTTGGCGCATTTGGTTCCTGCTGAACAAGTGGAAGGAATGCAAGCTTTCGTGCAAGAGCGTGGTCGTACCCATCGAAAAAAGGTTACTCATTTTTTCTTTGAACGTAACTGATCGTTTTGGTCATGAGTTTATACGTCAGCAACTGCAAAAGTGCCCAGTTTCGAAGCATTCGGATACAGGAAAACGACGAAGGTCTTTATTCGCACACTTTAAACCAGTTCTGTCAAACCAGCGACCCAGTTGGAGGTTTTGCTGTTGTGTATGTACTATATTAATGACAACCTCTCCTTATTTTGATAATACTGCATTTTTAACGTTTTTGATGCAGTGCTCGTCAATCCCACTCTGTCACGTCTCAATTGCGTACAAAAAAGATTTCCATTTGTCCACTGAGGTGTAAAATTCATTTCTAGTTTTCTGATTTCTATCGCTTTTGTTCCATTTGCACTAAACTGTGTTCTATTGTGTGGTTCCACTCAGGCCCGTAACCAGGTTTTAAGGTATGGGGGGGCAAAATACATTTTATGGGGGAAATATTTTGTTTTTATTATATGTTTAATCAAATCTTTCTGGGCATAACACAATTTGTGAGGACACAAAAATATTTGTGGGGAAACTGCCCCGAATGCTCCTCATGGCTACCGGACTGGTTCCACTGGCACTTTATACTCGCCTATGAAATCACAGTTATGGAGTGCTTGGAGGTGCCAAAAAGTCGTTATCATTGCTGATAGGATTCGAACGCTTTCAACAGCTTAAGCTCATTTTTAGTTTGCTGAGAACAATGCAAGTCATTCAACGTGCGGCCTCATTAAGAGAGTGACGTAACTTTTGGCCCAGCAATGCATTTCGGTTGGACTTAGCTGCTTTGAACGATCTCAGTCGTGGTTTGTTCCCTTTCGTTGTTTGCAATCATCGCACATATGCTTTACGCGGATTTTTTAAACAACATGCTTGATTCTAATACAAAATGCCTCAACCAAAAGATTTTTCGTCCGGTAGAGGCAGCAATACCCATTAAAAGAAGTGCATCCATTCGATCTGGCGAGGAAGCCCCTTATCGAAAGGGTTCTATCGCTATCTCCTGGCTGGCGTTGTTAAGACAAAATAAAAGTTTTGTTGCTTCTTTTGCAGAACTCAACGTCAAGCCCTGAAAAAATCGTCGACTTGTACAAAAAATTAGAGCAAGCCCACCTGGCTATCGACAACAAGTTGAGCAGGTAAAGAAAAAGCTTCATCTTTTTTCACAGGAAACACTGTGCTTTGCGACTAACTGAAAACGACACAAGCGAAGACCCTGCTTCGCACTAAAATCATTTTAGTTCGCTCTGTGTGGTGCGTTCTTTCAAAATGTCTTGGCACAAGAGTTAATTACATGAACATAATGCGCACTTTAACGTACTTCCTGCCAATCAGATCTTCACGAAAGAAAAACTCTTCGAGCGAAAGTTCACAAGCATTTTCCTGCGAGGAAGCGGCAGTTCCTCTGGCTTCACACACGTCAGTTGCGGACACTGACAGCTGCTCGACGATCGCTTCAAGCCACCGTGCGCCTCCAGCACGTCGAGCGAGACACTCGCGTGAGGGCAGTCGTGGGTCGTCTTCGAGGAACAAGCCGGACCGCGCTTCAGTGACATCGGATTCGATCTGCACCAGTGACGGCGGAGGAGAAGCGACCACTGCAGCGAACGCTCGGCGGCGATCGCGCCGCAGCAAAACGCCTGACTCGCGTCATCGCGAAAAACTCTCCGAGCGATCGGCCAGTCCTGTCAAGCACGGACGCGCAGCTGATGTGCGCTCCAGCACCCCTGTGTCGGCGAGCAGTCGAGAGAACGAGCATCGTCGCTCTTCGTCACTTCCGCCGCGTCGTTCCTCGTCGCGCGAATCTCGCGCGAGTGACGAAAAACCTTCAAGTTGTCGCTCGCGCCGGCAACGGTCGGAGCAACGCCCTCGCATCTGCGGCGAAGTCACCGGGGTCGATTTCGGTCGCAGGAGGCTTTCGCCGTCCGTTTTGCCGACACCGAATCCACCCACCTTCCTCATCATCGAAAAAACCATGGGGCAGAGAAGCATGGTCATTGGTTGGACGCCACCTGTGCTGGACATGGTAATAAAATATAGGATAGCTGTCTTTTCAAGTATTTCAATTTTAAATGACAATCCGTACCGTGCCATGAACGTTTTCCAATTGATAGTTACCAAGTTTGGCAACTTCTTTGTTTTCAATTGACTAAACTTGTCGACTCACTGCTGCAATATATTGCTGTTACGAAGTTAGTGAACTTATCCACTTTCAACCACATAGCGAAAACAAAATTGCGTTGACAGTTCGTTCATTGTCTGTCGAAAGGTATCCTTTCAGAGCTAAGAATCAGACACTAAGATATTAACAGAGCACGTGTGTTCGTTGGCATCATCAGCTCTGCGAAATGCATGAAATTACAAATAGAATTAAATAACCCACAAATAGTGAAGCTACCAACTAGGAGAAAGCAAAGCAAATCTAACTGAAAAATTGCAATCCCAACTACCCACTAGTATTGGAAAAGGCCACAATAGAAAGAACTAAGCAAATCGAACTATCAAGTGAACAGTGACGTAACAAACAAAAACAACAGTCCAGCAGGTTACAGGATGCGCTAGGACAGTGGTTCATAACATTTTTTACATATCTTACCCTTTTATCAAACAAGATTACCAGATTTACCCCCAGTACACCCATTTGTACTCATTTATTAAAAATTCGAAATTAACAAACTCTTACAGTTTCGAATGATTTATAAAAATTTACATTCGCTGCAATTTATGGTTTAGTAAATTTACCCCCTTGGAAGATGAAATTTACCCCTGGTTAAGAACCACTGCACTAGGATGTTAACAGTTTGCTTTTATTTTTTTATGGTTGGATGTCTTATATTGTTCAGATAAAGTGCGTCAAATGTGTTGCGAGCAACTTTCTTGAGGCATTATTTCTCGTAACTGGAATTTCATCTTCTCTGGCGAACGGCCGACTGCTCCTACTCAAATGCTCTCTGTGCAATTGCTGCAAAGCACCAGGTTGCAGCGCGAATGCAGCAGAGTGTTTCAGCATTTTCAGTCGCTACTTTGATTTACAATTGACGAATGCGTCCTTATTTTAGATTTCGAGGAGCAACAACGTTCCAGTAATCGGCTACGAAATATCGATCGACGCTGTTAGGAAAGTGCAGGTGTCTGGAGCTTACACCAACAAGGTGAGATCGGTAGACGTTTGACTTTCCACCTTTTGTTATTTTTTTCCAACGATTTCCTTTTTGTTAAGAATCACCAGTTTCACAAAAAAATAATTTTCATTGTAAAATCCTACTCATGAAAATTAATTCCAGCACCGCCTACTTTGAGAGCTGGCTCGACATTTTTGCAAAGGAAAATGGACGACACGTCAACGTGTGTCTGTGTAACTTTGCATTTGAGATCGAGTTTTGCGACAATGGCACTACCTTGGAGTGGAGGCCATGCTACTGGCATTGCCATTATTTCAGTTAATTGGAGGAAGCGGAACTGCCACAAAACTGTACCAACATCTTTGTAATCTTTTGAAAAAAGATGTCCATTCATGCCCGCAGCTCTGTAAATGTTAACTGCGGAAGGAGCATTTTTCTTTATACATTTTTCATTCCCATGCAGCCATGAAAGATTTTGCTTGCCCAACTAGGTACTGTTCCGTTTATAATTCAGACCATACTGGGCGATCTTGACTTAACGAGCAACTTCGTGGTGGAAGTCAGGACAGTGAGTTCGGTTGGAACATTGTCTCAGCCGGCAGAGGTCATTTTCACTCCGGGCACACGCCGTGTACCGTCATCCTCGGCCGACTTTCGTCACGCACGAGCAACGTCAGCCAACCACTCACCAGGAACCTCCGATTTCTTTACTGACATGGTACGTTGAGATCGAAAATGTTCGCTGAACAATGCTGTTTTTCCGAGTTGAAGTTGGCTGAAGTCAAAAAATGGTTCATGCATATCGAAATAGTTCATGCATTTCGCTTTTCGTGTTTATGTGATGAAAAATTGGTTGATGATATTAATGTGTGCTAGTAGAAATATGACGTTATTGCTAAAAATTTCTTAAAAAACATTCAAAAACGTTTCTGCACTTTTAGAATTTCATTAAGATATTAACCCACAGGAAATTAAGCAAAACTTGCGTTATATTTACGTTTTGCAGAACGACAGCCAGCTCTCGAATTCGACCATTCGCAAGGCGAAAGCTCTCTATGACTACGAACCGGCAGTTGACAGTCCGTACAAGTCACATGACCAAGAAGTAAAGCTGGAGGAAGGATCTCCGGTGCTGGTCATAGGATCTCCGCGTCCTGACGGTTTCTGCGACGTTCAGGTACTTTCCCACGCCAACTTTCGGCAACAGAAAAGTTATAAAGCTGGTGGTAACCTTTGTGTCTCGGAAAGGGCGCAGCGATGGTCGGAAAGCAATGCAGATAGGTCGCCGACGGGTGAAAAGTTACCCCTGTTGTTTGTATCGTCAACAAAGGTGTTTTATGCGAGTCAGGAAAAAGTAGCTTTGTTTCCGCATTCAACATAAATTCGATAGGCGCTTTGCGGGCCAAGTCAGATCAGCAGTGTTTCATCTGCGCGGTCGTCAAGAGGAAACCGTAATTCGAACCTCCAGCAGGGCGCGAGCTAAAGTTGTGTTGTTTCGAACTTGCGCGTAGATCGCGGATCCGAGTGGATCATTAACCAAACTCTCGGGCCGTTAATCATTTTGTTCCCGGCCGTCCTTCCTCCGAATCGCCAAAGCAAACACTCTCATTCTGTCGACGACACTTCCCGGTATCACGCGGATCCTGGCATCCGCAGTGATTGCAAGGTGCTAATGTGTCTGTTTTGTTGTTTTAGCCGTGATGTTGCAAAAACACCGACGTCCGCACGCCAAGTATGTCACCTCCCCTGCGTGCACTTGTTTGGCTTGACTTGCAGTGTCTTCACAGCGTGATGTGTAACGCCGTTTGTTTTCGCTTGTTGTGCTTTTCGCTGTTTACGAGCGTGCCGTGGAAAGCGAGTGTGATTGGCTTTGGCAAATTGCGTTGGCTGCTTTGTTTGTCCGGTCCACTTCCCGTCACAGATCACCGTGACACATGTCTGGGGTAGAAAACAATGCAAGAACTGGCAAATTCACGTCTCAGCATTTTCACGCGCGAATGTTCTCGGTGATTTCGTTTGAAAACCTATAAAATGGCGTTTTTGTTTATGGTTGCTGCTGCGGTGCGACGATACGCCCTTGTTTTGCTTAAAGCAGAGTTTCCCTACCACAGGCGTAGCCATGGGGACTATTGGGGGCCATGCCCCCCAATTTTCGGAACATATAGTCATTTTGTGTTTTAAGAGGCGGTATCCGAAAAAATAGTGTTATTTGCCTAAAAACAAGCATTTTGCTCCCCCCCATTTTTGGCCCCTCCCAAATTTTTGGGCTGGCTACGTTACTGTTCCCTACCTCTTTGAAGACATCGTCCACTTTGCAAAGATTAACTTACGTTGAATGCATTGCGTGCTATTTGATTAGCGTTTGACTAAGTTTTTTATGCTGTCCTTTGTGACAGTTCCAGGATATCTGTGATTTTACCGGCAGCTATACTCTTCCAAGACTGTTGCAAGTAACCACCACAAAAGTGCATAAATACGACACTCAATCTACTTTTAATCTCACGACTAAACACCGTAGTATTTACGTTTGTAACTCACTGCCAAAATTTTTGCAAAATACGCAATTCACTTGGTTACTAGAAAGAGGATTTAATTTCAGCTGCTAGTTGAGCACCCTTGTTGTTTGTGTACAAGCACATTCCTACAATTCTGTTGAGCGCTTACTAGGATTAAGTTGAGCATCACTTAAATGCGCAGTTTAGGCAAACAAATGCACATGAGCTTTTGACCAGATATCGTAATGAAGACTAAACTAAAAACCTTTTCTGCGTTCAACTGAACTGACGGACTTGATGCTGAACTGCACCGCTGTGTGTATTTCTATGCACCGTTTTTCTTTTGCAGCTACTTTTACCTTTGGTTGATACTTCATTTACTTGGCTAAAATTTTTTTTTCACCGCAACTAGCTCAGAAACATTCACCCTAAAGAAGTAGCATTTTGAATTTTGTGACGTCCCTTGAATCGTTTCAACTTTTTCATGTATCCCTTGGACCACTCGAGACCAGTTTCGGGAATCCAGTTCTTCTTTTTTTACTCATTCTTCAAAGCTCTCGGTGGTAGTTTGGCAACCTAAATAGTAGACGTTTTGTGCTTTTCTGTTTATTGTGTATGGAATGCTTTTGTGTTGTTTCAGATATCCTGTAATCCTCAGTAGTCGCGGTTCATTTTTACGTTAGTTTGTTTGTCTGCATCAGTAGATTTTTGACTTGGCAGGTTGGAATGAAGCGAGGTCTCGCTCCAGCTGCTTTTCTCGTGAGCGAAGGAGAAGATAGTGACATCAGCAGCCTGACGTCACATTCGTCGAGAGGCAAAAGAAGCTCTCGTCGTCTTCCGCGAAGTCTCGATTTTTCGAATGGCCCTTGAACGAAGAGCACCCCGCTCGATTGAGACTTTCTTTTCTTTGATACACACATTTTGTAAGGTCGTAGCGTCTCTTCCTCAATTTTTCAATATCCGCTCAAAGAACTAGAAGATATAAGCTCGTCGCCGCGTGATATGGCTTCGATATTTTTTTTTAAATATTTTTATTTTTGCACATGCAGAGTTATATTCGCATTCAACTATTTTATTGTCCATCATGCACTTATATGCACGGCTTTTCAAACCACATTTCGTAAAATACAAATGAGCGGTCGTGATGCGTTTTGTTGTTGCATAGCTTCAAAGTTAGGATGGGTTGTTGAACTGTTTTCTTTCTTGGGAAACCTCATGATACGAAAGCCATGCCTTCTTTGCTCTGTGCGCGGCTGTAACAGTCTTACTACGAAAACTCTGTAAGCGCAGTTTAATTTATTCAGAGGGAAGTAGATTACAAAAACCCGGGAGTTTTTATTTTCCTGGCAATGCAAACATTCTTAAATTGCTCGTTACATTTGCTCTGTCGCGTATATTGTATGACATCAGAAACATCTTAGCACTCACGCTACGCACCTTATTGAACTGACAGTGATGACAACTATCAGGTCAATAACGCGTTTTTTTCTTTTTTTTAATTTCTGTTTCAAGCTCAATTGCAAAAATTACATGTGACAAGAACGGTCGATCTAGCAATGAAAAAACAAGTTACTATCCTGCGATAATGGCAGCCAATTTGGGAGGTTTTCACATCATTATTATACTGTTAGCAAGAATTATGTACTGCTTCAGGAAACTTATTAGAAAGTTTGAAGCATATGTTAACACACAAAAATTGGCTTCCAACGGGTTGGAAAGGTTTAGTTTAAGAACGTGCAAGCAGTCGCAGTGTTACAGGAAACCCACGGAATTCTTGTGCAGTTGCGAAGTTCGTCGTAAAAAAAGACATTTTGATTCAAGTCCAGTAGCGGATTAAGGGGAGGGCTGACTGGGCTACAGCCAGGGGCCCCTACCATTTAGGAGGCCACCAATCCCTAAGTCGGTAAACAGTTTCATACATATAGAGAGAAAAAGCTCCTTTCTAAGTTTGAGCCGGAGGTCTTATACAACTTTAATCCGCCTATGTTCAAGTCCAATGTTTCTCAAAGAAAATGATGTGTGTTGAATGGTGGGTGAATGCGGAATGTTGAAGAATTTCAATTGACCATGATGATGTTTCGATAAGGTTGTAAACGCCCGTAAAAAATCAGTAAACAGGCGAAGGCAATCGCGCGGCTTCGAGCGCATAAAGGCTCGACGATAAGGTTTTGTCAAAGTGACAAAATTTACCCCACCGGTGATGACACAACAAGAAGGAAGTGCGATGGCAAGATCTGAATTCCTGTTTGGTTCATTAGAGGGTAGAGGGAGTGACTTGAAAATCAACTGTTTGGGAAAAAGAATGCTGCATACATGCTGCGGTGAACTTGCAACCGACCCTTTTCCGACAAGTATGTTTGCATCACCGCTTCTCGGCATCTTACCAATGCGCAACGAAAGTCACATCGCCATCCTCTCTATCTCTGAATAAAAGATTAGTGTAGGTTTACGTGCCCTCTGGAGACGAGTTTTACGAAAGAAAAAGCTTATGTGGAACATTTCTTGTCAACAGCTTTCCAAGAAATCTAGACTGTCGACAATCATTACACCGAAAACATTTTCCGAAACATCATTTGGTCAAAGTTCTTGTACTACATGATAGATTTGATCGTTTGAGTCGATTCATGGCACTTCTAAAGCACTTACTACCTTGTCCGGTAAAGTACCATAGCAATGCATGTTCAACTCTCATGCTAGAAGCGACAATTAAAAGCTCTTGGTTTGCTGCCAGCTTTCAAAGAATCAAACGATCTGGCTCTGCTTTCAAGCTTTGCGATGAATCGGACTTGCACATATGTAGCAGCGCAAAATTAATGCGTGCTACAACTTAATAAACAAATATTAAAGCTACGCAGATTTGCGTCCTAATATTCAGAAAACAAAAGTAAAACTAGTCCAAGAGAGAGAGAATCTCAACGCATTGAAGCGTGAACAAACGTCAAGATTCAAATCTAGAGAGAATTAAGACAATGGGTCATCGCAAGGTCACAGAAAAGAGCATGACAGGGTTATGGAAAGAAGCATGACAAGGCTATGGGAAGAAAGACACGACAAAGTTATGGAAAGAAGCATGACAAGGCTATGGGAAGAAAGACACGACAAAGTTATGGAAAGAAGCATGACAAGGCTATGGGAAGAAAGACACGACAAAATTGTGGAAAGAAGCATGACAAGGTTATAGCAGGAAGTATGGCCAGATCATGAAAAGCAACATGGCCACATCATGGAAGAGAGTTTTGCCAAGCCAAATAAGGTCATGAAGAGGATCTCCAAAAAAGTATATAAAGGCCAGGACTCAAGCTGAATCCCTTGGTTGGATTGAACCGAGATTTCGAACTTGCTCTTGACTTGGACGTACAATAGCCAAGGAGGGACTTGTAGAAATCGTCAAAGCTCTGC
>Ga0210059_1002705_pt1 | contig 27956 bp, 14 predicted proteins | sample Ectturendosymbi2_FD_188042 | JGI IMG/M metagenome (GOLD analysis project Ga0210059, IMG submission 188042) | Ecteinascidia turbinata endosymbiont from Florida, USA - Sample 2 (SPAdes) (version 2) | ecosystem: Host-associated > Tunicates > Ascidians > Unclassified | place: Key West, Florida...
TTGTTTCATATGTCGACTTTTGCGCAGGACTGAAGATGTGTAATACACGAAACTAGTTTCCTTACGCAATAAATTGCGATAGATTCGCTTGGTGTGGGTCACTGTTGTGGCTTTACAAATATTACTTTACCACCCTTTTATCTCCGTTTTCTTCCGAGATTACTCTGTCCCCTGTGGGCTATATATTCAACTGTGTTAATTGTTCATGGTCTGCACTTTTAAAAAACTGCTTTTTGTTATTTATCATACGCATCCACTAGCAATATCCTCATTGTAACGTCATGGATACTGCATGGCTTTCTGCTTCATAACTTGCATAGTCACTGATTTACCTAACCTGTGTGGATGATTCACATCTGTACATTTCTTGATTCTTCATAAATGCTTGCCCTTCATTCTCATCTTTTTTTGTGTGTAACTGATTTAGACTGTGTTTCTTGGTTTTGTATTGCATTGACATCATGTTTGCTGTCCAATAGTGTTTTCGTTTATATGTTACTTTGATATACTTCGTGTGTTTGTAGTTTATATCAGGTTTGATAAAATTTGTTTTTCACAAGAAATTAAACTTTTTGCATAGCAAGAAGCAAATGGCTATTCTGTGCAACACACAATTTTATATTTTATAAACAAAAAATCAACAAAAACTTTATATTACTAGGTATGACTCCGATGCCTAATAATTCTATTCTCAGGGTTAGTTCTCTCAGTTTTAATAGTTTGTGCAGTACGTAGTTTGGCATCTAAAGTTATAATATGTGCATGTGCATCCATGTTGCGTGTACGTGTGTGTCTTATACAATGCTCTCTACAATTATTGTGAAAAAAGAATGTGTACCTTTGTCGCGAAACATAGTGCAATGATCTCTTCACAAAAAATCAATTTCTGCTGCTTCTACTTGAGATAGCACTCTTTTGGTCACTACACAAAATTCATGACCAGAGGTGGGGATCGAAACAAAGCCTGATATAAAAATGACAGCACAGCGGTGTTTGAATGATCTCCGTTTGTTACCATGGAACAATAAAGCAGAATTGTGTTTTTTTTCACCAACCCATGTATCAACCTCCTTGTTCTGCTTTCCGTCACTTGTGAATACCATTCGAATGTACTTGTACTTCCGCACCTGCTTCTGCAGTGTATTGCCACTAACTTGCAGCATACACTTGATTGTGTTTCAGGATAGATGAAATACGGTACCTTGGCCTTTTTCGTGCTGATTTTCATTCCAGCTTACTTCAGCTCAAAAAGTGATCACGTGCATGTTGAAGGCCATGTTCAGAGGATTTAAGTACCATCAAACGGTCTGCAAAATGCAAACCGTTGACCCTCCAGCTTCCAACAGTGACATCGACGTTTACTCTGCTATGACAGTCTATCCACTTCATATAGACCATAATGTTGACAGCACACAGCCTTGTTTGGAGTCCAATACCCACGGTAAACGGCTTTGATTTTATGCCGTTGACATGGACAAGCTTCTGAGCAGGAATACAGTGATTTGACGACCAGAAACAGGCAAGCATCAACACCGCACTCCAAGACCACAGAAAGTTCTACTTTGGAAGAGTTTAAATCAATGCATAAATGACAATATTCCCACACGTTACTGATTGGAAGTTGTCAAAATCGTACGTTTTGAATTTTGCACAATGGAAAAATTTAGCAATTGAAACTAAAAATATACTTAACTAGCCTACACACATATTTCGTACAATTTCAGAAGTTATTTGTATACTCATGAGCATACACATATTTTATACGTGTGAAGATTTTCCAAATGTATGAAAGATTCTAGCAAAATTAATCGCTTCAGCTTTTGTATGCCATTCAACTAAAAACCGAAATTCTCTTTGAAACTTCGATGAAATTTTAGAAAAATTTTCCTATTTATTTGCACAAGTTTCATATTCACGTTATGCGTAGCGTTTGGCAACACACCAAACAACAGTAAATCCTTTTCTGGTGGAATCATTGCAAATTACCTGGCACCACATTCACAACCCCCGGAGGAAATCCTGCTTTCTTGATAAGAGATGCAAAATACAACGCTGAAAGTGGTGTCAGTTCAGATGGTTTGATCACTAGGGTGTTACCAGTTGCAAGACATGGAGCCAGTTTCCAGCAAAAGATCAACAGCGGTGCATTCCACTGAAACACACAAATAAGGTAGATTTAGAGTACAAATTCAAAGGAAGTGCAAGCAATAGACATTTCACTGATCTTCTGACATAGCAAGTAACGACTATTTGCTAAAATTACAATAAACCTAATTTTTCAAAACTCAACAAGTTAAAGAAAGAGTACACAGTAGTACATGTATTTACAGAAATTCAGTTGCATTTTCACAAATTTAAACACACATGTCATAGACTTGTGAATTTCATGTTAATGTTTTATTGCTATGCATTTGTTAATAACATACTCAAACTCTGTGTCACAAGACTTGGCAGCGGTAGTAGACAAAAGACATGGCAAAATCAAACGTAGAATGTCTATCCAATTTATGTATACTAAAAGGAGTGGTGAAGGCACACACCTCTGTTGAAGTCCAATACACACAGTGAACGGTTGTGATTTAACATAATTGATGTGGACACAACTTCTGAGAAGGAATACAGCGACTTGATGGCCAGTAACAGGCGACCGACCACATCGTACTCCTGTAAAACTCCCAAAGCTTTTCACGATGGACCCATGGGCGTTGGAAGGATTTTTTCCAAGGGGGCCAATGGTGGATTTTCCCAGGGGAAGGGGCCAAAAGTGGTGAAATCTCATTTTTCCTTATCAAAACTATGAAAGCAACTTTTTTGTGCTAAACATGTAGCAGGAAAACGTGAAATTTTTAAATCCAGGTGGGGCCAAGGCCCCCTGCCACCCCCTTCTGACACCCATGGATGGACCTGGCCATATTCTTTCACAAGGTCTGCTTCACATGCATATACATCTTTGGCATACTCCAAAGATTTCTCAAAAATTTGCTAGGAAGTGAAAATTTGGTCGGAAAATCAGTGCTATCAACAGTATGAAAACTGCACTAGGTATCTTCCAGCTTTCATTCAATTATTTCACAGCATCAGTTTCGAGTGCACTTCGCATGCACTTTTCCAAAGAGCTAAGGATGGACATGCTCTAGCAGTTAGTGCATTCCCTCTTGTCTCGTTTCTTTTGTATGGAGATGATCATCTCAATTTGCCACTGCTTCGGTACCCATCAAGAACGCTAGGCTACGTGACACCTACGAATGCTAAGCAACTCCTCTGTTGAAGGCTTTGAACATTTCAAGTTGGATTTAATCATAACCTGCCGTCTTCCCAGCCTCCACCACAGCTAGGAAGATTTCAGCTGCAGTGATGGTATTTTCCTCCCCCAAATGTACCTCTTGTGGGTCCGATATTGTGAGATTGATTGAGTCCCCAAATCTTTGAAATACTCTCTCTTTCTGCCAAGGACGTCCTCATTGCTGAGAAATACACCATTTTGGTCCTAAGGACCTGACAGTATTATATTTTTTACCATGGAGATGCCAGATAGTTTGCCAGAATACTTTATTCATTCACCAGTAAAATCTAATTTATGCCTGAAATTCTTCCAAGATCGCATTTAGACTATTTCACCATGGGGGCTGCAGACATTTGTGCCTCAGCATAACATGCATGCAAAGAAGATTCGATTTTTTCTAAAGTTCAAATAAATTCTTTGACTACTTGGTTCCAACACAGGGTTATTTTTTGCCATTATCCACCACACCAAGGCACTTCCATCAACCAGAACTTTATCAGCAAAATAAAATATAAAGTTTATATTATAAATACCGTTTAGATGAGTATGCGGCAATCAACTTCTTTCACAGTTGGAAGACTATTTAACTTTAGGCTTACCACACACATGTATGAAAAGCAAGAGGTGGTTCAAGGACACATTTTCAAAAATTGTGCATCCTACTTAATTCAGTGTAGCTGAACTGATCATTTATCAAGATAGACAAGTACATACAGTTTCAACAATCGCTTTCTTCACTCCCATTGGTAATAGTGAATGAACCTGAGTGGCAAGTGCTCTGCATTACTTGGACCACCGCCGTTTATTCTTTCAACTCATCGAAATTTCATAACACACCTAGGTACATTATGTGTAAGTATTTTTGGCAAGCAGGCAATGTTTAGCTCTGTAATAAGCTGCAGATGTGCTGAAAAGCACTCAAAATGCTGGGCGATCTTTAAACATTACTATGGCACAATCAATTTGAGTAAAACATGCACACACTTAACAAAGTTTTTTTTTCTTTCAATACCAAATGCCATTCCTCACAGTAAACTTACAGGAATAATAGCCCCACAAACACCAACTGGTTCATGTCGAGTGTATGCGAAATGGCCAGAATCTGTAAAAAGTATGAAATCAAGTTAAAAATATCTTTCTACTGAATAACAACAGCCAGTACAATATCAAAAAACATAGATACTTGGGTTTCAAAGATTTACATGTACAGCATACAGTTGATTATGTTAGATAAAATACAGTACCTTCATGAACTTTTAGTGAAACAGTAATGATATCACAACTGTTTAACTCACCAGTTGGCATGGTCTTGCCATGGTTTTTGTCACACCAACCAGCAAAATATCGAAGTACTTCAACACAGGATAGAGTTTCAAAAAAATACGTAGCAGTGTACACTTTGCCTCCATCCATACACTCCAGTGACTACCAAATACATGTAAAAGTTAAATCATACAACAACACATCTGCCAGTTGTGAGACAAAGCTGTATCTGCAAAGGCACCTATCAATAATGCCTACAAAAACATTGGTCATAGACTATAAGACTGAATGGGTATGTAAAGATCATTCTGAAATATAAATAAAGCTTTATTCACTTGAATATGAACATTGCATACACGCTATTTAAAAGTATATGCTTGACCTAAAATATAATATTTCATAGTCAATACAATGCAAAATACTTTGTAATGAATGTGAATTTGTGCTGAATGCAACACAGTTAATATACAGGGTGACACAAAAAAATAGTCATCACCTAAACTTGAACTTGAATAACTTTTGAAAACGATTAATCAATTCTTTTTATTTTTCAGATTTACCAAGTAGAATTAATGTTCTAAGAGTTTACCAAATTTGACCTTCGAGATGCCATGGACTACTGAACAAAAGATATTTATAGTTGAGGCATATTTTCAGCAGAAGTCTATCCACGCAGCTGTGCCAGACTTTCTTGACAATATCTGGGTTTCAGACGAGGCACATTTTCTGTTGTCAGGTCACGTGAACTCTAAGAACAACATCTTCTGGGGTAGAACACCCCCTGAGCGCTGTCTGCAAAAGCCATTACACTCTATGAAGTGCACTGCCTGGGTTGCCATCTCCAAACATGGCATTATTGAACCATTCTGGTTCGAGGACAACAACGAGCGGTCTGTGACAATCAACACCGAGCAATATGTCCAGGTGCTTGGCAGATTCTGGACAGAACTTGGTCGACGGAGAGGGGTTGTCAGGGTCCTCCAGTGGTTCCAGCAGGATGGTGCCACCCCCACTCCTCAAACGATTCATTGGCACGGCTACAGCAGCATTTCCCTGACCGACTGATCAGCTGCAGGTGTGACCTGCAGTGGTCGCCACATTCACCGGATTTGAACGCCCCAGATTTTTATCTGTGGGGATACCTTAAGGACAGGGTGTATGGCAACAACCCCCAGACTATCCCTGACCTGAAGGCAGCAATCGCAGCAGCAATAAGAGCGATCCCAAGTGAGGAATGTGGGAGGGTCATCGAGAACTTTGCCAGCCGGATCCAAATGTGCCTGCAGCACTGGGGAGTTCATTTGGAGCACATTTTTTGAGCACCAATGAAATAAAGACTTTTTGTAGTACAGACTTGAAACTGTGGAGATGTCTGCTACACAGGCTTGGCCTAATGTAACTGAAGTTTTGTGTCAATCTAAATAAAATTTTGGAAGTTATTCAATTTTTGGTGATGACCATTATTTTTGTGTCACCCTGTACCACTGCTTTTCACCAGACAAGACAACACACATGAAACACTTCTTTCTATTTGACAACTGTAATGATAGTTTTGCAATGATGACATACTAGCAATGAAACTAAAGAAGTTGTAAGCTTATGATGTTTTGTAGTTAAAGTAAATAGCCACTTTATAGAAACCACATGTGCGTGAAGTAATGTAATAACTTCAACAAATAGTATTGCCATTGCATGATACTTTCTCTACATGAAATAAAAAAAGAAAGTTTGAAGATACAGATAATACAAAGATGCCTTATGTTTGTAAATAATAACTCAACACATTGTGAAAGCTTTATCAGCAATTAAATACAAAGTTTCAGAGTACTGTATAATTCACTATAATTAGGTGAAAACTATTTCATTAGTGATCCAATAAATTTAAAAAATATTTCATTCATAACCTGCTGTTACCACACTATATTATGTACATGTAACAATACTCATATAAAATTGTCAACGTCAGTTCATTTCAGTTGGGAAACTCATAAAGAAAGCTCATGAAGATAAAAAAGATAAAACAAACAAGCAAACAAATTACAAATCACAAGCATACAAGCACAATAACAGACAGGTTTTCAAGTTAAAAAAAGGCTAAATCATTATCTGGGTCATTTACAGAATAGTATCACAATCAATGGCAGATAAACTTATCCTAATCACCTTAATATCATGTTTGCAGCTATTCCAGGGTACCTAATATAATCAGGTATTTTTCTAGTTTAGACCTCACTATCCTTATGGTCAGACAGGGTTAATACAGCATTAGTGAGGAATACAGATGGTAGCAGATATTTCGTGCTGATATGAACAGCTTGAGAAGGAATAATATTGGTTTAGGATGTAAAATTTGTATTTCTTTTAGAAAGTATAAAACAGTTGTACTTTTAAATTTTCATTCAAAGATTCCCATATTTTTTATTCAAATTATGATTCAAAGATTCCCAAAATCTTAATCCCTACACAAGAGAATTTTGTCCATTATCCAATTTTTTTACTGGGAACTATATATTCTCAATATGTTTTTACCCAATTTTCCATGAGTGTATATTGTCCAACTTTGTGAATAGTTTATGAAATGCTGATGGTAGACAACGATGCTTGAATTGATGCAATATTTTAGCTATTTGCAGCATCTGAATGACATAAAAATGCAAAATTTTAAGCTTTGCATACAGTTTTTTACCATTTGCTTTATGTTGAATTTGATTTAATTAATCTTATAATTATATTTTGTATTGTTTTCATTGGTTTACAGAGGTATGTTAAAGCTGATCCCCAACTAGTTATTGCATACTTAAGATGAGTGTGAACAAGACTATAATATACAGCTCAATGGAAAGGTAATGTCTTTGTCTTGAAGGAGCTCTACAGGCTTTGGGTATGTGTTTTTTCACTTGGGCCATGTGCAACTCCAGGACAGCTTCTTATCTAATACTACTCCAAGTATCTGACATTCTTAACTTTGAATATAACATGTTTATTTATGTTAATGCCCATGTCGAAGTCCAGAGGCATTTTTTGTTTTGTATTCAGCATGTAATAATGAGTTTTGTTGTAATTTAGAGATAATTATAATGTCTCAACCAGTTATCAATATTATTTAGTTCCTGGTTAAGCTTTGCTTGTAGATCAAAGACTGATTTTGCTAAAGAATAAAGAACTGTGTCATCTGCAAATGAATAAATTTTCAAACATGAGTAATATCATTCACATAAGGTAAGGCTTTAGAGTTCATCCTTGTGGCATACCACAGGTTATACTAGCTTTTTGTGATTGAATACCTTAATACAGTACTTACAAAATGTCCTCAATTACCTAATTAGTTTTCAAGTAATTTCAATGGCAACCATCTAATACCATCAGGGGCATAGCAAGGGGGCTTGAGGGCTATGGTGGCAGAAGTTGATTAAAGATTAATTTTTTAAAGTACTTTCAACTTTTTTCAGTTTTTGCACTTAGAATCCCAAGCCTAAAAACTTTGGAAATGGGGTTGTGGAGTGAGCAAATTGATGAAATGATTAGACTACTCAAAAGTCTGTATCAAATCCAGAGTGTTAAACTACCCTTGTGTTTGTCTTGAAATCAGGGTTTTTTACGAATACTTAGTTGACGGGCAATTGATCCCAGTGCTTGACCTGTAACTCTTAATTTGTCAAGTCACTGAAAGGTATCTGATCTGCCAAACTATTGGGACAGTAGTATGTTTCAGGGTTAGACGGCAATGAATTACATGCAGACACACACATAACAACACATTTAAAATGCAACCAGTTTTTGCACAAGTCACAAACCACAGATTTTTGTTTTTTTGCATGATTTTCAGCAACTCAGGCAAGGAAATTTCACAGGCATAGTGAATTGACTGAATGCATACCTCACACACCAGAAAATAAACTTCACAGTTGTGTTTACTATTTACTTTACTTAGCATAAAAATCTGATAATAATTTTACTCCTAACTTTTTCCAGTTTAATCAGTGTTCAGTTGGAACAGATCATCAGTATTTTTATATTGTAACATTTTTGTGGCTCAATTCCAAACACATGTATTTTGTATGTTGGGATTATTTTGCAAATAGTGTAGTGTAGAGTTTGTATTTGATACTTGTTAAATCTTTGTAGATTGCGATTTTGGTGCCTTTCAGTTTTTTTACTTTTTTTATAAATTCCTGTTTTTTAGCATAATGAAATAAAACGAGCAATGATTCCTCTAGGTTTGGCTGCTTTGGATATGTTCTTTTACCCAATCTATGGATACGCTGTACATGTTTCTCTTGTGGAATAATGTTCAGTTGCCCAGCTAGTTTTAGGAGAGGTTTTTTGCTGTTATCCTCGACTGTATAGTCCTCTGGCATTCCAAAGATTCTAACATTTTCTATTCTGCTGTATTGGTCAAATTCATTGGTAAAAAAATATACAGGGTGCAAAAGACTTTTACATTTTTGGTTTTCCTATCTTCATTTTGAACAATTTGGATTCAAGTCCAAGCAGCTTGTCCCAAATGCTGCTTACAGTTGATTTAACTTGAAGCACAGCTGAATGCACAGACTCCAGGTTGATTACTTTTGAACTTGTCTTTGCCATTTTTGTACCAAGTAGTTTTGCGAATTTAAGCTCATTTAAACCATGTATACTTATTTTAATTTCTTATCTGATAAATCCTAAACCTTTGTTGAGTTGGATAACATTGAAGGTTTAGGATAGGATTTATATTAACAAAAACTTACTGTAATGTACTGAGCTTCATTTTCCAAAATGTCAGCCAATCTGTTTAATAAAACACCTCGTTTGTTGGGATCCATTTTTCTCCATGGTGAATTTGGGTGGAAGGCTTTTCTTGCAGCAGCAACAGCCGCATTTACATCTGCCTGAATAAACATGATGCTCTGTAAGACGTGTTCTACTGACAGCAAGTTTATGAGAAAACAACAAGTTAAGGTAGATTTGAAATTAAAATACAGTATGTTCATGTAACACAGACATCATAAGTTGCAATTACTGTATTTTCTATAATCATAAGTCATATCATTTGACAAATAGAGCATCTCTTACAAGATTCTGTTGAATTGCTAATAGGGTAAGTTTAACAATTATCATTAGCCAGTAATGTTTTGCAAGGCATATCAAACCAAAAGTTGTCAGCATGATAAAATTTTTATTGTCTGGTTAAATGCGCATGCCTTGAAGTGTACATGGCCAAAGATGCGAGCACCGAAGTAATCAGTGTTTGCTTATAGTGCGTGCATACTCAAACAGTTTTAACTATTTCAATAGTATAGAATTTCATCTTTGGTTGCACAAGCTAATTCTACAATATTTTGTAAGCAAAGTAACATCAAATACTTTGGTTTAAATCTCTGCAACGTGTCCAGGTTTGCAATTGTGACCGATGCATGACTGTGTATATTCATGGCATCCTACAAAACAAAGGCCTCTAAATGTCTGGATGATGTCAGTGAAAGTCGTCCGTGCTTTTGCAAAACTCTGACTCAACTCCTAATGCGAATCGAAAATCTGAACATCCACTGTTACAATGCTGTTGTTGAAACCATTTGTGCCAGCACAGCATGATGTTGCAAGCAGTGGGCTTGTAGTTATAAGAATGGGACAAAAAGTATATTCTTGACATGGCAAAGCTTTACCTTTAGTGAAATGAGGTTGAAGGTCTTGTGGAAACATTTTACTTAGCACATTGCATTGTCAGTTGGCAGAGGGATTAATCACAAAACGAATGAAAAACGCATGCTTTCAGACTGCTGTCAGGACTACAAACTACTGTGTTAGCAAGGTCTGCTGGAAGAACTGGTGATATAATGCAAGTGAGCAAACCAAAACCAACACTTTAGACAAAAATGTGAACACCATTAAAAGCTCCCAAGGTTGTTGCAAGCTTACAAGGAATCAGCCAAATGGGCATTAATTTCATCTTTTCGTTATGAAAATGCCAAACTGCCCAGGTTATTTGCAATGATTCAAACTTGCACTAATATATATTCAAGTAAATATTGTAGCCTCCTCACAAGTTAATATTTTAATTGTCTTGTGGTGCACCAAGTTGAATTGAAAATGAATTAAATCAAGTACACAAAACTAAGAGAATATACCAAACCTTTTTCAGTTATTTAATCTGGTAGTTTTTAAAAGCAATGTGCTCGCCATGAGCAAATTGGCAAAAAAACAACAATACAGGTTCACACGATTCAGAGAACAGTTAGTCTGCTAGAAGAAACATAACTCAAGATAATGGTAATACAAACAATTTCTGGAAGAGCAGTCCCTGGCTGTCAATGCCTGAGGACCTTTAGTTGTTTCTTACGACCAGAATCAGGAAAATGACTGTTTGGAAAACTACATTTGTGTCCAAGCATTTAAACACAGAAGAGTCCCAATTGACCAAAGTGTTTTGCATTTGTTGCATGCTTTGCCTGTTGCAGTGTTGGCGATTACAGCTAACAGAGCTGTCTAGGCAAACCATCCAAACAGCACAAAACATAGTCAATTACCTCTCTCATGTGTTCTTTCAAACATGCACACATTTGCATTAACACAAATGCAAAGATGTGTTTAAAAGCCATTTGTTCAAAGAAATAGTATGACTTCTAGCGGGAAATTCACAGTCTATGACATTTTCAAAATATATGAAAGCTTCTGGCTTCTTATATTTTGCACTCATAATAAGCAGTGATGAATCGCAAAGTAAAGCACATTATAAGCTGCAAAGCTTAGGAGAAAATAAGACTGTCGCCATGATGAAATTGTAGATTTTTCCACAGATGAGAACTTCAAGAAAAGTCCACGTTTGTTTACATTCATTTTATACCTTCCTGATAATGTACTGCTATGCAAAGCAATGCTAGTTGCTACCAATTATTTATAACATTCATGTTAGGCTATTGCTTGTAAACCGAGTATTTCATGGTGTGCTACCATGCATTGCACACTTAAATCTGTAATGGCATCATATCTTAATCATACTCTCTGCTAACAGCATGATTACCCAGCAGCAAAAGCTATGGATATTTTATTATATACCTACGCATTATAGCTCACTTTATTTCAGATCGCTGCACTACTACAGACCTGGGTTGATGATTCTGACTAGGAAGTAAGATGTTGTGGTAATCAACGTTTTTCTTTCTACAGCAGTGGTTCTCAACCATTTCACTAGGAACCAAATCCAAACCTACAATTTTGTTAGAGAGCTGCACAAAAAATTTTTACCATGAGTCAATTGACATGCTTTGTTTTATTGCACTAACAAAGTCTGTTACACATAATATTAGAGGTGCTACTGAAAGACACTGTCTATCCAAAGAAATCCTTTCCCAGCAAAGAATCAGAAACTAAGCTTTCGCAGAGTGTCATTCATCAGCCCTTATTCAAACAGGATATGTCACTGAAATATTGTTAAAAGCCACACAAAGGATGCTTGGGAGCTGCATGCGGCTCTTAGAACAGTATTTGAGAACCATTGTTCAACAAGCAACATCCCACCTACCAGCTATGATCTTACAGCCTTAGTGATTATTAAACCATAGGAACACCAACAGCTTGCAGATCCATTGTTACAGTCTGGTGTCGTAACTCATAACAATTGTGTTTAGTGTGCTATAAAGAGCACATGTAAGTCTACGAGCTACCTCTCTAAACGCCATAGCTCTGGCTCCGATCCTAAATTTTAAAATAAGTTCCGGCTCCTGATTTTTAGTATGAGCTCTGGCTCCAGACAAAATGCCCAGCTCCAACACTCTGGCCCCACAGCACTGATTGCAACATTACCTGTTTCGAATTAACGAGTTCAGTAAGCATTGCCCGGAGTAGTTTTAATGCACTTCAGCAACTGCATCAGCTCAAATGTAACTCAATTGTGAGATTTCCTTACAAACTGTCTTTGAAAGCATTGAACCCTTCTACTTCTGAGAGGCAAAGTATTAATTGGGTTGTGCATATATTTAACGATTTCATCGCTCATAATTTAGTCGAGGTTGACAGCAAGTACAACATTTTGTATTGTTATGACATCAGGGTTTACATTAAATTAATTGCCACCTGGTGGGATGTAGTGAATCTTAAAACGCCAATGAAAGGATTGCATAAGAAAATCCTTACCAGCAGTCACTGACCAAACGCAATACAGGACCAAGACGTTTTTTAAATTTATTTTTGGAATGGCTGTGTGTATGGGAAGAAATTCCTGGTGATTGTGGGAAATTATGCAAAGAAACATTCCTTGCATTTTGGAAGACGTGCCATGGGCTCCTTTCAGTAGCAGATTGTTTGTCAGAGTTCGAGTTAAATTATGTGTTTTTGGGAAAGTTTCAGTCAGATCACCTCGAGGCACATTTTCGTCAATATCGTTAACTTTTTGGTGGAAAGTATGTTTCCTTGCGACAAGTTAATGAAAGTTACAAAAAACTTTGCTTACTTTCTCCTCTGAAGCTGAAAGATAAAGAAATAACTTTGGCAATTTTGATTTGAATGACTTTGGCATACCAAATGATTCAACTGAGCAGCTTGTGTATGTGCAATGACAATTTTTTAGAAGTTGAAGAGCATTTACCTGTAATCACTAATATTGCTAGGAATATTTGTTTTGCTATGAACAACCGTTGTCGGGCATTTATTGTAAACGTCGAATGACTTGTGATTGTGGTGATGACCAGTACATTAAAGCTTCTTTTATTAAAGGCATTTTATGGGGTGATCTTTTATTTACATCAACAGATATGGTTCGCATTGGTTTGATTTTGGTTTTTATTAAGATTTGTTAATATGACAAGTATCAGAAGTGTTCTTCCCAGAGCAATTTTGCTGTTAAAACTATCATAATTGGTGTCATAGTTGGGTAAGTGTAAAAGCAACCATGATTCACGTACAATAGTAAATTTGACTTTGCTGCATTTATTCCAACATTCTACCAACAATTATTGTTTCAAAAAAATGATCAACTTACCTGTGATAAAATGTCAAAAAAGAGATAATTGCAGACTTTAATTTGATTCGAAAAATGTACTACTCACTGCAAGCTTAAGTACAGCCCTTCCACACTGAATGCTGTGATTGTATTGCTTGACAATATGTACAACTATAGCAATGTGCCACTGACATTCAAGAAACAATGTACAATTTTATGCTGTGCCCATGTACACTGTCTTGTTTAAATAGAAATATCATGAAAATCATCCCTGCAGCACAACCGAATGCTCAGCACAAGTGCGCCAGACAGGCAATTCACTGTGACGTATGCACATTTTTAACATACTCTGAATGGCATGAGTTTATCCAGTAAGCCTTGGTATATTTGAATAAGAATTAACTAGGAATATCATTATTTGTAACTGAGGATCATCCATGATATTGTTGGATTGTACAAGCAGCAAGTTATATTTCCAAGTTAACACAAGTTATTTCCACATCTCTTTGCATTATTCCACATCTCTCCCAACTAACACATTTGCTGGTATTGTCAAAAAAGGAATATCATTATCAATCCCAGTTTTTAATTGCAAGAAATGACAGTGCAAAAACATGGAAACTCATTAATACCCTACTGCCAGGAAGAACCAAAGCTACCTCCACCCCTCCCAATTTAACCCATCCCTTATCTGGAGAATGCAAGCAAAATCCTACAGATATAGCAAATATCTTAAATGATTTCTTTGTATCTGTTGGAAAAAACATGGCCAGCAAAATAATTGCTCCCCAAAGCAACAAGACTCACATTGCAAAAATGGGCTATCAGTCCTCATTTTATTTACATGAAACATCAGTTGAAGAAATCATGCACATCATAGACACACTCACAGAGAAAAAAAGTACTCGTCAAAATGACATCCCTGCGAAAATCTTAAAATTATGCAGTGAAATTTTATCTCCATTTTTAGCAAAACTCTTCAACAATTGCATAAACCAAGGTATATACCCACATAACTTTAAGTGTACCTAGTTACTCCTGTACATAAAAGTAGGCCGGAAAATGTGTGCACCAACTACCATCCTATATCAGTGATGTCACCCTTAAACAAGATATTTGAAAAACTCCTCTATGATAGGTTATATCACTATGTGGAATGCAAGAACATGCTATCAAAACATCAGTATGGTTTCAGAGCTAAAGTATCAACAGAATTTGCAATTTATGACATAGTTGAGTGTATCTCAGAAAACCTGGACCAGAAAATACCTACTTGTGCAGTTTTCCTAGACCTTTCAAAAGCTTTTGACACTGTTGACCATTCTGTGCTGCTGTGGAAGTTGGAACATTTATATGGCATTTGAGGGCTCCCGCTACAACTTTTTGAAAATTATTTACATAGGCGAGAACAATACACAGTAGTAAATAAGTGTAAATCCCAAACCCAGCAGATCAATTGTGGCTTGCCACAAGGATCAATTTTATCTCCCCAGCTCTTTTCACTATATGTTAATGACTTGCCCAAAGTATCAAAATTTAAAACTACACTATTTGCTGATGATACATGCCTAATATTGGCAAACAAGAATATTGATATTTTGGAAAAGATGGTTGACCAGGAAATTAATAAAGTCGACAGTTGGATGCGTCATAATAAGCTATGAATAAACTATAGTAAAACTGTCTACATGATATTTAACTCAGACAAGAAGCAGAGCTCCCCATTTAGAGTACAAATCGGTAGCAACCTACTTAATAGAGTCCATTCAACAAAATATCTTGGAATGCACTTAGATCATAAACTAACTGGGATACACATATTTCAAAGCTTGAAAGCAAACTATCTTGCTATTCTGGTATATTTTACAGAATTTGAGAGTACTTGAGCACAAATGAACTTAAGATGATATATTTCATCCTTGTATACACCCATCTACAGTATGACCTTGGTGCTTGGGGCTCAGCAACAAAAACCAGCCTGCACAGACTAAACACCATCCATAACAAAATAATTAAGACCATCAGTTGGAGCTCTTACCGATGCCATGTAACACCCCTTTACAGCCAATTACATTTATTGAAACTGGAAGAAATACATCAACTAGAAATTGCTAAGCTTATGCACAACTTCCACAGCAACAGAATGCCCAACACGTTTGACCATCCATTTACTGCTGTTAAGTCTGTCCACACCCATGAAACTAGAAGCTCCACCTTTGGCCAATACTTCTGTCACCCAGTCAGCTCCCAATATGGAAAAATATCAATCAAATTCAAAGGCCCAAGAATCTGGCAGCAAACAGATTCCTTCCTAAAAGAATTGTCACCATTCATCTTCAAAAAATGATATAAAAACTCGATTATAGAAAGTTATAAGAATCATGAGTAATGCTTTTCACATATCTTCTTGTTTGTAGCCAAATAATCACCCCGAAAGTCAACATCTATCTTCTTAGCTTGAATTACCATAGTATATGTAATATAATACGACTGCCTGTCATTACTTGTTCATAATTAAATGCTCGTGCGTGTATAGTTGCGTGTATTTGTAGTAAACTACTACAAAATGTGTGTATTTGTAGTATACTATTTTTGTGTGTTTTAATATAGCTTAATACTTCGTGAATACGTTGCTGGCGCGGTCTAGTTTTTGTTAAAGAAGCAGAAAATTCTCTTACAAAGATTATCTCCAAAAATGAACTCAATCTCCATGGAATTTGCATCGCAGTCATAATCAAATCAAACTACCGGTATCTTTATAATGGGTGTGCGTGGATCAAGAAAGGGTTATGGCAACCCAAAGAGGATTTCTTTTTTGCCAGGTTTTTCTTTTCCTGTTTGTCTGGAACCTTGCAGTCCATGACAATTAAACGTCATGGCCATTTGTGCCCGACAAGAGTAACCTCTTCACAATTGGCCATTAATCCCGCAACCTATACATCGGACTGCCACAGCACGTCTAGCGGTCGACACAACCTTCACCATGGAAACATCAATCTCACGTAACTTATGGGGCACCTGACTAGATAACCTCTGTGTTTTTTCGGTGCCCTGGTGTTTTTTTCTGTTTTAGCGAGTACATCTAGTGCAATTAATGTGCAATTTAGTACCCCCAAATAAATCTATCTATCTTATTTGTTTTTGCAATTTAGTACCACCTATCTATCTTATTTGTTTGTGCAATTTAGTAAATGTGCAATTTAGTACCACCAAATAAATCTATCTATCTATCTATCTTGTTTGTTTCACAACTTCAAGCTAATGAGATGAAACACAGTTGAGTTGTACAGGAGTCTCTAAGGTCAAAAAGTTGTAGCAACTTGTACATCCTAAAGTGCTTTGCACATTGTGTCAGTTGTTTAAATCAATTGTGCTGGCTATATTTCCACAAAATCTCAGTTAAACCTTCTTGTAGTTTTATTATCCATATTTCTTCAGAACCTCAAGCTACACTTCTTGCCTTGAAGTGTGAGGTGCCTCAGACAACGTGTCATAGGATGAATCACCTCAATGCTAAAGAAAAAGACATGCCAGCTTATGTGTCTGTTGGCAAATGCAAAAAATCTCTAGTAATTCAGCACTTACGTAGTTTGATCTGTGAAAATGTAAATTGACTTTAACTAAATGCAGTACAGTTACACAAAATGTATGGAAGACCCTTTAACAACATCATGTGAAACTTAGCACCTTAAGCATTATTCATTCAAGTACTAATCTAATTTAAACTATAGCACAATTAAGCACACCAAAAAGAAAAACACAAACACGTATGGTTAAACAAACATTTAATTTTAAGTCACAGCCAGGGAAATATGGCAAAGCAAACACCTCTTTTGCTTCAGACACATAACATATGATTTCTCCAGTTGCAGGATTCTCTACAGGAATTGTTGTTCCAGATTTTGATGCAATGAATTCATTATCAATGAAAAGCTGAAAATGAATAAATGGTATCTTTTAAATTTCATTGCCTGGTAATATGAGTGAAAAAAATGAGAATAAGTCACTATGAAGGTGGCACAGTCACATCAATCAGTAAATTGTTTTAACACTTTCAGTCTGCGGTGACATACCTATATCATAGGTCTGTACAGAAAAAGTATTGGAGGACGTACCAATGTCTGCGACTTTTATGAGTGTTGTAATATTTTCTCTTGAATGTTCATACATATATTTATGCAATAAAACTATGGATTTAACAAGTGAAGCATATGGATTTGGATTTTAATTAGAAGGTGTTTAAGGGAAATTACCAATAACATTGCTTGCTTGCCCAAGCAAATTACTTGGTTATTAGGAAATTAATTTCATGTAACCATATGCATCATCAATCTTTGTTCAAATAAAATCATAGTGGCTGACATGTTAGAATTTAGTGTGTTTAAAAAGTTGGAAAAATAACATTTTAACAAAATACAATAAGGGAACTACTATTAATGATAATTTCAAGCAATAATCAAATACTTGCATTAGCTAATTTTCAATTGATACAGACAAGCATATGCATAGAATATAATTAAAAACTGTAGAATTACTTCAGTAAACTTTATTTCTGGATGAGCAATTGGCAATGGAAGTTGATTCATGGCCACAGAAAACTAATATGTGAAGTAATAATGCAATCTAGCTGAATAAAGAACAGAAAAACATGAAAGAATGAAGAAATTGACCTAAATTATACACTACAAAATTTAAAAAAAATGTTATCTGGTTATTTATGTATTAGTGGTATGTTCATTGAAAACCTCAATACAACATGTCTTTAACAAGCATGAAATTCAATACAAATGGGCAACACTCGTTTAGTTATTCAGTTAGGTAATAATCTTTATACATACTTGGCCAATCACAGCATATTTTTGGTGAGCACATTTGTGCTATAAAACATGATGTGTGCGAAGTTTGTATGTCAAAAAAAGTAATTGCGCATAAGGTTCGCATGACATTCAAATTTTTTCTAAAACATAGGTGCCAAGTTTAAAATTTCTAGAGATGTGCAAAATCCATGATATCACAAAATATGTCAAAACCTGATTAAATTGGTGTAAAAAATATTGGTTGAAATATTCCAAAACGGCTCTCCCAATAATGTCGATTCTGCAAGCGACTCCTAGTTATTCGATCACTCATAAATTTTTCAAAACTTTCAGAACATGTTCACAAGAGATTAAACTAGAATCATGAAAAGATAATAACACACAATTACCAAAAACCATTCTTATGCGAATTATAGTTCTATCAATCCAAATATCTATCAGTCTTTCAACATTAAGTTCGTCTGTCACAGTGGAATGAATATTTAATAAACAAATTCATCCTATATTCAGTCATGTTTGATCGGAGATAATTTGATAAAGTGCCCTGAAACTTTTTTATGAACAGTGCCCTGTACATTGGCGCATTGCACTAAATTAGTGCAACGTACTGCACTAAAGGTACGCTCTGCCTCACAGGTAGCACTGAGCAATGTGAAATACATGCACAGCAAGCATGTTAAATTTGGAAATAAATTAGCTAAAGTTTGGTTTTCTGCAAACGTTTCAAAAGAGCATATAAAGTCAGACTGCTTAAATAATTCCTTGCCACATTTTGCTGTACTGTATTTTGCTGTGCAACTGTTTTCATTTACATTGTCTTTGTAAAAGCCACATATAGTAGAGATAGTGCTTCCCTCTACAGTATAACTTCAGTTCTAAGTCTAAGTCCATTCTGTATCTATCCAAAACCATATCACTATCTTTCAGTATGTCTTTGTACTTGTTAACAAAGAACTGCTCAATCAAAAAATAAAAACTTAGTGAGAGTGCTATACAGCTAGAATTCCGGGCACGTGTTGGTTGTACTTGTTAACAAAGAACTGCTCAATCAAAAAATAAAAACTTAGTGAGAGTGCTACACAGTTAGAATTGCGGGCATGTGTTGGTGCCTATGTTCTCAACATTGTGTTATAATTATGCACTGAACAGGTTTTGACAACACAATCATCACAAAGCAAACTTACTTTGGTAGATATTAGCTATACATAAGAAACATTTCAAAAACTTGGAAATTTTATTATTTTTGATAAAAAATAGAAGTTTTTGAAATATTCTTATAATCCAATACCAACAGCTGCTTACTGGCATATGCGAACTCAGGTTTTAACAGCAGAATGCCAGTGGTTGCTAACTTGCAAACACAAAGTACATACAATTAGATACCAATTAAGCTTTTGCTTTTGGAAGTCTCAATAATTTTCTTGGCCACTTAGGCCAAGGATACCAACAGTGAAACACTTAGTCATTTTGGCCAAGGTTATTATATTGGCCACTTTGGCCAAAGTTACCACCAGTTAAAGTGGGTAGGTTGAAAATTTTGTAAGAAATAAATATTACACTAATGTTTTTATTTTTTTCATGCATGTTTGTGCATGAAACACAGCATCACCTAGACTATTGTTAGGCCAGAAACTCTTAGAAACAAACCTCACGAAAAAGCAACTCCATTTATGGCATTTGTAGATTTGATTTTTGCAAGCACAAAAAATTGCAGCAAATATAACATCATTGAAAATATTGATGTTTAAAACTTTACAAGCAGTAAGCATTGCCCTAATGTTTTTATTATTCAAGTTCATGCTTGTTTGCTTGATCTTTCTCAACAACAACAAGACCACCTTTTGAACTTTCATGACAAGTACAAGACCAGGTTTTACACTTTTGCAACAACTACCAAAACTTGCTGGAAGGGAGCCGTTGGCATGCAACTCAATTGCCCAATAAGGGAGGCGTTAAGTAAAAAACCTAGCCTAAGATAAATATCTACCTTTCATATGGGCATATCCTCTCTATAATTTTTCTGGTGCCTTACATTCACTGGGTAATATCTCAAAAAAGCTTTGTACTTATATATGAATAAAGCACAAGATTGTTAAGAATATAAGAAGCAATTTGTTTGCAATGACATAAATGATAATTTAATTAAAAATATTCAGCACCACTTTAAATCTGTTGCTATATGAATGCACTTATATTTTAGAAAGCGAGTGCAAAGCTTTTTAGAAATTCTTGACCAGTTTTAAAAGAGTATCTTCATTAACATAACACTTTCCTAACGCCAGATCCGGGCTAAATTTAAACATTCCACATGTTTTAACCAACATTTTTGCCCAACAACGTACAGTGAAAATTTTGCAGAAAAAATGCATTATAACTGCTTGCAAAACAAAATATTGTAAAGCACATGTGAAACAAAATACCTTTTACAAATTCAAGACATAATTTAAAGTGTAAAAATGTATGAGAAAAAGATTAGCTAATGAATACCAATAAAACTGCAAAATGTTGTAGTTGCCTTCAAAAATGTTTTGTGACGTTCAGCATGGCAAAACCACATACCATTTTATTGTGTAGCAAATGTCACTGTCACTTAGCAACCAATTGCTAAGAATTTTAAAACTTTGTTCTCTTTTTGTGCATTTGTTTGTTTTAGAGACTATACATAAATATATAACCAAAAACTCAGCATATTATTATTGCAAAAAATAAAATGACATTGAAAACCCCTTTTTATAAAATGAGAAAGAACTTGCTTGTCGCTTGTTTCACCTGTGGAGTGAAGTTACTTGAAGTATCTTGGTGCTATTTTAAAAAAATGTAAGTATGGTTACATGAAAAAATACAAGTATTACTGAATTCATTTAGCACCAAAAGCTCTGAAAAATTTCTCTACCTGTGAAGACGAGTGCGATAATTTTTGACCTTTCATCTGTAAAAATACTGATTAATATCTTGTTTCAATTTACTTCATATATTGCATTGAAACCAGCCGGTCAATCTTCTTTGCTTGTTTTTGTAAGGTGAAAAAGTACACAGAAAACAAAATTGTTAATGAACACATTCTATTAAAACTCAGTCAGCAGTTTTTGCATGTCACAATTGTTGATTTTCCAAATGCGTGTTTTCCACAACAGTCTTTCCTGTACTTTTGGTAGAAGCTAAACTTATTTTTACATGGCACCACTGGTAATTTCTTCTTTTCACAGCTTAGGTGTGATTCAACATAGATTGCAGTCAATGCAGTGTTGGACATCTTGAGCCACTGATGGGAAGGACGTTTGTTGCGATCGGAAATCCCAAGCGGCATGTGCATAAAGCTTCGCACCATGGCAGCAAGCAACAATAGAGATCATGCTCGCAATCTCTCTCACTATTACTTGCTTGCACTACACATATTATGGTGTTATTCTGCATGCACATCCCGTTCATGGTAAATCACACAATCAATGCAACACCACCGGAGAGGTTGCAACAACATCTCCTTTGTACAATGAACCACACTGATCGCACGTTCTTTAAGTGAAGGCCTGAACTCGGCACGACCTTCATCCTGGTCACAGCACCACTTTGTTGCAATCGGAAATGCCGAGCAGCATGTGCACAAAGCTTCGCACCGTGGGAGCAAGCAACAATAGAGATCATGCGTCACAATCTCTCTTACTATTGCTTGTTCACGCTACATATATTATGGTGTTATTCTTCACGCACATCCCGTTCGTGTTGAATCACATAATCAACGCAACACCACCGGAGAGGTTGCAACATGTTACATAGCCCACTCTATCTTTTGGCTTGCAAAGTTCTTTCATGAGCTGAAACAGAAACTGTCTCCTTAACAATTTCAATTTCATTGTTAAACAGTAAACTATGTAAGCATTTATGTGCTTACAGTCGATTATGCAGAAAAACACAGCAACTGCCTGGCAGCACTTTTATTGGTATGGCATCTAGCCATCTGGTCCAATACATACACACCAACCTTGGGTTAGTTATACCTGCTCTACCATTTCTGGAAGTATATTTTTGTAGCCTTTATTGAATTTTGATGTTTTTGTGCATTGAGCTCAAGATGCGAACAACTTTTTTCTTTAGCTTGCAGTTGTAGGCTATATTGTCAAGCTGCATTCACATAGTGACAAAAAAAATTTGGAGGAATGTAGTGGCTTGTCTTTTATTACTAGCTCTGTAACTGGAACCTATCGTTGTTGTTTTCGTATAATGCCCAGGATTGTTTTTTCTCTGCTTGAGATCTTCCACTAGCTTTAGACTATGGTGAAGTAGCTGCCGTTTGTGACATTGTGCCCCTTATGATAATAAGGCTATTAAAAGAGATATTAGAACAACCAATTATCAGCAACAATTTGAGGCAGCTAACAAATAAACCTATAAGACTATTGCTGCAACCTCTCCATTGGCATGGCATTGAATGTGTGATTCACCACGAACAGGATGTGCGAGAAGAACAGCACCCATATATATGTGGCGTGAACAAGCAATACTAGAGTGAATTGTCTGGTTATCTCTGTTGTTGCTTGCTGCCACAGTGTGAAGCTTTGCACACTTGCCACTCGGGCTTTCCGATCGTAACACTACTAAATATCAGTCTCACTCCTAGTTCTCAGAAAAAAGTCTTTTGTTGCATAACTGTATTAATAGTTATGAAAGAAACTCTAATCAAGCTTCTAACCATCCTTTGAAACAAACATAGATAATTTCCTCATCATGCGCAGATCATTTCTGACCATGCAAGGCTTACAGGGAGATGTGTGAAATACTCTGTTTCCAAAAGCTCCAAAATCTACAAAAACGTAACTACAACTAAGGAAAAGTCAAGGAGTATGATGAAACAAATAGCAACAACAGCAAAAATAAGAAACGCTTAAGTTGAAAAACAGTCAAAAATGACCCCACAGGTTTCTTCTAGTATTAACTGTTTGCTAAATTCACCTTTGAAATCCTATTATAAATCAAAAATTTAATGTTGGCACCACTAGTAATTTTTCTTCTGACCTAATGTTTATACGTAAATACACACATAAAATCTAAGACCGAAAAAACTGAAATTAACCCAATCTTCAACACAGGGAGTACAACCAATTTATTTTAATAAAAAATTTGATTCAGGTGACCTAGACCACACATGAAAATTCTGGACAATGCAATATATTCTGCTAGTCAATGGACTCAATGCATTAAGGAAAAAGATTCTAGTCTCTCTCTTTGGTGAATCAACCCAAACAGCTGATACCAACCATTCAATCAAGCTTAAGCGTCAAATAAAGCACATGCTACATATCAGTTTTTCTGAAAAAAATATTGTAATTCCAACTATGAAAAACAAACAAACAATGATAGGTTACATGACCTGCTAGTGATAATGGTGCAGCAGTGGTCCAGGCTGTATTGTGATACAAGTCTGTGAGGAAACTAAAAGTGCAACCAATTCTGTATATTTTTTCGGTCATAGAATGAAACGTTTTTGAAATGACCAAAAATAATTGTCATTTCAGTAAGAATGTTTGAAAATATAGGCTTAAAACAGTTTCATGGCAAGTTTTAATACAACTGTGCGACAAATGACCGAAATATTTCAGTGACCAAAATATCTCAACTAAAAATCATTGAAATGCTTCAGCAAAAAAAAGCAGAACCAATTTTGGAAAAGTTAGAAGAGTCAAGTGCAATTGCACATTAAAGTTTTCTATCACCCACCCCGCCCTGAGTAAAAAAGACTCATTTTTCCTTCTTTGATTAATTTATGAAAAATTGGCAAAAATTTTGTTTAATCTGTGTGATGGTTTTGATCGATGCCCGCAGTCACCTGCATTGAATACTCAATTTATTAATTGTTTGCCGTGCCGAATTGCATTGCTTTGCATGGTCAGTGATCATTTTTATCGCACGTCAGTCAGATTTTGTTTATTTTCCTACCAGGCTGTTGTTGTGTTTATCGACTTACGCTGGAAATGTTCAAGCGTGCTGGTGTTTCTTAGTTGAATAAAGTCAAGTGAAAAGCTTCATTTGCTGATAAGCTCTGTCGTGATAATCTGTAACGTACGCAGAGTTCAGTGCAGCAAGCTACAGCATTTATTCGCTTATAAAACGGGTCCCATCTTCACCTGGGAGATTGTCGATATTCTGTTTGGTTTTGGTTTATTATTGTTTCATATGACTTAGCCAACAAGCAGAAGCATCATAAAAGCCATCGCATGCAGTAAGCCAACCATTAGCAAGCATTAGAGCAAATGAAAAACACAATGGCACAATAGTTGATCAGTGTAAACAAAGAGGGGAGCTGTGTCATATAGGATTGACGAAAGACCGTGGCAGTCATCTAGTCAACCAACCCCGTTTATCATTTTTTGACAAGTGCTGAGAAACAACAGTTGGACGTCAAATAAGCATAATGAAAAGAATTTTAACAAAAAAACGAATGAACGCAGAACATGGTGAAGAAAATGTACAGGTGAATGTACACAGATGAGTGGATCAAATTTAAGTGAAGGATTTTCGTGTGGTTAATATATTTTTAGCAATATGAAAAAATTAAAAAATAGTACTAATAAAAAAGTAAAAAAGTTACAAAAACTAATTAAAGAGATACAGAAAAAAAAAGCAAAACAGAAAAAAACAGAGGGTGTACTTATATGCCGAGAAGCATAGAATGTGCACACAGAAAATATGAAAAAGTATTTGTTCACAAAAAATAAGTAGAGTTACAGAATATTAAAATACACAGTATTTTGTTCTGGACAAGGGAAATGTTGCTAAAGTTCATAATTGGGAATTTTTTTCATTTAGGAGGTGTTTCTTAAGTTTCCATTTAAAGGTAAAGGTGGTTGAAAGTTTAATATCGTCTGGTATTGAAGAACATACTTTTGGGCCTATGAATTTAAGAGACCATTTTCCTGAGGAACAGTTGACTCTAGGTAAAAACAGGTTTTTAGAGGTTGCAAGTCTTGTGGAATGATAATGGATTGAGCTGAGTGGAACAAAATATTCATCAAAATGATTTGGAAGCAGTCTGCTATGATAAGAGTGCCTGAATTTGCCTGCTGAAAAGCTATATAGTTTGGGAAGGCATAAGATGTTTAAGTGCTGGAAATGTTCTTCTAGTTATCCCGAATTAATTAGATTTATTATTTTTATAGCTTTATTTTGGAACTTAGTGAGGGATTGAATGGTTGCATTTGAAGCACGTCCCCAATTGAGGATTGAGTAATTAAGGTAGGGATGGATTAATGAGTTATAGACAACTTTAAGTACATGTAGTGTTGTATAATGTTTATGTTTGGATAGAATTCCACAAGCTCTTGATAGTTAAGTTTTTACTCTTTGTACATGAGGTTTCCAGCTTAACTTATTGTCAAGAAGGACACCTAGGTATTTTAGGTTATCTTCAGGGGAAATGTTGTGGTTATTTATGATAACTTTAAATGAAGCAGGATTGTGTTTTCGAGAAGTTAATAGCATAAAATTAGTCTTATTGTAGTTAAGAGAAAGCTTGTTGGCTCTCAGCCAGTGGCCAATTTTACATAGTTCAAGGTTACCAGTTGTCTGAAGAACATTAAAAGAGGAATTTGATATATGGAGATTAATATCATCAGCAAATAAAGTAGTATGAAAAGAGGATGCTTTTGTGATATCTTTATTGTAAATAAGGAAAAGCAGTGAGGAAATAACACTACCCTGAGGGACCCCGCAAGATATCCTTTTGTATGAAGATTTAAATTCCCCTATTTTAGTGCACTGCATTCTATTGGGCAGAAAATTTGAGAATAGTTTATGAGAAACACCTCTGATACCATAGTGGTAAAGTTTATCGATGGTATATCTAACACTGCATTTAATGTGAAAATACAATAATTCGGAGAGTTGGGCTTACACAGATATAATAATGCTAAAAAGTTGTGATAATCAATTCAAGTTTGGTCAGTTCCGAATAAAATGTACTGCTACTAAACACCATAAGATTCTCACCAAAAAAACAAAGCCGCATAGATCAAATCAAAAGCAAACCACAAGATCTTCTGGTAAATACTGGCAGTGGCAACCGTGTTCTGTATATTGCAGGCTACAGACCTGCGCAGGGACGAGAACAGTCACATGATTGAGCGTCGTTTATGTACACACTGATTCGGTTAATTCAAATTATCCGACAAAATTATAAAAAATCATGATAATTCGGTTTACACAGAAAATCTATACACTGTCTATAGATAATAATCGATTGATGATGTCCATTTTTCTGATATATTCCCTGGCTTTATGCTGGGGTTTCAAACAGCATTGTAACCATGAAATTTGTATAACTACATTATTTGTTGTCACAAAATATTGGGGGGTACAAAAGATATAGTGTCCCTCTGTCCAAAAGTTGGGGGGACATGTCCCCCTTTAAACTGTTTTTGTGTAGGATAATTACATTTTACATTGCTTTATTGCTTTATTTAGACGAAATTGTTTAAATACTAACCATTCCGAGGAGAGCTCGCGAGCCAGATTGGAGCCCTTTGCGGGTCGGACCTTGGGGACCGCAGGTTTAGATTACAGGAAGATATGCGTCTTGGGCAGATCAATTTCTCTGACTTATTAAATGAATATGGATGTTGAAAGGAGAAATGTGTGAAATCAGTTCTTGGGGAGTTCAGTTCTTGTGTGTCTATATGTCCTAATAGATGTCCTCAGTCAAATTTGGGGCCCCTTTTTACCTGCCCTCCCCGATCGGGAGTACAGCGGCCTTTTCTCCAAATCTGGCTGCATCCAAAAATATTTTGAAACTTTGCTGTATCTATACAGATATAATGTAGTCTATTTAAACTTTTTTGAAATCTGATTGTCTTTTATTTAAATCTTTTCAAACGTGAAACGTATCGCCTCGCAGCACAATCGATTTAAATTACAGAACTTTCTTCCAATATCATTAGTGCTAACTTGTGTGAAGTCCGGACCTAAATCAAAGTCTTATTGTTGTATGTGCAATTCTCAGTGATGTTGATTTACTGCTTTCTTCAGGCCCACCAACGTACACTTTAGTCTTTTTATCCAATAAATCCCGACTCTGTCTCAACTTGGAAGGGATTTTAAGCCTGGGCTTCAGATCATCATTTTCACATAAATCCAACTCCATTCAATTCTCCTTATACGCTGATGACCGCTTTGCCATTCGCTATTTTCTGTTGTCTCTAACCAGTTCTATGTTGATAGAAAGTACAAACCCAACATAATCAAAACAATGTGAAATTTGTTCAAAGTTATAGTGTTTGCTCTTTCTACCATGCTGTCTCGGGCTGCTTTAGCTTTACTTTTCTTGTAACGTTTGCGATATTTCCTGTTCTTGATTGTTTGAGACTTGCCATCGTCTTTAGGTAATGGAGGGGCACCACTTCCTCTTAAAAGATTTTGTTTTTCTTAAGCCAATTGAACTTTTTAATGAAGTTTCTTTGAATATTCACACGATGGTTCGACAAACTAACACGCATATCAGCTGGCAAACATGATGCTTGATGACGGAGGTTTACAGCAGTTTCGTGCAAGGAAGGTAATGGTAATGGTTTATTGTTTCATATGACTCAGCCAATAAGCAGAAGCACCATAAAAGCCATCGCATGCAGTAAACCAACCATTAGCGAACATTAGAGCAAATGAGAATACAATGGCACAATAGCTGATCAGT